>Ga0074195_1002135_pt1 | contig 23488 bp, 21 predicted proteins | sample EPASupsiteHSE623_FD_64525 | JGI IMG/M metagenome (GOLD analysis project Ga0074195, IMG submission 64525) | Bioremediated contaminated groundwater from EPA Superfund site, New Mexico - Sample HSE6-23 | ecosystem: Environmental > Aquatic > Deep subsurface > Groundwater > Contaminated ...
AGGTGACGAGATACTGTTTTTGCGTGGTCAACCCCTGGAGCAGATTCATGCTGTAGGTGAGATACACCGGCGGATCCGCCGTTTTGCCCGCCTCTCTCGTGAAATTCCAACAGGACCAGGCCCTGCGAGTGGACGGCAGCACCGACACATCGGTATGGAGAACCGTACTGTTGGTCTCGTACTGCCAGGGACCAAGAAGCCGTTTTTCCTCGGGGGTCGGATCGCCGAGCAAGCGGAGAGCCTGATCGGCATGGGTGGCGATCACCACCTGATCGTAGCGTTCCGGGGGTTGACCACCGCTTTTCACCACGACACCGTCATCGGTGCGGTACAGTTGCTCCACTCGGGCTTGCAGGCGGATTGTGCCGGTAAACGCCTGGGTAAAGGCCTTGACATAACTCCAACTGCCGCCGCTTACTGTTCGCCAGCACGGCCGGTTGACGAAGGTGAGCAGGCCATGATTACGGAAGAAGAGGAGAAAGGACCGGGCAGGAAAGGCGGCAACCTGGCCGGCCGGGGTCGACCAGATGGCGGCGGCCATGGGTTTGAGATAGTTTTCGACCATAAAGGGCATGAACCGGTGCTGGATTGTCCATTGTTCCAGGGTTCCCAGGTTGTGGCCCGCGTCAAGATCCTTATTGGCCTGACGGCTGAAGCGGCCGATTTCAAGGAGAAAGCGATAAAATTGCGGGTTGAACAGGTTGGATCGCTGGGCAAAGAGGCCGTTGAGATCATTGCCAGCATACACCAAACCGGTCTGCAGGCACTGAAAGCCGAATGACATCTCCGTGCGCCTCGACGGCACCTTGAGTTCCTCGAGGAATTGGATGAAATGGGGATAGGTGGCCTCATTGAAGACGATAAAGCCGGTATCAACCGGGGTGCCGGCATCCGGTCCATCGGGAATGGAGATGGTGTGGGTATGACCGCCGAGGTAGTCGCCTTGCTCCAGCAGAATGACGTCATGGGTTTTCTGCAGGAGATGCGCGGCCACTATACCGGCCACACCGCCGCCAATCACCGCCACCTGTTTTCGCGGTGTCTTGTTGTCTGTTTGGTTCATGAATGTTCCGGATTATCGGGTGAAGAGGGGGGGCCTGGTCCCTTTTTCGGAAACCAGGGAAAGAAGGCGTTGGTTCGTGCCTTGTAGGCCTCGAACTGGGGATTGCCGATGTATTTGGCCTCAAGCATGGGAATTCCCGACACTTTGAGGAGGAGAAAACAGATAGTCAGGGGGCTGATCAGGCCCCAGAGGCCGATCGGTGATCCCAGTCCAATCAAAAAAATACCCCACCAGAGGACGGCTTCCCCAAAATAGTTGGGATGGCGGGTATAGCGCCACAATCCCTCTTCGATGGTCTGGCCGCGATGGGCCGGATCCTTTTTGAAACGGGTCAACTGCCAGTCGCCGACGGCCTCGAAGAAGAACCCCAGTCCAAAGAGCAAAAAGCCCACGAAATCAGTCCAACGGGGGCCGCCGCCGGGACTGGCGATGGTGAGCAGGATCGGCAGTGCCACCACAAAAACCACCGCTCCCTGGAGCAGATAGATTTGGAGGAAACTCCGCCAGACTATGGTCTTGCCCCAAGCCTCTCGGAAGGCCCGGTAGCGGAAATCCTCCCCCTTGCCCCGATGGCGAAGACCGATATGCACACCAAGACGCCCCCCCCAGAGAGTGACGAGAGTCAGCAGGAGCAGTGGTCGGAATCCCGCACTGCCCCCGAACAGCCAGGCGCCCCAGGAAGCAACCACAAAGGCCGGACCGTAGGCGATGTCAATCAGGCTATTATCCTTGGCCACCAGACCAATAAGAAACATGCAGCTCATGGAGACCAGAAGGAGGAGTGCCGCACTTTCAAAAACGGTGGCCATGGTCATCACTCCACGGGCATTTATTGGACAAGAGACTTCATCCCTTCAGGAGCCAGGAACCGATGAGAAAACTGCCGCCGCTCACCAGGGTGCAGAGCACCGTGCCCCAGGCGATGTCGACCACCGTGACCAGAACCGGCCAATCGCGTAGCGTTGCCAGGTTGGTGAGATCATAGGTTGCATAGGTGAAAAAGCCAAACAGGGCGCCAAACAGGCAGGCCTTGGCAAGCGAGCCGGCTTCCAGGCCGGGACGTACGGCAAAGATGAGAATGCCGGTAATGTAGATACAGTAGAAGAGGAGTGCCGCGGTCCAGTTGACCTCGGGGTTGAGCAGCGAATGGAGCTGCTCCTTATAGAAATTTCTGGCTGCATAACCCAGCCAGACCATGTCGATGGCAAAGAAAACGGGGATTGTGAACAGGTAGAGCTTGAGCCAAAACGAAGGATTCATGTGACCGCCTCCCCAAGGTGGAAGAGAGCAAAATCATAAGAATTCACTTTCCACTCCCCTCAAGTTTCCAGGACAATCAAATAAGGAAACCATGAAATTATGTTAATTCTTCTCCTGATAAAAACAACCATGTTAGCGGTGAAACCTGGTTGGCTCCTCCTCTGGTGCGTTTCTCAAGCTATGTTTCGATATCGAGCAGGTGCACCTCGTCAAATCGGCCTACCAGGATATATCGGCGGACCATGAGGGCCATGAGGGCAGAAGACGGGGCCAGGCAAAAGGGTTCCAGCTCAGGATGCCGTTGAAGAAAGACGGCGAGCGAGCCGTTTCTGTCCTTCCCCAGCAGCTCCCTTGCCTGCCCAAGGGCGGTGACCGCAAGGGCCGACTGGAAATCGGCGCTGCGGTTGGTCCGGTTGTCGATAAGCGCCGAGACCTGGTTGTGGGCAGCCATGTTGCTGTATTTGTGCGTGGCACGTGAGGTGACAAAGATAAGGCGGTCGAGGCCGGCGGTAGCGGCAAAGGCCATCAGGCTGGTGTAGGGCGCCGTGCCGTCATGGGTGGCGAGCACCATATGCAATTGCTGTTGAAACAAACAGCGCAGTTGCGATGCCAACTGTTCCCGATTCTTTGGACAATATTGTTCTTGTTGCTGCATAATTCTTCAGCAATGGCTGCGCAGGCGCAGTTCCAGAGGGTGAGGGTGGAGATAGTACTGACTGCGGAGGTAGGGCTGAGCGAATTTGCGCACATAGTGGTTGAGCAGGGTGATGGGGACGATCAGCGGAACATCCTCGAGGCGATAGGCCTCAATCATCTCCAGCACCTCCTGCTTTTCATCAGGTGAAAGCTCATCCTTGAAATAGCCGAGGATATGGAGAAGGACGTTGCAATGCTTCTTCGCGGTGGTTCGAACCCGCAGGGTCTCGGCAAGGAGTGCGCCATATTGGCGGTAGGCCTCTTCGACGGGTTCAGGCATATTGGCGATGAATCGTCCCATCCGCCGATAGTGTTCCTGGCTGTGGGCAAGGAGCAGCAGCTTGTGCCGGGTATGGAAGTCCACGAGGGCCCCACGACTGGGGGACGCCGCCATCAGGTCACGGAAATGTTTGCAGACAAAGACGCTTTCAATAAAGTTTTCCCGCAGCCTGCCGTCGTTGAGCCGGCCATCCTCCTCCACCGGCAGGAGGGGAAAGTGGCGGGTGAAGGCCCGGGCAAACATGCCGATGCCAACATTGCGGGGCATGCCTTGCTCCGAATAGACTTTGACCCGGTACAGGCCACTGCTCGGTGAATCCTTTTTGAAAATGAAGCCGCACAACTCCTCTTGTTCCAGTTGCTTAACCTTTTCTTCGGCCCAGGACTGCATCTGCTCGGTGTGATCAACACCGCTGCGGCTGGTCACCAGCCGAAAAGCATCCTCGCTGCCCACCAAACGTAGGGTCTCGCGGGGGATGGGCATGCCGCATTCCACCTCCGGGCAAACCGGCACAAATTCCATGTATTGACCAAGAATATCACGGATGAAATGGTTCAGCTGATGGCCACCATTATAACGCACGTTCTGGCCAAGCAGGCAGGCACTCACCCCGATTTTCAGCTTTTCCATACTCGTTTGCTCCTTCCAAGAGACGTGTTGATTCATTGGTGCTCTGTCTTGAGGGTCCTGCCAACTGCCCCGGCAGGCCTTTGGATACGCACCCGGATTTTCATCAGTCCTTGCTGAAAACAGTATCTATATAACGTTCCACATCAAATTTGCGGCGACAACCTGCCTCATTCATATAACGGATCTTTCCGAAAACGGATCGTTCACGCCAGGCTCTGTCGTGCACTCCTCCCAAAGACCAGGCAATGCCCGTATAGCCGTTTGGGTCGCGACCGTCCAGAGAGTAACGGTCATTCAGCGTTATGGCATACCCGAGGGCCGTTTCCGGGTCGGGTGTCCATTCGAGTATTTTTTTTGCCCAGTACATTCTTAAAAAGCCATGCAGCTTGCCGCTCTGAACGAGATCCTGCTGGCAGGCGTTCCAGAGCATTTCATGGGTGGTGCCATTTTCGAATTCGGCCAGTGAATAGACATAAGCTCTTTTGTCATTTCGATGCTGGTCCAATGTTTTGCGGGCCCAGTCGGGAAAACCTGCAAACCGGTCATAAGCCGGCTCGTAATAACAGAAATTATCGGCAAGTTCTCTACGGACAACCAGTTCTTCAAGAAACGCTTCCTTGGTCTCCGCAGACAGGGCAGAACAAGAGACCATCCAGGCCAATCTTTGCGGGGACAACTGACCGAAATGAAGATAGGGGGACAGTCCCGACTGGCCGTCAAGGCACGGATTGTTACGGGTCTGGGCATAATTTTCCAGCCTCTGCTGCACAAAATGTAATGCGGCCTGTTGGGCAGCCGCTTCTCCTGCCTGTATCCAGGGATACGCTTCCGTCGTTTGGCTGGCAACGTTTTTTCCGCGAAAAGTTTCAGGAACCTCCATGGGTGCGTTATTCCAGTTGAACGGATGAAACTGGATTGCGGGAATATCGGTTAAATAGTCATCCAGGACCCGTTTGATCTTAGGACGGAGAGTGTATGCGGCATACTCCTTTTTGTCGGAGATGATCCAGGCGGGAACAATGTTGTGGGTATCCACCTCATGCAACGGAATGTTCAGGCTGGCGATCAGCTTTTTCTTCCATTGCTGTTTGATCCGTAACGGATCGAAATCGCTGACAAGCAAATGGGCGTCAATCGTGTCCAGAAATTGGGGGAGTATTGCTTCGGGGCTCTGTTCGAGTATCCTGAAGCCGATGTTGCATGAATTGAGTTTTCCCTGCAATTCCTCCAGGCCCTTGCGCATGAAACTGTAGTGGCGCGAGGTGGCTCCGGGATAATCGGGAATCATGCAGAAGACAACCAGCAGCCCTTTCTGGTAAATAAGGGCTTCCTGCTGGGCCCATAAAAGGGCCCAATTGTCGCCCACTCGCTGGTCACGGGACATCCAGTAAACCACCGGGCCTTGCCCGTGTTGCCCCTGGGCAAGGCATCGACCTCTTCGCATGATATCAATATTTTTTCGATTCATTACCCAATAAGAAAACAGGTACCCACCGGTAAAGCCGATGGTTACATGCTGAACGAATATGCTTTAGGCATACTCACAGAGAAAAGCTCCGATACTCGCCCTTGATGTTCTGCTCCAGCAGTCGCAGCACATAGGGGGTCTTCCGGGGCATCATAGCCGCAATTTGTGAAATCGTGCCACAGTTTGGGGCTGGTTGGCGGAGTACCGCCCAGCTGGGCAATCCGGGTAGTCACCAGATCGGCATATCGTAATTCATCGGCAAAGGCTTTATTGAGCAGTGCCAGAACTTTCTCAGTATTGACGCCGACGATCTCTCATCCCTGGTTCCCATGGTTTTCTCCTTGGTTGAAGATGGACGACTTGCCTGTAATTTTGATGAAAAATTGTATTGCCCTTTTGCCCGGAGGGCAATTGCTTTTTAATAGCCTGGGAATCGGCTCTAGCGCGGACGTTTTGACCTTTTCAATCCAGGCGGAACAGAGAGCGAGAATGAAGATATTTGGAACAATATGTTTTCATCATCATGATATCCTGTTCATCGTTTCCATGCCCCTTGTGCATCGTTCTGTTCGTAAATACAATGAAGAGGTATGCAGCCGTAAACTCTCAATTTTCACCCAACCGAGCTGAAACTTCGCAATCATGACTGATACAATGAAGACCAAAACCGTACTGGTGACCGGCGCAACCGGTTATATCGGTAGACGTCTGACCCACCGTCTGCTTGCAACATCTGCGCTGAAAGTTCGATTATTGGTGCGGAACAAAAACAAGATCCAGGTGTCAATTGCTGACCAGGTTGAGATACAGGAGGGGACCACCTTTGACAAAGAGTCGCTGGCCGCAGCCCTGACAGGGATTGATACGGCTTTTTACCTCATCCATTCCATGGGGGCCACCGAGGATTACCGGAACCTGGATCGCATCAGTGCTGAGAATTTCAGAGATGCCTGCATAGAGGCGGGTGTGCGGCGCATCATTTATCTCGGAGGGCTCGGCGTGAAAGAGAGTGCCAGCAAGCATCTCTTAAGCCGCATTGAGACCGGGGAAATTCTTTCAGCAAAACCTGATCGCATTGAGACGATCTGGTTGCGTGCGGCCGTGATTATCGGTTCTGGAAGTTCCAGTTTTGAAATTATCCGTCACCTCTGCCAGAAACTGCCGGCGATGATCACTCCTCGCTGGGTGCGGAGCCACACGCAGCCCATCGGCGTTGATGATGTACTTTCCTATCTGGAAGCGTCTGTAGAACTCCCGCACCAGGGGAACCTCGTCGTCGACATCGGCAGTGAAGAACTCAGCTTTCAGGAAATGATGCAGCAGGCCGCAGAAGTCATGGGGCTGAAAAGATATCTTTTTCCCGTTCCTGTGCTCTCGCCTCGCTTCTCCTCCTACTGGCTGATACTCTTCACCCCTATCCCCTACAAACTCGCTGCCGCTCTCGTTGAGGGGCTCAAAAGTGAAACCGTCATCCAAAATGATAACGCGGCGAAGTTGTACCCGAAAATACAGCCCCTTTCGTTCAAGCAGGCGGTTGCGGCTGCTTTACGGGAACTTGAACACAATCAAGTCCTCAGCCGGTGGTGTGACAGCACCGGCCAGCAGGTGTGCGACATCAAGGATTTCGATAATCCCGCAGGCGCGGTTTTAAGGGACATTCGGACGGTTCCGTTTACAAAGGGCGAATGTCAGGAAGACGTCTTTCAATCGGCCTGTGCCGTAGGCGGGATTAATGGTTGGTCTAAGTATGATCTGCTCTGGCAACTTCGGGGGATGATCGACAAACTTGCCGGCGGCTATGGGCTCAATCGCGGCAGGCGCTTAAACCAGGAGCTTCGTGTCGGTGACGCCCTTGATTTCTGGAAGGTTGTTGATATCAAACCTGGAAAAAGGCTGCTGCTCTATGCCCAGATGAAATTGCCTGGTGAGGGATGGCTGGAGTTTGACGTGCAATCCGATCAACTCGTTCAGACCGCCCATTTCCTGCCACGGGGTCTCCTGGGCAGGTTGTATTGGTATCTGGTCATGCCACTGCACCATTTTGCATTGCATGATCTTGCCCGGACCATTGTCGACAACTCGACCAAATTAGAATGACAGGCCTTCATAGTGAACACCGTATGAGTGCAGATACGCTGCTTTTCCAGCTCCGAAACCCTGCCTGTCAGGTGGTTATATACGTATCGTAAATGCCCTTATTGGCAGATTCATTGAGAAAGAGCGCCCATGCCAGCTTTGCAAGACTTTTTGCGCCTCATCACAAGGACACTTCTTTTTACCCTGCTGGTCTTGCAACCAATTAACGCCGCGGCATTACCCGTCGAGGGTGTTACGTTCCACATGGATCAGGAGAGCAACAATGAAAAAATTGACAGGGAGGATTGTTGTTATGGCTCTCGGTTTACTTGGTTTAGCCGGTTGTGCCGGTGAGCGTCCTGATGACCTGGGAGCCAGGGAGGGTCTTCTCGCTCCGTGCCCGAGTTCGCCCAACTGCGTTTCAAGTCAGACCGAGAACGAACGCCATCGAATAGCGCCATTGGCATTCAACGGTGACCCCAGTGCAGCTTTTGCTCGCCTGAAACGGGTTCTTTCAGGACGGAGCGATACAACCATCGTGGATGATTTACCCGACTATCTGCGGGTTGAACTGCACACACTCCTGTTTGTCGATGATGGCGAATTTCTGCTGGACCGGACGAATGCGGTCATCCACGTCCGCTCCGCTTCGCGACTTGGCTATTCGGATCTTGGTAAGAACCGGAGCCGTCTTGAAGAGATCCGCGGCCAATTTCTTGCGCTTGAGGGAAAATAGCCCCGGGAAGAAGATCTTGATGGCCTGGCAATAAACACAGGTCGATAAGCCCTTCAGATTGACTGTTGTTAGGGGTATGTCTAATGTACTTTAAAAGTGAGAGTTTTGATCTTTGTTGGTTTTGGCTGCAACCGCATTTTTTGGCATCATTTAAAAAAATGTGCAATTTTTACAAACAGTTGACAACAACGCCATAGCATGGTCAATATGTGATTAAAGAGAAACAACGTGCAAAAAAAACATGGAGGCTGTTATGAGCAACGAAAGTGGCAAAACCGGCTTGGGTTATGAAGAAATGGTCTGGATCCGGGACAAGGACGGAAACGAATATGCGTGCCAATTCAATGAGATAAAATTTATCAAGAGGCGAGAGGACCTGACCGATGAGGAGGTCAATCGCTGTGTGGATGTGAGTCAGATCCTGAGCAAGGACAATTGGTAGGCTCTTCACTGGTCCACTGCTATGCCCCACGCCCCGCCAAGGTTGTCTTGGCGGGATTTTTATTTACTGATTACCGCTCAATCTCAGCTTTCCTGATTGTTTTGATACTAGAAAAGGCCCCCTGAGCACCAGGCGGACCCGGATTTTCCACCGGATCCCGGCAAAGGCTCTTTTCCTGGGGCAACCCGAGTTTCGCCTTCGCACCATCCATGAGAAGGGCTAAACTGCTTAGAAGCAAGCAGTTTAGCCCTTCTTGTTTTTAGGGGCAAATTGCACTATAGTAGCCACCGGTCAGCAGAAAATCCATCGTGCCGCACCAAGCGCGAACACCAACCGGCCGGTATCATGCACCATGCACGCCCCACTTTCCACCCAGGAGGAAGGCATTATGAAGAAAGTCCGTCTCTTTTTCATGTATGCGACCGTCGCCACTGCGGTAGCAGGTTGCGGCACAACCACAATCAATCCCAACTACAGCTCCGCCAACCCCGAGTTGATGTTTATCGGCACAGAGGCACCAGCCGGCAAAGCCCCGGAAATGCTCAATCTCGGCTCCTACTGCCTCAACGTGACCGAAAAGTGGAAAGTTGACGGCAAAACGCCGGATGGCCAGACAATCTGGACCAAGGACAGTTTTCGCAAGGTTGTCCCTTGCCGGTAAGAACTGCCCCCTAGCCTCATGTGAAGAAAAGGTCGGCACACGAATGAAAACCGCACATATCACTCTCTGTTATTCAATAATTGCCCTGTTGTGTTGCCATGGCCATGCGCTGGCGCAAAATCACAGAAAAATTGTTCTGAGCGAAAACCAATTCAAAGAATCGTTTTTGGAGAAGGTTACTGTTTCAGGAGGCATCCGGGCCGGCTTCATGTACCAAAGCCCGTTGGATCACGTTGACGTTCATCAGCTTTTTATCTATCTGCATCGCGATCTCGACAATCAGGACGCCATGCTGTGCGTCAATATGGTCAGCCGCGATGGTCGTTACGCCGCCTCCTGGCAACACGGGATCGGCAAGCAGCCGGCTGGAGCGATCAATATTGATCTGCCCTCGAAATATCCCGAGCAAATTTCGAGCTATGCCCCTGATGCCCTTGTGGTGCTTGCCGCAATTGCCACGCAGAACTGCTCTTCCCAAGACATAAAATATATCCCCGCCAGTTGGGGCGAGGCGCGTCCTGCAGACTATACCCTGTATGTCAACTCGGGCAGCACAGATACGGTCATTGGCATACCAGGGCACACGGAACGCATCCCCTGTGCGAAAATCGCCGCCGACAGCACAATTGCCTATGACACACGATGCACAGTCAGCAAAGAGGTGCTCAGCGAGCCCAAGAGCATCTTCCTTGTCCGCAATAATTTTGGGAATAGATTGCCGAATGTCGAATTTCCAGTGAGATAAGGAGTGCGCCTTCTCAAACCCTTTACAACGGCGTTTTCGATCATCCGGGATATTGCGCTCGCCGCCGTCATCTACGAACCTGACAACAGAAAATTCTCGGTTGTTTCCGAACGATACCCGAAAGTTATAAACTTCATCGCCGTCTTGTTCTGCATCTATTTAGCGTTCTTATTGTTTTTGATAACAAAAGTTATCATCAACACGACAACGATCGGCTCGTTTATTCTGACCGCCAGGACGGAACGGATAGAATATCAACCCGAAAGCATTGCCCCGCCTCGAATAGCCGTTCATAATGCCACCTTTTCCTGGGAAGAATTGAGCACGGAAGTGTTCGATCCCTTGGCCGCATCATCCACCGAGTTAAAATCATTCACCCTCAAAGGGAGCGGTTCTGTTCAGATCCAAGGAAAATCGAACATCATTTTTTCACGAATAGGGAATGGGGCGTTACACATCCAGATAAAGAGCGCAAACCCGATCGTTGTGTACAACGAAAAGGATGAAACCATACAATCGCTCCCCTCTGCGGTCGATGTGGTGCTCAACAATCTGCCCTCGCTCTTGAATCAAGGAATATCGTGGAAATACAATCTTGACGGCCCGTTGATCGTCGGACGGGTGCCGACCTATGGCGTGCAGCAGTTGAGCGGCTTGTTGCTCGACGGTGAGATCCAGATGATCGCCCGGCAACTCCTCTCCGAAAATCATTACAAGGTTGACCCCTACAAGCTGCAACTGGGGGACGAAATCCAATTTTTACCCGACAATCCAAAAACGAGCGGACTGGTCACTTTAGATACCGATCGGGGATTGAAAATAGTTGCAATTGTGGAAGCAAAGTCCGCAACGGTTAAAAAATTCAGGGCAACAAATATTGAAATCCAGAACAACCTGTGGTCCAAACTGGGAAAGGACGAAGAGCTCGTCATTACTTGGGCGGTATTGCTCACTGTTCCTGGAATGCTCGTCTTTATTTCACGGTTACTCGCGTTCCATTCACAAACACATGCAAAAAAATGAACATTTTTACAGCTCGGTATGTCCAGATCGTCATCGTATTTTTTCTTTACACGGCTTCTCTTCTCATTGCACAACGTGCGTGGGCATCTGATGTCTATATTAAAACCGATGACAATGAAACCGGTCAGGGAATTTTTCGCCAGCGCGGCACCGAATGCCTGATCATCACCCCTCTGCATGTTGTTGACAACGCTTTCAAAATTGATGTCACCCTTGCCGGCAAACAGAAATTTTCCGCAGAAATGATCGAGTCCTTCCCCGGAGACATCAGCGTCCTCCGGATCATGCACCAGGATTCGCTGCCCTGCAAAAACAACGCGTTGTTCAACAACAGCCAGATCGATGCCCTGCTGGACGCCGAGAAGCAGGGTGAGTTGCGCACCATGCTCGCAGACGGCAGCATTCGCATCACTCCCGTCAATATCGCCGGCTATGACAAATTTCGCACTATTCATGTATCGCCTCAGGATCCCACAACAAACTTCACCAAAGGCGAAAGCGGCAGCCCGCTCTACATCTCCGGCCATTTTTCAGGGATTCTCCTTTCGGTCAAGGATAATGTGGGCAATGTCGTCCGAAGCGATGCACTGACGCAGACAGTCTCGCTTTTCTTCGATGAGAAAAAAAGAACCGCCGCGCCCCCTGTCCCTTTGAACAAAAATGAAACCATCGGCGCTCAACCTGCAAAAAAACAGGCGGCTGCGAACGATCAGGAGTTCAGTGGTGTTATTGCCCGGAGCGCGGTCGTCGAGCACAAACTCAGATTGGAAGGGAACAGTCCGGTCCGCCTGAGCTTTCTTCCCACCGGCGATGCACAACATTTCAACATCGAAATCCTGGACTCGGCGAGAAGGATTGTTTTTCAAAATAAAAACAAATCGTTGAGCGGTTCGGATTCCGTCAGCATTCCCTTTACCCCGCCAACGAGCGACACCTACTCCATTTTTATCATCGGCGCCAAAGGGGAAGGAAAATATGTGTTCAAAGTAACCCCCATCACCACGAATGCTCATCTCCGTGGCGAATCCAATGCCATCCACATTGGCGGCAGCCCAGTGCATGGAATCATCGCCCAAGGCGCGGTGGCTGAATACCATGTCCAGTTGGAAGGCAACGGTCCGATTCGGCTGGAACTGCCTGCCACCGACGAACCGGTCCGGTACAGCCTGGATATTGTAGACGCGGCGGGCAGGTCTGTCGCTCTGGATGCGGGCAAACAGTACAGCACAGCCGATTCCGTCGCCATCCCCTTCACCCCGGTCAAGAGTGGCAGGTATGCGATCCGGATCAAGGGGACCGAAGGAGAGGGTGCCTACGCGCTGCAACTCCTGCCGATTGCCAGCAATGCCCAGTTGCGCGGCGAGGCGAACGTGCTCCTCGCCGGCGAGACGGCGGCGGAGGGGATCATTGCCCAAGGGGCCACGGCCGAATATCGCATCCAACTCGAGGCCGTACGGCCTGTCCGGTTTCATTTCTCCGCTTCCGGCGATCAGGGCACATACAACGTGGAGGTCGTCGATTCAACCGGTGCCGCGGTGTATGTCAATCCATCGAAACGGTACAGCGGGGCGGAAACTTTCGCCCTCCCCTTCACGGCCCCGAAAACCGACACCTATGTCCTACGCATTGTGGGGCTGGAGGGCGAATGCCGGTATGCGGTCAACCTCCGGAATGCGGCGCGCAAGTGACCTGGAGGCAAACAATCCTCCGCCGTGGCGCTGCATGACCGGCCCAACTATTATTATAGAGGGTATCACTATCTCTATGACAACGACCGCTGGTATTACACCACAAATACCGGCGATCATTGGCACGAACTCCCCAGAAGCTCAAGCGACATTCCGCTTGACGAAGTCCTGGCCTTCAGTTATCAAAGAAACAAGCGTTCCTGTGAAGGCGCATATTTTTCCGTGAGACAGACCCTGAGATGAACACCAATTCCCGCATTGCCACCGTATTTGCCCTTCTGGCGCTCCTGCTTGTGAGCGTGGTGGTCGTGGTGCGTCAAGGAATCGGGGCGTCGTAGCGGGAAAAATCCAGACTGGAGATCACAACCCCTGCCGGCGCCCGCCGGCGGGGGTTTTTTTTTGCCCTTACCCGACACCACCACAAGGAGGACCAAACCATGCCCAGACTCAACGGCGCCCAGATCATCATCCAGCACCTGGAACGTTCCGGCATCCGGATCGTGACCGGCATTCCCGGCGGGGCCAACCTGCCCCTCTACGACGCCCTGGCCGCAAGCCGGACCATTCGCCACGTCCTCGCCCGGCATGAGCAGGGAGCGGGCTTCATCGCCCAGGGCATGGCCCGGTCCAGCGGCCGGACCGCGGTCTGCTTCGCCACCTCCGGCCCCGGGGCGACCAACATCATCACCGCCCTGGCCGATGCCTATCTCGATTCGATCCCCCTGGTCTGCATCACCGGTCAGGTGTCCCGCTCGCTGCTCGGCACCGACGCCTTCCAGGAGGTCGACACCTACGGCATGTCCATGCCGATCACCAAGCATAATTACCTGGTGCGCTCGGCGGCCGAGCTGCTGACCGTGGTGCCCAAGGCCATGCTCCTGGCCGGTTCCGGCCGGCCCGGCCCGGTCCTGATCGACGTGCCCAAGGATGTTCAGACCGAAGTGATCGAGTTCGAATCCTGGCCCGGGCCCTGCCCGGTCCGGGAGCCGAACGCCGAGGACCACCCTGCCATCGAAAAAGCGGCGAGGATGATCAACGAAGCGGCCCGGCCGATTCTTTACCTCGGCGGCGGCGTCACCCACGCCGGGGCAGCCAGCGAGGCCGGGATGTTGGCGGAGCAGGGATCCATCCCCACGGTGATGACCCTGATGGGACTCGGCATCCTGCCCTCGGACCACCCGTTGTCGCTGGGCATGCTCGGCATGCACGCCTGCCGCGCCACCAACCTGGCAATGGAGGAATGCGACCTGCTGATCGCCGCCGGGGTTCGTTTCGACGACCGGGCCACCGGCCGGATCAGCGCGTTCTGCCCCCAGGCCAAGGTCATTCATGTCGATATCGACGCCAGCGAGATCGGCAAGCTCCGACCCGCCGACGCCGGCATCACCGGTGACGCCCGCCATGCCTTCACCAGCCTGCTGCCGCTTGTCCACCGGCGGGGCCGCCACCAGTGGAATGGCCGCATCCGTCAGTTGCAGCAGGATTTTCCCCGCTTCCAGCCCCAGGATTTCGCCCCGGGCCGCCCTTTCCATCTCATCCGGCGGGTGGCTGAATTGGCGGGACCTGCAGCCCTGGTCAGCACCGATGTCGGCAAGCATCAGATGTGGGTGGCCCAGGCCTATCCCCTCACCGATTCCCGCCAACTGCTCACTTCCGGCGGCCTGGGCACCATGGGTTTCGGCCTGCCGGCGGCCATCGGCGCGGCGCTTGCCTTCCCCGAGCGGCCGGTGATCTGCTTCAGCGGCGACGGTAGCCTGCAGATGAACATCCAGGAGCTGGCCACCGCGGTCGAACAGCAGACGCCGGTCAAGATCGTGGTGCTCAACAACCAGAGCCTTGGCCTGGTCCGGCAGCAGCAGCGTCTCTTCTACGAGCGGCACTACTTCGCCTCCTCCTACGGGATCCGGGTCGATTTTGCCGCCATTGCCCGCGGTTTCGGCATGCAAGCCTTCGATCTCGCCGGCGCGGCCGATCCGGATGCGCTCCTCCGGCAGGCCATGGCCGAACCGGGCCCCTGCCTGATCAACGTGCCGATCGACATTGAAGAAGAAGTCACTCCCATGGTGCCGCCGGGCGCCGCCAACACCACCATGATCGGAGGCGATTATGTCCGTAATTGAACCCACCTCCCCCTCGGAGCCCCAAGCCATGCCCACCACCATCCTGCGCCTGACCGTCAACAACCACCCCGGGGTCATGCTCCAGATCTGCGGCCTCTTCGCCCGCCGTGCCTTCAATCTGGAGGGCATCTTCTGCTCCGCCGTCGGCCGGGGCGAGACCAGCCGTTTCTGGCTCACGGTCGATGCCTCCAGCAAGCTCGAACAGGTGGTGAAGCAACTGACCAAGCTGGAGGATGTGCTCGCGGTCGAAGAGCGGTCCGATGCCCGCGCCCGGATCGATGAGATGGAGGCGATGATGCTCCGCATCGGCTAGGTTCGCCCACCGGCTCAGGGCAACATGCGGTTGACAAACGGGTTGATCCAGACTAGAAAATACACATAGGAAACACCCGCAACCGTAACACCTATTCAGCAGGATAGACACATGAGACCCCATATCGCGGCAGCGGCGGCGATGAACCCAGTTCATTGGCGACCGGTTGCTGACTAACGCACAGCATCCCCAAAACTGCTCGCCATGGACTGAGATCGCGGTCCATGGCGTTTTTTTTCAGCCTGGACCCGACGGTTCAGGCTTTTTTTATCCGCATGGATTGAAAGATCCCGAGAACCCCTGTCCCTGGCTCCAGACCACTCTCACAGGAGACGATCATGAACACCGACGCGACTATCCGCTTTGCCGAGCGCATGCACCAATTGCCGCCCTACCTCTTCGGCATGATCAACAAAATCAAGATGGAAAAACGATGGGAGGGCATCGATGTCATCGATCTCGGCATGGGCAATCCCATGGACCCGACCCCGAACAAGGTAACGGAAAAACTCTGCGAGGTGGCGGTCGATCCCAAGACCCACCGCTACCCGGCGGCCGGGGGCATGAAAAACCTCAAGCGGGAGATAGCCCTCTACTACAAGCGCAAGTATGGGGTGGCACTCACCGGCGAAGACGATGTCATCTGCACCATCGGCTCCAAAGAAGGCATCTCCCACCTCTGCCTGGCCCTGCTCGGACCGGGCGACACGGTACTGGTGCCCTCGCCCTTCTTCCCCATCCACGTCTACGCGGCGGTCATCGCCGGGGCCAGCGTCCTGCGCTTTCCCCTGGGCTCGGAGGAGGAATTCCTGCGCCAGGTGAGCACCATGTGCCAGTCGCTCTACCCCGGTCCCAAGTTGGTGATGCTCAACTATCCCCACAACCCCACCGGCACCCTCGCCTCCAAGGAGTTCTTCGCCGAGATGATCAAGCTGGCCAAGCGGTTCAACTTCATGGTGATCAACGACTTCGCCTATGGCCAGATCACCTATGACGGCCTGGTGGCGCCATCGCTGCTGGAGATTCCGGGGGCGCTCGATGTCGGGGTCGAATTCGGCTCGTTTTCCAAATCGTACAACATGGCCGGCTGGCGGCTGGGCTACTGCGTGGGCAACAAGGAAATGGTCGGCGGCCTGGCCAAGATCAAGGGCTACTACGACTACGGCATCTTCTCCGCCATCCAGGTGGCGGGAATTGTGGCCATGCGCGACTGCGACGACACCATCGTCGAGCAGGTGGCCATCTACCAGAAACGGCGGGACGTGCTCTGCGAGGGGTTGGCCCGCATGGGCTGGGAGGTGGAGAAGCCCAAGGCCGGGATGTTTGTCTGGGTGCCCGTTCCCGAGCCCTTTGCCCGGATGGGTTCGGTCCGTTTTTCCATTGAGATGATGAACCGGGCCAACGTGGCCGTGGCGCCGGGTGCCGGTTTCGGTGAGGAGGGTGACGGCTATCTCCGCCTGGCTCTGGTGGAAAACGAGAACCGCATCCGCCAGGCCCTCAAGCAGATGAAGCGGGCCCTGGTGGAGATCGAACAGGAAATCAAGGCCGGGGTCTTCCCGGTGACGCCGGAAGCCGGGATGGCCTGATCGAAGAAGGCGCGGCAACGGCCGCCGCAGGCGCGACCCGCGCCCGAGCAGTTATGCCCTTTCTCCGAGGAGCGCGCGCCAACGGCGGATATTCTCCTCGTTCAGCGCCCGCTCCTCTTGGTCGTTGAGCACCCGCCCCAGAGGTTGCATGCCCGTGGCATCGTTGATCGTGCCGAACGCCATATGGGCGCCGGTATGCAGCCACACGCCTCGAAAAGGAAAGATGCGGAATGCCGCAAAAAGTCCCACCGCATCCTGCCGCGGCAGTGACTGGTCGAGGACAAACAACTCTTCCCCGCGAATGACGTCCAGGGCGGCAAATCCGCCGTCCTGATGCACCGCTTTGATCCAGAAGGCGGAGAAACGCGCCTGCGCCATCCCCTCCAGCAGCATCTGCTCATCGCTGCCTTGGGGGTAGCGCTTGCGGTTGCGCATCTGCCGCACCAGGCTGAACCCGCGGGGTCGATGCATGTAGATCAGGTAATCCTGAAAAATCTCCGCTTCCAGCTCATGATCGAAGGCAACGCCAAGCCGGCCGCCCTGCTTGCTGAGCATGCCCAGCCGCCTGGCGCAGGTTTTGATCGCCTCTTTGCCAGCCAGCCTGGCGATGCTCGCGTGCAGGTTGGGTATCAACGGCCAGAGACGCCGGTATTCGGATGTCAATTCTTCAATGTTTTCAGGGACAACAGAGGAGTGTTGCACAGGACGCTCTCCGGTACAGGGAGTTTGCTGGGGATTCTGCCATTCGACGGAGCCTGCTGTTTTCGTACGTTGGCAAGCGGCCAAGATATACCATAGCCGCATCAGCTTTGTACAGCCCTTCCCTCGGCCCTTCTCCTGCCGGGCCCCGCGCAACCGTTGCGGCACCTGGCCAGAAATGCGGTGGACAAGCGATAGCCAGCGAGCTATGTTGTCTGATTGCGCAGTGATTCTTTCTTCCAAGCATTCGAGGTGTTTATGCCCCCTCCCCCCTCTACCTCCCGCTACACCAAGGGCGAGGAAATCGCCAACAGCATCACCCACGGACTGGGCACGGTCCTGGCGCTCGGCGGCCTGGTGGTGCTCATCGTCTTTGCCGCCCTCTACGGCAACGGGTGGCATGTCGTCAGTTGCTCGATCTTCGGCGCAGCCCTGATCCTGCTCTACCTAGCCTCGACCCTGTACCACGCCATCCAGCATCCGGGCGCCAAACCCATTCTGCGCATTCTCGACCACTCGGCCATCCTGGTGCTGATTGCCGGCACCTATACCCCGTTCACCCTGGTCAGCCTGCGCGGTCCGTGGGGCTGGAGCCTGTTCGGGATTATCTGGGGCTTGGCGGTGGCGGGTATTGTCATCGAGACCACGCGGCTGCGACGGTTCCGGGGCGGGTTGATAGCCCTCTATGTCATCATGGGCTGGGCCGTGGTGGCCGCGATCAAACCAATGCTGGCCAGCGTGGGCAGCGGCGGCCTCTGGCTGCTGCTCGCCGGCGGCCTCGCTTACACCGGCGGAATAGTCTTTTATCTGTGGAAACGGCTGCCCTACCACCACGCCATCTGGCATCTGTTCGTCCTCGCGGGCAGCGTGCTCCATTATTTCGCCATTCTGCTGTACGTCATCCCGGTGGCATAGGGGATGGGGTGAGATGCGCCGCAGCGGTTGAAATCAGGGTGCCACAATCAAGGAGCCCAGCCTGCCGTCCGCATCCGTTCCGGTCTTTGCGGCTTGGGCCAGACTCATCATGCTTGGCGGCGCAAAAAAACGCCACAACACATCCCCGGTACGGTTCCTTCACTGACGACGCCTCTTTGCAGAGGTCTACCCAACGGCTCGCCATGACCAACGAGAACAATTTTATTCAGGTGCTCAAAAAACATATCGAATCGGAACGGTTTTCCCTGCCGATTTTCGACCCTGTTTCCTTGCGAATTCAGCAAGAATTGAGCAAAAAAGAGCCCAATCTGCGCACCGTGGAAAAACTGGTCAGCGGTGACCAATCGCTTTCCAGCAATCTGCTCAAGGTCGCCAATTCGTCGATGTACAAAGGATTCGTCGCCACGACCACGGTGAGATCGGCCTTGACCAGACTAGGGATGACGGAAGTCTCCAGGATTGTCCTCGCAGGGATCAGTGCAAAAGTATTCCAATCGAGCGACAGCCGGGTTGATGCCCTCATGAAAAAGCTGTGGCAGCATTCCATGGGATGCGCCTTTGCCGCCGGCATGCTCTCCAATTGCCTCGATTTCGGGGTGCTGCAGCACGAAGCCTTTTCCGCCGGCCTGTTGCACGACATCGGCAAGCTGCTCATCTTAAAGGTGATTGCCGAAAAAAAACGGACCAACAAAGCGTTTTCCGTCTCCGACGACCTCCTGCTCGGCGCCATGGACCTCCTGCACACAGAACAAGGCTCCCTGCTGCTGCAACAGATCCAGTTGCCGGAGATGTTCGCCGTCATCGCCCGCAACCACCATCTGCCGCAATTCGACCCGGACAATTACATTCTCATCCTGGTGCGCATGGCCAACCACATCTGCCATCGAATGGGCATCGGCCTGAAGTACGATCCCGCCATCGACCTGCTTGCGACGGCAGAAGCCGCCCACATCAGACTGTCACCCTCTGAACTGGGGAAGGTACAGGCCTTTCTGACCACCACCTCCGGACTTTTTTCCTGATGTTCAACCGCCGGTGTTCGTTGCCGGTTCACCGCTTCCGGGATTCGATTGAGATGGCTGCCCATGGCTTTTCTCGCTCACCGGTGCGATGCCACCCTCAAATTCAATCTCCTCTCCTGCAATTCGACTGATGCGCGGTTCTACTGCATCTCGCGCTTCATCTCAGACATCAAGCACTCATACAGGTGTTTTTTCTGCTCTTCCTCCACCGCAACGAATTGAACGGCAAAACCATCTTCCCGGGCCGAGACCACCCGGCCAGACATCGTGAAGGAACACAACTCCTCCTGGGCATCATGGAGAGGGATGACCATATCGACATGGTCATCTGGCGCGAGGGAACACGTTGCTCCGTGCACGGCACAGCCGCTGGTCGATATGTCAATCAGGCTCCCGGCGCCTGTTGTTTCCTGCGTTGAAAATTCGATTTGCCGTTGATTGATTTGAAAACGGAGCGCACTGGGCTTGATGGGGCGTTCGAGTTCCTCTTCCGCCTCTTCGATACTGGCGACATAGATCGGTTTATACCCCTGGAACCGGGCAGCCATGCCCATCAGTTGTTTCAAGAGGAGGCTCATTTCTCCAATAATCCTGATCACCCGGCCCACCTTATGGATAACAAGAAACGACATTATTTTTCTCAGGGTGGAGATGCCACTCAAGTGGCCAACGGAACATTGGGAAAGATCGGTGATCACGTCAAATCCCGGCTGGAGATCGGCAACGCAAAAGCGGACATCCGTGTATATTTTGTCCAGTTTGCTTTTGTTCACCGGGGATGACAGGGTGATGTACAGCCGGTTCTTTTTTATGTCAGCCCGGACGGTTGTCCTCTGTTTGTCATTCATTTTCGCATCACACGTGAGAGAGAACAGAACACCCCACCGCGAATACCGGCACGGATGTGCCCTGGCGGGACCTTCATTTTTTTCCTGATTACCACCCAAATTCAGCCGGTTTTTCCTTGAAGTCCACTGCATTGAACTTCCGGGGGATTGCGTCACCCCGGCGCAGGCCGGGGTCCAGGAATTTCACACGAGAGAACAGCAGGTTCTGGATTCCGGCCTGCGCCGGAATGACGGCCATCAGTGCTCACCCATTTGGTAAAGACCTCGACAAACAACACAGTGAAAGATCTCGTTTTCTCACATGATCTCAGCCGAAAAAGAACAAAGCCGAGTCAGACAGAGGAACTGGCTGAAGATTGATGGTAATCAGATTTTTTTTTGCATTATCGCCACAAAAGCGATGGCAAGTCAAAGCGATCTTGAACCACTAAAAAAGGAATTTCAAGCGGTCTTGAAATCCCGTTGCGCAGACCCAGTGCAAGGGTCCTGGACGCAGCGCCCCACCGTTTGCTTTCCGCGCCCCGCCTGGCACCGCCTACCCCCGGACCACGGTGGCCACTTCCCGGGCGATGGCCAGTTCCTCGTTGGTAGGGATGACAAAGACCCGCACCGTGCTGCCCACGCTGCTGATACAGCGGGCCTCCCTGGACCGCTGGCTGTTTTTTTCCAGATCGAGCCGGACGCCGAAGATCTCCAGCCCCTTGAGGGATTCGCTGCGGACGATGGGGTCGTTCTCGCCGATACCGGCGGTGAAGACGATGCCGTCCACCCGGCCGAGCACCGCCATGAAGGCACCGATATATTTACGGTTGCGGTAGGTCTGCACCTCCAGGGCCAGGGCGGCCCGGCTGTCACCCGCCGCTGCCGCCTTGTGGATGTCGCGCATGTCGTTCATGCCGCACAGCCCCTTCAAACCGGACTCCTTGTTCAAGAGGGCGTCGATGGACTCCAGATCCATCCCCTTGTTCCGTTGCAGAAACAGATGGAGCGCCGGATCGACGTCGCCGGAACGGGTGCCCATCACCAGCCCCTCCAAGGGCGTCATCCCCAGCGAGGTGTCGATACTGCGTCCGGACTCAATCGCGGTCATGGAGCAGCCGTTGCCGAGATGCACGGTGATCAGGTTGCAGGCGGTGAGCGGTTTGCCCAATAGCCGGGCGCATTCGCCGGCGACAAAGCGGTGCGAGGTGCCGTGGAAGCCATAGCGCCGCACCCGGTCCTGCTCATACAGGCGGTACGGCAGGGCGTAGAGGAAGGCGCGAGGCGGCATGGTCTGGTGGAAGGCGGTGTCGAACACCGCCACCTGCGGCACCTGGGGAAAGATCTCCATGGCCACCCGGATGCCGTCGAGGTTGGCCGGATTGTGCAGCGGCGCCAGCGGGATATTGCGCTGGATGGCCTCGATCACTTCAGGGGTGATCCGGGTGGAGGCGCGAAAATCCTCGCCGCCGTGCACCACCCGGTGGCCAATGGCGCCGATCTCGGCGGTGTCGCAGATCACGCCCCGGTCCTTGTCGGTCAGCACCGCGATCACCAGCATCATGCCGCTGTAATGGTCCGGGATCGGCTGTTCGATAACCGATTCGCACTCGTCGCTCGTCCCCGGAAAACAGGTGTTTTTAAGGCGACCCGTCTCCTCGCCGATCCGCTCGACCAGACCGGCGGCGAGCACCGCTTCGGTCCCGGTTTCGATCACCTGATACTTGATCGAGGAACTCCCCGAATTAATAATGAAAAGTTTCATGGTTCCGTTTCGCTCACTGTTCAATGGCCTTTGGCGACCTGGGCCTGGATGGCGGTCAGGGCCACGGTGTCGACGATGTCCTGGACGGTGCAGCCCCGCGAAAGATCGTTGACCGGCTTGTTCAATCCCTGAAGGACCGGGCCCATGGCCACGGCGTTCACCGCCCTTTGGATGGCCTTGTAGGTATTGTTGCCGGTGTTGAGATCCGGGAAAATGAAGACCGTGGCCCGCCCCGCCACCTGGGAGTCAGGGGATTTCAGGGCCGCCACCTCGGGATCGAAGGCGGCGTCGTACTGCAGGGGACCTTCCAGGGGGAAATCGAGGCCGCGTTCCTTCATCATCTCCTTGGCAATGGCGGTGGCCTGCACCACCTTGTCCACATCCTGGCCGGAACCCGAGATGCCGGTGGAATAGCTAAGCAGGGCCACCCGCGGCTCGATGCTGAAGATCTTCGCGGTCTCCGCCGAACTGAGCGCAATCTCGGCCAGTTGCCGGGCATCGGGGTTGGGCACCACCGCGCAGTCGCCGAACGCCAGGACCTTGGATTGCAGGCACATGATGAAGATCGAGGAAACCACCGAAACGCCGGGCTTAGTCTTGATGAACTCGAAGGCCGGCCGGATGGTCTGGGCGGTGGTGGTGACCGAGCCGGAAACCATGCCGTCGGCCAATCCCTTGTGCACCATCATGGTGCCGAAATAGGTCGGATCGGACATGCGATCCCGGGCCACATCCATGACGATGCCCCGTTGCTTGCGGATATCGAAATAGGTCTGAACGAAATCGTCGTAATACTCCGAACTGGCGGGATCGATGATCTCGGCACCCTCGATGTTGAGATTAAGTTTCGAGGCCTTGGCCCGAATCTCGTCAGCCTTGCCCAGGAGGGTGATGTCGGCGATGCCCCGCCGGAGGATGATGTCGGTGGCGTTGAGGATGCGCTCGCCCAACCCCTCGGGCAAAACGATGTGCTGCCGGTCGCGTGAGGCTTTCTCCACCAGGGAATACTCGAACATCCGCGGCGTGATCTTGGTGGAGCGCTGGGAAACGACCCGCTTGGTCAGTTCGGGCACGCTGACATACTTGGCGAACCAGCCGAGCGCGGTGGCGATGCGCTTGGTGTCGGTGGGCTCGATGCGGCCATACAGTTCGTTGACGCTCTGCACCGTGTCGTAAGTATGCGATTCGACGTACAAGACGGGCACCGGAATGCCGGTCCAACCCTGGATCAGCCGCTGCACGCTGAGACTGATTTCGATGCCGCCGGTGATGAGGATGCCGGCGATGTTGGGATAGGCCGAGGAGATCCGGCTGGCGAGGCTGGCGATAATGATGTCGGAGCGGTCGCCGGGGGTGATGATCAGGCTGCCTTCCTTGATGTATTCGAGGAAGTTGCTGATCTGCATGGCGGCGACCAGGTAGTTGTCCACCAGATTGAGCATGGAGGGCTTG
>Ga0074195_1002136_pt1 | contig 23471 bp, 22 predicted proteins | sample EPASupsiteHSE623_FD_64525 | JGI IMG/M metagenome (GOLD analysis project Ga0074195, IMG submission 64525) | Bioremediated contaminated groundwater from EPA Superfund site, New Mexico - Sample HSE6-23 | ecosystem: Environmental > Aquatic > Deep subsurface > Groundwater > Contaminated ...
ATGAGGAATCTTGCTTTCACTGCAGTTTGGGCGGTTTACGATCTTGGTTCCTGCGATGTGGAATCTTGCTTTCACTGCAGTTTGGGCGGTTTACGATCTTGGTTCCTGCGATGAGGAATCTTGCTTTCACTGCAGTTTGGACGGTTTACGATCTTTGTTCCTGCGATGGGATCTTGCGGTCACTTCAGTTTGGGAGGTTTACGATCTTTGTTCCCGCGATGGAATCTTGCGGTCACTGCTGTTGGAGCGGTTTACGATATATACCCCCGAAAAAATGAGCAGCGCGGCAAGGATCTTTGGAATGGTGATGCTGCCCTGACCAATGGTGACGGCCATGACGGAAGCAATAAAGGGCTGGAGGTAGCTGTAGTAGCTGACGACCGTGGCGCTCACGCTTTTCAGGGCAAAATTGATCAGCAGGTAAGCCACAAAGGTGTTGAGGAAAATGATGTAAACGATGCCGAGCCAGGCTGCCGTGCTGATAGCGGCGAAATTGATCTCCATCGCAGGTTTGACCGACAGTGGAAGGATAAAGATAAACCCGAAGAAGGAGACCCATTTCAGGATGGTAGTGGTGTGGTACTTCCCAATCAGAGGTTTGATCAGGACAAGGTACAGCGCGTAAAAGACCATGTTCAAAAAGATCAGGATGTTCCCCAGCGCATGGTTCCCGCTGAAACTCACCTGTCGTCCGTAAAGTATGAGGATCAGCACCCCGGAAGCGCCCAGCGCGATACCTCCGGCCTTTTTCCAGGTGACCTTCTCTCCCAGGATCAGACTGGCAAAAACCATGACGAGGATTGGATTGAGCACATGAATGAGTGAGGCATCCACAGGGGTGCTGAGGTTCAGCCCTTCGTAAAACAGCGTCTGGTTCAGCGCGAACCCGAACATCCCGCAAACGGCCAGCATGAACAGGTCCTTCCTTTCGACTTTCTCCGGAACGAAGAGCCGCTGAAAAAGCCAGAAAACAATCACCCCGCCAAGCAACCGGATAAAGATCAGCTGCATGGGCGAAAGCATCGAAGGCATCAGGCTTTTGACGATGTTGTATGCAAATCCGAAGATCAGGGTTGTGGCGAGCAGGGCAAGATGTGCCTTTTGCGTTTCCTTCATCCGGCAAAGATAAGAGAAAATAAAAAGGCACCCTTTGGAGGTGCCTCGGAATGGTGTTCGTTACCTGGATTATGAAATCCTCAGAACGGTGTTCGTTACCTGGATTATGAAATCCGGATCTCTTTTTTCATCTCTACCCTTGCCTCATCCTTTTTCGGAAGCGCAATCTTCAGAATGCCGTTGTCGTAATCGGCCTTGATCTTTTCGAGATCGATTGTCTTGGGTAGTGTGAAAGCCCTGCTGAATGATCCGTAGTAGAACTCCTTGCGCGAATAGTTTTTACCCTCCTCACGCTTCTCATCCTGGAGTTCGGCTGAGATGGTCAGAATGTTGTTCTCCAGGTTGATCTTGAAATCATCCTTGTTGAGTCCGGGGGCGGCTATGTCGAGCTGGAAAGAATCAGTGTTTTCAATGATGTTCGCAGCCGGATCACTGAAACGCTTCCCGAAAAAATCACCAAGGTCATTGTCGAAAATGTTGTTTACCATATCCGATAACGGATTCCTGTGTTGCCATTTTATGAGTGTCATGGTTTTTCTCCTTTCTTTTTTGTTAAACTTGCGTTTGATGATCCAAAAAAGTCAAATCCTGTGCCTTTGGAAAAAGTCGGAAAAAACAAGACAACTTGTCAAAATTCAAATCAATCCACTGACAAATTGACAAAAACCCTTTTCCTCCCCTGATCAACAATTAGCCATTAGCCATTAGCCATTGGTCATTGGTCACTTGTCACTTGTCCTTTGTCACTTGTCATTTGTCATTGGTCACTTGTCACTTGTCATTTGTCACCTGTCACTTGTCATTTGTCATTGGTCACTGGTAACTATCCGCAATGCAAATACCTGTTCACCATCTTCATAATCTCCTTCTCATTGTCCTTGACCGATTCGCGCAGATTCATGTCGTTGAAACTTTTCAGGTATCGCACCAGTCCGTCGATGATCTTGGGGGGGAAAATATCATACGCTTCATAGATCTTCCGTTGTTTCTCGAGCGATTCGGCCGATTCCCAGCATGAAAGGGGCAGTTGCTCCAGCTGGGTTACGCGCGATTTATGCTGTTCTTCAAAAATATTGACGTCGACATAGGTCTTTTCGGCCATCTCGAGGGCGTTCTGCATCTCAAGGCCATGGCGGGCGGCAACGGTAAGGCCCGCGCAAAGCAGGTAAATATCGGCCGAGCCATCAGGGCAGCGGAATTCAACAGTCTGGCGGCTGCCAAAACCCGTTTGCGTATCGTTCTCCTTTGGGTTGGCATCGGTGATCATATCATGTTTGCTCCCCCAGCCCAGCGGAACGCGCACAAGCACGGAACGGTTGCGGTCGCCCCAGCAGATATTGGTCGGCGCCTCCTGGTGCGGCACCAGCCTGAAGTAACTGGTCGGGATCATGTTCCCAAAAGCGGTAAGCGATTGCGAAAGATCGAGGTAGCCTGCAATCGCCCTTTTTGCCGTATCCGATAACTTTCCGTTATCAAGCATGACGCTTTGCCCGTCTTTCATCAGCCGGGTATGCACATGCATGCCGCTGCCGGCCTTTCCCGTGGTGATCTTGGGTGCAAAGGTGATGGTTACGCCATATTTGTAGGCCAGTGAACGCAGCACCCATTTGGCGATCAGCAGCTGGTCGGCTGCATCCTCAAGCCTCACCGGCGTAAACTCGATCTCGTTCTGCTCGTACGAAAGTCCCGATTCGGTGAAATTACCCACCTCCGAATGTCCGTACTTGATGTAACCTCCGCATTTGGCGATGGCCTGCATCGCCTCCGTCCGCAGTTTCTCCCATTTGCAGAAGGGAGACGATTCATGGTAGCCGCGCTGGTCTACCGCCTCAAACAACCGGTCCTGTTCGCTGATGATGTAATATTCGAGCTCGCCCATCACCTCGAACGAAAGCCCGGTCTTTTGCTTCAGCACCTCGTGTGACTTGCGGAGGATGTATTCCGGCGAATTGGCAAAGGGCTGCCCGTCCTTGTCGTAATAGGAACAAAGAATATCCAGGGCGGGAATTTCAGAAAAGGGGTTTACAAATGCAGTCCGGTAACGTGGAATGACATAGAGGTCGGACGACCCGGCTTCAACATAATTGGGGAAAAGACTCGACCCGTCAACACGCTCACCTGCGCTCAGGATGCTGTCGAGGTGCTGCCGGTCCTTGATAATGAAATTCAGCGTTTTCAGTCTGCTGTCGGCAGCGGAATACCGGAAATTCAACATCTGGATTCCATTGGCTTCAATGTACCGGATGAGGTCGGCCTTGGTAAAATCATCCGATGGTTTGTCGAGAAAGTGAACGAGTGCGTTGGGGTTCAGTGAGATGTTTGCATTCATAGCCTGTAAAATTCTGTTATTTTCAAAACCACACAAAAGTAAGATTTTTTTATAACTTTGATGAATTAACCCTAACCCTCTGCCTGAATATGTCAAATCTGAATGAAATCATATTTTTCACATCCTTTTTGCTCTTTATTGCCCTCATGCTCGGGATCGATCTTGGCTTCTTTCAAAAAAAAAATCATGCCCTCTCCTTCAGGGAGGCGCTGGGATGGACCATCGTCTGGGTTTCGGTTTCCATTGGCTTCTACTTCCTCATCCGCTCCCACGGAAACCTGATCCATGGAAGTGATACCATCGCCGAAATCCAGTACCGTATCAACACCTATAACCACCCGATCGACACCACCGGGCTGGCCGTGCAGGATGCAATCAACCTCTACAATAAAAACCTTTCACTAGAATACATCACGGGATACCTGATCGAATATTCCCTTTCCGTGGATAATGTTTTCGTCATCGTGATGATCTTCATCTCCTTCAATATCCAGCCGAAATACTTCAAACGGGTGTTGTTCTGGGGCATCCTGGGCGCCATCATCATGCGCTTCATCTTCATCTTTGCCGCCAGCGCACTGATTCAGCGCTTCGCCTGGTTCCTGTACGTGTTTGGTGGCATGCTGGTGGTGATCGGGCTGAAGATGGCTTATGATTTTGTCTATGCCAAAAAAGATGAGCACATCGATACGGAAAAACACCTGGTGGTGCGGCTGGTGTCTCGCTTCTTCAATGTGAGCCACGACGAACACGCCGAAACATTTTTTATCCGCCAGAATGGAAAGTTCTTTGTGACCCCCCTGTTCATCGTGCTCATGATCATTGAATTCACCGATGTACTGTTCGCCGTAGATTCAGTTCCAGCGGTATTTTCCGTGACCCAGGATCCCTATATCGTCTTTTTCTCCAATATTTTTGCCATCCTGGGACTTCGCTCCCTTTTCTTCCTGGTGATGGACATCATGAACCGTTTTTATTATCTCAAAATGGGGCTGGCCGCACTGCTGTTCTTCGTGGGTATGAAAATGCTGCTTCACGATATATTTAAGATCTCGACCAACATCTCCCTGCTTGTCATCGCCTCCATCCTGCTGCTCAGCATCATTGCCTCCAATGTGCGCAACCTGATCAATAAAAGGAACCTTATCAATCCCCATTGATGAAAAAAGTCCAGGAAGAGCAACTGGAAAACCAGGATATTGAAATCCGGCTTTTGGTCGAGGCGATCTTCCAGAAGTACGGGTACGATTTCCGCAACTACTCGCAGGCCCATGTGAAACGGCGGATCATCAACCGGTTCAATCTCTCCGGGATGAAGCACATCACCGACATGATCCATGAATCCATCTACAATCACAAATTCGTGGAGCAGCTGCTCATGGACCTGTCGATCACCGTCACCGAGATGTTCCGCGATCCTCCCTTCTACAAGGCGCTCCGCGAGGAGGTACTGCCGGCTCTTAGAACCGCTCCCTACATCAAGATCTGGCATGCCGGCTGTGCCAGTGGCGAAGAGGTCTATTCCATGGCCATCATGCTCAAGGAGGAGGGGCTCTATGGCAAAACCCAGATCTATGCCACCGACTTTAACCCGGTCATTATCAGGCAGGCCAAGGATGGCATATACCCCATCGGACGGATGAAGGAATTTACAATGAACTACCAGAAATCAGGTGGCAAGGGATCCTTTTCCGATTATTATACCGCCAACTATGAATCGGCCAAATTGCTGGAAACCCTTAAGAAGAATATTGTATTTGCAACTCATAACCTGGTGACCGACAGTGTTTTTGCCGAGGTGAACCTCGTGATCTGCCGCAATGTACTGATCTATTTCGACCGGGAACTGCAGGACCGGGTGATCGGGTTGTTTGTCGACAGTTTGCCTGGTGGAGGGATCCTCTGCCTGGGTTCAAAGGAAAACCTGCAGTTTTCCGGACACTATGACCAGTTTAATCCACTGATCGCCAAAGAACGGATCTATATCAAGAAAAACCAACCATAACCAGCCCGACTTGACACACAGGAAACAATATGAGGCCATTGTAATAGGCTCATCGGCAGGCGGCCTTCAAGCATTGAAGGTCCTTTTTGGCGGCCTGGATGAAAATTTCAGGATCCCGCTGATCGTTGTCCAGCATATCAGCGCCGATTCGGAAAACTACCTGATCCATATTCTCAATGATATCAGTAAATTGAAGGTGAAGGAGGCAGATGAAAAAGAGAGGCCGGTGCCGGGCATGGCCTACCTGGCCCCTCCAAATTACCACCTGCTGCTTGAACCCGACCGCTCCTTCACGCTTACCATTGATGAACGTGTCAACTATGCCCGCCCCTCTATCGATGTGCTCTTCGAAACCGCAGCCGAAGCCTACAAGGACAAACTGATCGGGATCGTGCTCACCGGGGCCAACAACGACGGGAGCAAAGGCCTCCGGAAGATCAAGGAATACGGTGGTCTCACCATTGTTCAGGATCCCGAAACGGCCGAGGTCGAATCGATGCCCCGCGCCGCCATCCAGGCTTCGGTGGTGGACCATATCATCCCGCTCGATGAAATTGCTGCCTTTCTCAATACCCTGATAATAAAACAACCAGCCAATTAAACCGACCCCGTAATGACACTCAAGCCGAAAATTCTGATCGTCGACGACTACATCAACAACATCTATACGGTTGAAAAACTGCTGGCCGACCTGGATGTCGAAATGATCCGGGCCATGTCGGGACCTGAGGCCATATCATTCACGGCCCAACATGAATTCGCCCTCATCCTCATGGATGTCCAGATGCCGGGAATGGATGGATTTGAAACCGTGGAGATCATCAGGAAGGATCCAAAAAATGAACTCCTGCCGATAATCTACATTACTGCCATTTACAATGAGAACTATTACCGCACCAAGGGCATTAAATCGGGGGCGGTCGATTTTATTACCAAACCGATCATTGCCGACCTCTTCATCGGGAAGGTGACCATCTTTGTAAACCTTTACAGACAGCATAAGATCCTGGAACTCGAGATCAAACGCAGGGCCGAGATAGAGGTGGAATTAAACAAGGCAAAAAATATCGCCGAAGAGGCGGCCCAGGCCAAGCAGCAGTTTCTTTCGACCATGAGCCACGAGATCAGGACCCCGCTCAATGCCATCATCAACACAGCCAACCTCCTGATGGAGGAGGATCCGCGGCCCGATCAGCTCGACAACATCGAGATCCTGCAGTTCTCGGCCGATAACCTGATGCGGCTGATCAACGATATCCTCGATTTCTCCAAGATCGATTCAGGGAAAATCGAATTCGAGTCGGTCGACTTTGAGTTGCGGAAATTACTCAACGGGATCCGCCAGAGCTTTGAATACCTGGCCGTGAAAAAGGGAGTGGAGCTGGCCATGGAGGTCGACGACGCGGTACCCAACGTGATCCGGGGCGATTCGGTTCGCCTGTCGCAGATCCTCATCAACCTTGTTGGCAATGCCATCAAGTTTACCGAACAGGGCAAGGTGTCGGTAGGGGGGGGGGTGTGCGGCGATGCTCCCGATGCAACCGAATTCCTTTTTAAAGTGGCCGACACCGGCATCGGGATCCCCGACGACAAGCAACAATACATCTTCGAAAGCTTCACCCAGGCAAGCTCTTCAACCACCAGGAAATATGGTGGCACCGGGCTGGGACTCGCCATCACCAAAAAACTGATCGGACTGCAGGGCGGTGAGCTGGAACTTAAAAGCAAATACGGCGAGGGAAGCACCTTCTCGTTCCGGCTGAAATTCAGTAAAAGCGAAAAAACCCATATTGAGGAGGAAATGATCATGCGCACCGCTTTCCGCAGTCTGAAGGGGCTGAGGGTGCTCGTGGTGGAGGATAACCTGGTGAATCAGAAAATCGTCTCCAAATTCCTTGTTAAATGGGAGGCCTCCGTTGATATTGCCGATAACGGAAAGATCGCGGTGGATAAAATAATGGGAACAACCTACGATGTGGTGCTCATGGACCTCCATATGCCTGAGATGAACGGCTACGACGCCACCAGTCTCGTACGGTCCATGGAGGGAACCTACTTTAAGGACCTTCCCATCATTGCGCTCACCGCATCCGCATTTCTTGAGGACAGGGATAAAATATATACCTTCGGCATGAGTGGTTATATAATTAAACCATTCAATCCCACTGAATTATACTGGAAGATATCTCCCTTTCTTAAATGAAGGTAACCCCGAAAATATTGATCCTCCTGTTTGTATTTGCCATCATTTCGGTGGTGCTCGTAAGATATCAGGTTGAGTCGCAGCATAAAATCGTAGCGCTCTACATCGGGCAGGTAACTGAACAGAAAAAACTCATAGTCAGTACGCTGATCGAAATCCAGGGCGATTATTACAAGAACCTGGTGCTCGATTACACCTATGGCGACGACATGATCCAGTTTGTAGGGGCCCCCGATTATCCCTGGGCCGAAAGAAGCCTCAGGGTGATCATCGATTTTTATAAGGCCAATGTCGTGTGGGTTTTTGACAGTACCGGGAAAAGGGTTTACGGGACGGTGGAGCCTCAGCGCGACGATATCCTCGACTACCCGGTTCTTTCATCACAGGTAAGGCAGTTGCTTGAGCAAAAGAAATATATCCACTTCTTCATTCAAACCTCAGCGGGGATGATCGAAATCCATGGCGCGACCATCCATGGCACCAATGATAAAAACCGGCTTTCGGGGCAAAACGGCTTCGTTTTTATCGGCAAATTGTGGGATGATGCATACATCCGCCGGCTGGAACACAGCTCGGGATGCCATCTGTCGGTTCATTTCCATAAACCGCTGGAAGAATCCTCGGAAAAATCGAGCATATTCATCGTACCGCTGCAAAATCCATGGGAATATAGAAGTAATGCCTTCCTCAAAGTGGCAATCAACCTGGAAAAACTGGGAGAGGTCGGGGCCTGGTTCGACCGGCAGTTCATGCTCTTCGTAGCCGCTACCATCCTGGGATTCTTCATCCTGGCCTGGCTGCTCCTCCGGTGGATCGTCTTCCCGATCCGCAGGATCTCTGCGCTGCTTGAAAATCAAAACCTCCCCATTGGCGCCGAACCCCATCCCGGGGGAAATGAATTTAAGGAGATCACCTTCATGATCAATGATTCCATTGAGCAGGCAAATGCACTCAGGGTCAGTGAGGAGAAGTTCAGAAAGCTGATGGAATCGACCGCCGCCGCCATTTTTATTCACGATGGCGATCATGTGAGGTTTATCAATCCTACCGCTGAAAAATTCCTTGGATATTCAATCGCCGAACTGCAGGTGGTTCCCTTGTCAAAAATACTCGTTGCTGAGTACCTTCGCCTGTTTCAAAAGCATCCCGGTGCCCTGACGGTTGATGCGGATCATACCTGGCGGAATGAATTGCGGTTTATCCGGAAGGATGGGCAGGTACGGTGGGCCGATGTGACATCCGTGGTGATAGAAATGGAGAATACGCCGGCATTCCTGGTTACGGCCCACGATATCAATGCCCGGGTGCAGATGGAACAGGAGCTCGTGGCGGCCAAGGAACGGGCCGAACAAGCCGATAAGCTCAAGGCGGCCTTCCTGGCAAACCTGAGCCATGAGATCCGCACACCGATGAATTCCATCATCGGATTTTCGAGCCTGATCCGCAGGGAGAGCGTGAGCAGGGCGGATATCGAGGAATACACGGAGATCATAAGCTACAGCACCAACCGCCTTTTACGAATGATCGATGACATCCTGGAAATTTCGAAGATCGAGACCAACCAGGTCACCCTGGTGGAAACCACCTTTTCGCTCCACCAGCTCCTTGACGAAATGGTTGTTTATTGCCGCGAAGAGAAGATCCGCCTGGGGAAACCTGATCTGGCGGTTGAACTGGCGCTTCCCCGTGGCGGCCGCTCCCCCGAGATTATTGCCGACCAGGCGCGTGTGAGCCAGATCCTGGTCAATCTGCTGGATAATGCCTTGAAGTTTACAAGGAACGGTACCCTCCGGTTCGGTTATTCATTGCGGAAAGACAGGTTTTGCGAATTTTTCGTATCGGATACCGGCATCGGCATCCCGGTCGAGAAACACAAGGACATTTTCAAGAGCTTTTACCAGGTGGATTATGACAACGCGCGGAAATTTGGCGGCGCGGGGCTGGGACTCTCCATTTGCAAATCGCTGGTCGAACGCATGGGTGGCAGCATCTGGCTTGAATCGGCGAAGGGGGAGGGAACCACCTTTTACTTCACCATGCCCTTCAGGATCCAGAAGGAGCTGCCCCGGCGAACGGAGCAAAAGCCGGTGGAGTATGATTTCAAGGGGCTTACGGCGCTCATTGTCGAAGATGAACTGATCAACGCCAGGCTGATGGGTGCCATGCTGCAGGCGGTGAATGCCCGGGTCGTCTATGCCCGCGATGGTCTGTCAGCCCTCGGCAAAATGGAGCAGTTTCCTGAGATCGGGCTGGTGCTCATGGATATCCAGATGCCCGGGATGGATGGACTGGAGTGTACCAGCAGGATCAAGCAGCAATGGCCCCATATCCCGGTGATAACCCAGTCGGCCTCGGCACATCACGAAGAGAGCGGCAAATGTTACGAAGCCGGGTGCGACGATCACCTCACAAAACCGATCGATACCTTAAAGTTGTACCAGTCAATTTTCAAACATTGGAAAGGTTCCGGTAGCTGATTTGTCCTACCCCTGGACTGCTATTTCGCCGGCCCGCTGTTTTTATAATACCGATCCAGCAGCTCCTGCGCCGCCTTGTAGGGGTTCAACCGGCCTGTGATGATTTCCCGCTCCGCTGCGGCTATCGCATGGGCAATCTCTTTCCGGGAGTAGAAATGCCGCCGCAATCCCTCTTCAATGGTCTCGATGAGCACCTGGCGGCTTTGCTCCCTGCGCCTTTGCTGGAAATAGCCTGTTTTGGAGGTGGTTTCCCTGTGCTCCATGATGATCTCCCATACGTGGTCGATACCCAGTTTTGTACGGGCCGAGCAGATATCGGCCACCGGGATCCAGCCGCTGTCGGGGGGAGGAAAAAGGTGAAGGGCGTTGGCATATTCAACCCGTGCCGACCTGGCTTTGTTGAAATTGTCTCCGTCGGCCTTGTTGATCACGATGGCATCCGCCATTTCGATGATGCCCCGCTTGATGCCCTGGAGCTCATCACCGGCGCCGGCCAGCATGAGCAGCAGGAAAAAATCGACCATGGAATGAACCGTCGTCTCCGATTGGCCCACCCCCACGGTTTCAACAAAGATCACATCAAAACCGGCAGCTTCACACAACAGGATCGTTTCGCGTGTTTTCCGCGCCACCCCGCCAAGCGAACCGGCGGCAGGGGAGGGACGGATAAAGGCATTCGGGTCCACCGACAATTCTTCCATGCGCGTTTTATCGCCCAGGATGCTTCCCTTCGACCTGGAGCTGCTCGGATCGATGGCCAGCACCGCCAGTTTATGGCCCCGGGCCGTGAGATGCTTCCCCAGCGCCTCGATAAAGGTGCTCTTGCCAACCCCCGGCACCCCGGTGATCCCAATCCGGATGCTGCGATGCAGTATTTGTTCGCCTTCTTCATCCTTCCTGTGATGTTCCCGCTGGCCGTGCATTTCGAGATGCGATGCTTTTATCCCTGAGTTAAGGCTTTTGAGGCAAGCGGCAATGATCTCCTGCGCCTTCTCCTGGTGGGCCGGCAGGGCGCTTTCGACCAGGGTGATGGCCTTACTCAGCAGGGTCCGGTTTCCTGAAAGGATCCCGTCAACCAGCTCCGCGACACTGTGAACCGGGCTTTTCCGGGCCTTGAGCTTCCGCAGGGCATCCGCATTGATCTGGCCGGGCTGTTCGATGCCCTCCATGACATTCAATGCCGATTTGGGTTGTTTATCCATAGGTTGCAGTAAGAATAGGAAGATTGAAGTGCGGTATCAAAATTAACCAATTTTATGATCACCCGCCATGTGATGCAGGCACCTCGCTGTGAATATTTATAAAATTTTTTGATTATACTATTCAAATTCTTTACCTTTGCACCCCGGTTAACTCTTCGTAGCTCAGTTGGTAGAGCAATTGACTCTTAATCAATGGGTCCCAGGTTCGAATCCTGGCGAGGAGACTTCAAAATCAACGACTTACAGAGACATTTGTAGGTCGTTTTTTATTTCCGGCCAGTTTCCGGCCAGCTTTTGATAAAAATCAGCCGATTTCAATCATTGAACCTCACCAGACCGTAAATGACAGAAACTACGATAGTATCCGACTTTTTCAGAATCTTACAACTCTCATTATTAACCAGTTTAATCTTTCCCAGTTACCTCTTGGTTATGAGCCTGATCCAAACGAAAAAATTTAGTTCATAACTTGTTGTTAGGTAGATTAATACAAAATATTATTTTTTAGGTGCCTTACCTGAACCCTAAAATTCACCTTTTTTCCTTTCCTCATTCCTTACCTGGAGGGACTCACCAAAATCAACAATGAACATTGAAACAAATAAATGCAGTAAAATTTCATAATGAGGTGTATGCATTGTTTTTATGAAATTCTCAGAAAGAATAATAGCCCTTCATCTACTTTACTTTTAATTGAAACTGTTGATTAAAAAAATGTTAATTTTGGTTAAATATTATTTTCTATACAATTCTGCCTAGAGATTGACTTTTTTATTCACCTTATAAAATCTACTATGATTGATTTAGCCTTATTAGATGTAGTATTTGGACAGCAACCTACTTCTTGTGTCCTATCATCCTATGGAATAATTGCGAATTATTTTTCACAAGGTACAGCTGTTGATGAAGCATTTGTTGCATATTGTGACCACTATGGAATTGGATACAACAATAATAGAATTGTCGCAGAAAACAATTATGCCGATTATTTTAACAATGATTGGCAAGTTCAAAACTGCAAGGGGGGAGAGTTAATCTTAGCTCTTCATAGAACTTCAATGAGAAATTATTTTATGGTAAATCGAGGTTTGTTTTATGGTGAATTTATCTTGGATGTCACTGCACAATTACCTTATATTGCTGCCCAATTGCACAACCATTCAGCTTTTTTAAGCGTTGGATTCAATAATCCTGGAGGTGGCTTTCATAACATAGTCATAGGGAAGGAACAAGCACAAAACTCTTTTTTTATCAGAGACCCTGCTGCACCCAATGGGGTAAACGGTACTCAGAACATAAATCAACTGATTGGGCAAAGGATTTTAAGAGACGGGACATTGTTTATTGGGATTTAACAAGAGGTGAATACCTGATAGACCACATAAAAAAAAGTGGATACAATAGAAAAGTTGAAATTTTTCTTGCTTTTCCATTTTTTATACCTATCTTTGCCTGACTCATCCCGTATGAATTTTTCATACGCCCCCCCAAGGATCCGTCCGCGGGGATTTTTTTTTATGGCCAGAATCAAGTTTTTCATAGACGGTTTTAATCTTTACCATTCAATAATTAGTATCGAGAAGGATACTCAAGAATACTATAAATGGCTTGATATAGCTTCCCTATGTAAGTCGTACTTGCCAACTTTCCCTCACCCAAGTACAATTGTTTCAATAAAATACTTTACAGCACTTCCAGAACATCTACGACATACTAATCCAGGAAGAATCGCCAGACATAAAGCATATCTTTCTTGTTTAGAAGCAAAAGGCGTTGATGTCCTTAAAGGAAGGTTTAAATCAAAATCTGTTTATTGCCCAACTTGTAAGGGATATATACCAAAAAATGAGGAAAAGGAGACCGATGTTAATATCGCAATTGGTATCCTTGAGTCGTTTATTACTGATGAATGTGACATCGCCGCTGTTGTGACAGGAGATACTGATTTAACCCCTGTCATTCATATGACTAAAAAACTTTTCCCGCAAAAGGAGCTTGTTTTTGTATTTCCATTTGACAGGGAAAATAAAGAAATAAAGAATTTCCTTCCCAAATCATTTTCTATAAAAAAGAAAAGTTATAGAAACTATCAGTTGACGAACCCTATGGTAGTTAAAGGTGGAAGGACAATTTATAAACCCATCGAATGGTTTGATCCCGCAGCCGTACCCGCAGGATATCCCCCAAGTATACCCACTGTTCCAACTCCTTGAGTGGAAAGGCCGATCAAAGTGACCACCCCTCGCCCGACTTAACAAGACCTTGCATAGCCATACCGCAAGCCCAAACATGTTCCTGGAAAGGCAAACCAAAAGGCTCAGGAGGCGTTTATTGAGCAATACAACGAATTGAAAGCAAGCAAATCCAAGCATGATCGTATCTATTTTCTTGATGCAGTTCATTCTTTACATAATTCACAGCCTGCATATGGTTGGCTGAAGAAGGGTTTTGAATATACCATTCAGTCTAATACCGGGCGGCAACGGGTTAATATAAATGGTGCATACAATATTGAAGATCATGCTGTTGTAATAGAAGAATCAGAACGTGTCAATGCCCAGTCAACAGTCGCGTTATTTGAAAAAATGCTGAAGGAACAACCATTGGGTATTTTATATTTGATTTTAGATAATGCCAAGTACTACCGGTCACAAATTGTCACTGAATTTCAACGGAACAATCCCCGGATTCAATTGCTGTTTTTGCCTGCGTATAGTCCAAATCTAAACATTATTGAACGATTATGGAAACTTTTTAAGAAAAAAACAACGTACAATAGCTACTACGAAAAATTTACTGTCTTCAAAAAACAATGCCTGAATTTTTTTGAAAACATCGAAGAATATAAAGTCGAATTACGCAGTTTGATGACAGATAATTTCCAACTGCTTCAGGCCTGATTTTTTCGCAAATTCAAGTTCATTGAGTATATAATACCAATAATTATTATGCACTTATCGTAGACTTGTAACAAGAGGATGTTTTTCGAAAATGTAAATGGGGTTATTCAGGTAATTTATAAATGCAATATTCCCAGTTCCTTGCTCATACTGATAGGTTTGAGTACTGAAATAATATGAGTTACCATTTTGTAATACACTAAGGTCCCCGGTTGAATTATAAAAAAATTTATCTATGGCCAACCCTTCAGTTTTTATAGAAATGATTTTATTCGCATCATAAATGTATGGTTGAGTGTAGTTTATTACGAATGAGTCTGATTGCCAGATGTAATGAACTAGTTGGCAAATTTTATCTTTTTCATAATCGAAACCCAATTTCCCCGATTTTACCCATGTACCATTATTATAGTCTGAAAACTCATGGACTTCGTTCAGAGTATCATTCTTATAAATAAATTCGGACTTTTCATCCTCCTGCCAATTAGCGGTAGTAACACTTATATATCTGGTCCAACGAACAAGTTGATTTCCTTCATATTCGTAAATAATCTTATACGCAGACTCCGAACCCGAGCCTTTCTTAGGTTCGTAAATTGCTGATGTAATTAAATTGTTTTTAACTTCATATGTTGTTCTATTCTGCAGCTTCCAATTATTATTGTTTTCAGAATAATTTTCCTGCAGTATTTTATTTTCAAAATAGGAATATGTTGTTTTGGAAAATGGGATAGTTGCATCAGTATTGGTTTGCTCATGAAGTAATACCTCAGTTAGAGCGTTGTTGGTATAAGACATAGAATAGACTAATTTGTGTTCGGGATTGTCCTTGAAAGGGTAGTAAATACTAGACAACCTAATACCATTTGTATCCTTACTTTCTTTTTTACAACTGCAGTTCAGCAAAGGTGATAAAAGCAAAATGACACCGGCATATTTAAAAATTAATTGATTCTGCGTCATACTTTAACTATTAGATAATATATTATTTATTGATAAGAAGAGTTCTCATTTCTTCAAGTCAAATTCAAGCTCTTAATATCATTGAATGCAAATTTGGAAACATGACTTTGTGAATAATCAGTTATCAACCCGCTCTCGACCTATACATGAAAATTTCCCCACAGTTTAATGAACCGCTGATTACGAGGCCCGTACGATCAGTGGTGTGAGAGGTTCTCCCTGCCGGCGATGCCGGCGGGGCAGCCTACTCGATTATGCCCATTTAGACCTGCTTTTTATAAATTCCAAACACATCGCACAGAATTCCCGAGATTCTTGATATAGGAGCTACGGCTTACAGTGTTGTAATTATAGAACAGGAATCGATACCAAGCATTGTTCGCATTGTTCTCTGACGAACTCCACCAGTAGCCAAAGCTTCCAATGATGGAGAATATCCCATTGCTGTCACAGGTGCCTCCCGGAACTGCCGAGAATCCACTTTCGTTGGTTGCCCCTGTGTTGGGAGATTGCCATAGGCCAGTGCCAGCTTGTATTGTCCCGGTAGATTTCATTTTTCCGCCAGGCACCGATCCTCCACCTAAAAAAGTAGTTAAGATTGTCCATTCCCCATCAGTTGGAATATGCCAGTTGGCAGGACAAATTCCCTGAACTCCTGCTGCAGTAACATATTGCATCATTTCATTCCATTGGTACAAGCCTCCATAAATGGTACAATTCGCTTCATCGTTATCGATACAGTACTTTTCAATGGTTCCGTTATTTACCTGAGACTGGTTAGCTGGAATTTTCGCGCCGATATTCAGGTTTTCGGCCATCCAAACCTGGGTGCCAATGGTAACAGTGGCGTAGTGGTTATTACCAGCATCGGTGCAGGCAACAAAATTTACGGTTACCATTTGGCTTTGTGTAGCGACTAAAGGAATTACCGTAGCGTATATTCCTGAAAAAGGCTTAAGAATGAGCTGGTCACCCTCGTTGTATTGCATCGGGACTTGAGATTGGGTGCTTTTTAACTTTCTTTGTGCCGAGGGTTTTAAATTGGTGGACACATAGCTTATCTTTCCAATACCAGGATTGGTACTTGTAGATACAATTTTTCCCGAATAAGCATACCCTGAAGATTTGATGCAAAGGGTATAAATCCCGCAACTTAAACCTCCTGCAGCAAAGGTATGTCTTCCGCATGGCAACATATTTTGCGTTTCAGCTACCTGGTTTCCTGCAATATCAAATAGTTCAATGGTGGCAATACCAGATGAAGCAGTTTCAAATTCGATAAAACCCTGCTCATTCATGGGGTTGGGATAAATTTGTAAATCAGCGTTGCCTGGTTTTACTACTTGATCAATGCCTACAATACCCATCAGATGCAAAACATCTGTTCCAATGAGCGATAAACTTGTGTTTTGGGTAAGGTTTTTAACCTGCACGGAATCAACATTAACGCTCACCCCTGTGCCAGTAAATGTGATCAGATAGTCCTGGGCCTGATTTTTCAGCATGGCAAGAACTAAAAAAATAATGATGGATAATTTTTGCATAGTTCAATGTTTCAGGTTGGTTTAACAAAGAAGATTTACGATCCATGTTCAATCATCGTGCACTTGTAAAAATACAACATTAATGAAGAAATACAAACTAAAACACTAAATGACTGTAAGGTGGATATTCCGTAGCATACTGACCCCCTCAAATCCGGTTGTTGAGGCCAAATTTTCTGCTGCCGAGGCATGACATTCCGGCAGATATTGACCCCCCTTGTGAAAAGATTTTTCGATAGTTGACCTGCTGTTAATTTTCCATGAGTAAAAATCACAATCAGATATAACAGCATACTTAATATCAATAAGATGATACTAAGAATTTGCCATTTTATTAGAATTAAATACTTTGTTCTGTGATTTGATTTTGACCAATGATAAAATACAATAATATTCTTATAACCATTATAACGACTGACATTCAAATTGTTTTGTTTCATCTTTTTACCAATCAATGCAGCCAATATCATTGAAACCAATGCTAGTTATGTTCATAATCCATAAGTATAGCTGTTAATCGTGTTCCTGTTTCAGCACAACTTCTGCAATTCCCCAGGAGTCCCATTTTTTAAAAAATAATTTCTTAAGGGTAGCCCAATATCCCAAATAATCATTAAGGACAATAGTCAGATTGTTTTAAAAATCCCGAACGCAACGCACAGATAACCCGTAATTCTTGTCATCGTCGTACCTGTATACATCCCAGCTGCCGTAGGTCAAGAGCCGGCTCCAGGCATAGCTCGTAATGCTTTCAGACGAACTCCACCAGCGGCTGTAGTAGCCATTTAAGACGAACGAGCCATCGTAGAAACGGCCGCCTGCCGGAACTGCTGTAAATCCACTTTCGTTGGTTGCCCCGGTATTGGGGTGATGCCACAAACCAGTGAATGCCTCTATGGTTCCAGTTGATTTCATCTTGCCTGCGGCCACGTTATCTCCTCCAAGATATGTCGTAAGTATAGTCCACTCGGCATCTGTAGGCATATGCCATCCCGTAGGAGCAAGTTTTCCCGTGTTTACAACATAAAAGTTATACAAAGCACCATAAGGATTTTTCCTCGTAGTATCGTTGTTGTGCCAGCAATACCCGGGGGTACTTAAATATTTCCATACAGAAGCATCTGTTACCAATGGTATTGCGCTGCCGTCGTTGTACCTGGTCGTTTTCAGGTTCTCGGCCATCCACCATTGTGTCCCAATTTTAACGGTTTTATAAACATTACCATCAATGTCAGTAATTGTACTTGTTTCTATTGGAGGAGGTGTGATCTCGTCATTACTCTTAACGCAACTGGTGGTAAAAATCAAAAACAATCCCATTATAGCAGATGAGTAAAACAAAAGTCTTGCGGTTTTTTTCATCAAGGTTCAATTTTAGTGGCACCACTTAATTGAAACTGCATTTTTTGATGCTTAGTGTTACACAAATATAGGGTAATTTGTTATCCAATAAGATTGATAACTGACTAAAATTTATATAATCACCATGAGATAATTAGTGTTGATATTGAGAAGGAGTTTTAATCATTCATGACCTTCCATCCAAGGGAGCGGGAATCCTGGTTCTGAAGGCGGCGTTGGACTACCGCAAGAAACCGGGAACCGTATTTTTGCGGGAACAGAAGCCCTGACATGAGAGTATCTCTGCTTTGCAGGAATATCCACTGGCTGTCTGGGTGGAGCAGACATCACCGGTGAATCCGGAATGACCGGATTTTCTATCAGATCCTCGAACTGAATCAATAGTTGCGTCTCCATTTGTAGGTATTTTGATTACGATGCCATTTTTTGGCGGCATTGCGGAATACGGTCATAATGAACAGTATAGAAACTGCCAAACTCATTATGTAATAGATCATAAACACATGTTTTTGAAATGGTTGAAAATACAATGACGGAAATAAATTGAAATCTTAGCATCCAGTAACCGGACAAAATTTTAGATGCAAGGCCGCGGTCGTTTTTTTTACCTCTAAAAAATAAATACATAAAAAAAACGAAGCCGCCCAACGGGCTTGGACTTGCAGATATAAAGTTTTGGAAGGTAATATTGCGATAGATTTTGATTTATTAAACCCTGCTGGCATTGCGAACGCCGGATGGCAATCATCGCCACTTTATGAAATAATGTGGCGATGATTGAAGTCAGACGATCTGCCAATGTTTGTACCCGAGGTACGAGGCGTGCAATAGGTGGCAGAAGCTGGCTGGATGACTGAGAAAACTTCAGGGAGCCAACCTGCGGCCATTTCTTTCCGCTGGTTGGCTTTTAACGGGAAGCTGGCAAACTTGCTTAAACGAAGAGGCAATGATTTATTGAACCGCTGATTATGAAAGACCGTTATCGCCAGTGGTGCGAGAGGTTCTCCCTACCGGCGATGCCGGCGGGGCTGCCTACTCGATTAGCGGTTGTAACATTTACTGTTCAATAAATTCAATATCAGTATTATTCATCCAAAATGATTTTAATTCGTTAAATTGGTTATTTTGGTACATTGATTCTAAAATGAATTGAAATATGTAATTAATATTCTCATATTCAAAGGATATACGATTGTCATAAGAACTAATCAATCCTACAGGTTCGTTTTTAACATTAGCCAAATTTTGAAAGATTTTAAAGTTAGAAAATTTGTCTATTTTGAATATCTGTTCACTCTTTCTGATTTGAACAGTAAGAGATTCTTTTGTCATCTCAATTTTCCCAAGTATTCGTTTTTTTCTTGAAAGAATATGTAATGTAATGAGCGAGACAATGGATGAGAAATAGACAAATAGGACTATTTCAGCAGCATATTTTCCTAAAAGTGTTGTTGCGATCGCTTGACCTTCATCTCTTCTGAATAATATAGAAAATAAGATAACGATTGTTATGCAAATATTCCTTATTCGAATATATGTATTTCTTTTAGGTGAAGTAAAAATTATCTTTGTAGTCATGGGATAATCAATTACCGCTTACTTACCGGCGGGGCTGCCTACTCGATTAGGCCAGTTATTTCTTCCATAAGCTCCTTAAAATTAGAATTGTCATGATGATTAAAGGTATAAAAATCAATCCCAATTCAAATAGTCCTTTCCCAAAGCCAGATAATCCGTTTTTTAAAGAAAGGTATGTTTTATCATTAACTGTCAAGGAAAAGCTGCGAATTCTCTTGTCTGGGACATTTAAGTATTTTTCGTCTTGTCTTGCGATATGAAGTTGTACTTTGTCACCGATTTGTGATGTTGAATAAAATTCCTTTCTGTCAAAAGGGGAATAACTTACCTGAAATTTACTCGAATGTTCATTGAGTGAAATATGATAGGTTGAGTCTCGTTCAGTTTTATTTAGTCTATTGGAATAAACTAACTCTTTCGCAATATCTCTCAAAGTTCCATTTATTTCAATAACATCTCCTTCATTGTCAACAGTCGGTCTGTCAAAGTTTAGGAAAATCCCTAAAATTGTCACAAAGAGTAAGAAAAGGATAAACTTCACATTCGTGGATTTCAATACTTTTCTGGGGATGCTTGTCATTTTTTTATAATTGGCCATAACGCTTTACTTTCAACCGCTCCAAAGGTGAATTTTTGCTAAGCCTCACTAAGGATCGTTTTGTGGCGGTTGAAAGCTCGTTAGGCAAAATTTACAATTTCATTTGGCCATTGATGATTTTCAACTTTATTTTAAAAGGAATATCAACATTTTCATCTCGTTGTTTTGCTGGTTTCCAATTACTCATGGTTTTTAGTGCACTTAGAATCGCATTCTCAGAGGCTTTTGATATCGCACCTTCAATTTTGTCAACCTTGTACCCACATGTGCTACCAGTGCAACTAATGTAAAATGACAATGAAATATATCCACTATCAGCAACATTTAAATTGATATTGTTTTTTAGGTATTGTTTGAAAGAATCGTTACCCCCTGGAAACTCCGGGCTCCACTCCACATATATAATTCCATCCTTTTTTGGTTGTAATTTTATTCCACCACATAAGCAAGCTGTGTCAATTTCAGACACTTGACCCAATGAAATTATTGGAATGAAAAAGAAGAAAAAACGTAGTAATCGCATTTTTTTAAATTTTGCCTAACATGTCACCTTCCGCCATTTGGCAATTTCTGATCCTAATAGTTTTCAGGCAGTTTTGATATGAACCTTTATATATATACGATCTAAAGATAGAAACAAATCCAGTAGGTTGTTGAAAGGTGTATGAATTTTGTTAGTGGCTGCAAGAAAATGAAAAAGATTCAAGACTGGCGTCAGCTGAAAACTGGTCTATCAACTGCTAATAATTGCACCAGAGGAAGAGGTGTGCAATAGGTGGCAGAAGGAGGCTGGAGGACGGAGTAAGCAAATCCGAGCCAACCTGCGGCCATTTCTTTCCGCTGGTTGGCTTTTAACGAGAAGTTGACAGACCTGCTTAAACGAAGCTGAAGCGGCAATGATTTATTGAAACGCTGATTATGAAAGACCGTTATCGCCAATGGTGCGAGAGGTTCTCCCTACCGGCGATGCCGGCGGGGCAGAAGTTTTATTTACAATATTTTATAATAAGTGTGTCTGCATCATTTTTGCCAATTGCTTTTATTTCATTTAAAAAGAAACAAGCAGATTTAAGGTCATTTAGATCTATTTTTATTAAAGCAATTTTCATTAAAGATTCAACATCATATGGATTTAATTGTATTGCAACTGCGAAACTTGACAATGCTTTATCCATCTTACCCTTCTTATAATAATTGATCCCTTGTTTGAAAAAGTATTCAAAATCTTGACATCCATAATTTTGAACCGAAAACTTTATTGGTAATCTGACATCAATGCGAACTGGTTTGCCATTTATTTTTCCAGGATTCCACTGGCCGCTCATCATTGTTACAACTCTTAATGCCTCTTTATCCAATAATGGATGTATGCTGTGATCTACATATAAACTATCGATATTACCAGTAGTATCTACAATAAACTTAATAATTACTACGCCCGTGATACAATTCTCTCTAGCATCGTCCGGGTATTTTATGTTTTTAGCCAGAAATTGCAATGGCTCTCCCACTTTAAACTGTGGTGGAATTGAATCTTGATTTTGCGTGAAGACTAATCCACTTAGAAGAATCCCAAGAATTAAACCAAAAAGTCTTTTCTTCATATTATTAGAATCAATATGGGTCGTTTATTTAAATTATCGTTGCAGCTAGACCCGTTTGCGGTAGTCTCGGGATTTCGCTGGCAATTACGGTATTATGCAGTATGGGGCTTAGTTGCCGTGTTGGCAGCCATTAAGTTTCGAAAATTAGTAATAAGTGTAAGATAATTCTGACGGTGATATTGTTACCATAGTCCCCCCTGTAATTTTAGTGGTTAACACTCTATTAAAGGTATCATAGCTATAAGTGAATGTAGCGGTTTTAACAACTGCTGAAGTTAAAACTGAAGCTTCAATCAGATTAGTATTTGATTTACCAAGAAACGGCATTCCCATGTTAGAATTCCCCGCAGAATTTATCGAATTTGGAATGTAGGTATATGTTTCAGTAATGACGTCTGGACCCCAACTTGGTCTATATAGAACTAAAGAAGAAACATTCCAACCAATAATTTGGCTTGTGTATGATTGGGAAAGGGATGAATCCTTGTTAAAATCTTTCATTTCCGTCATATATCCTTCTGAATTATATTGATAAAGACTATTGGGACCGGTAATTGAATCAAGATTTGTAAAGTAAGCGAAATGAGTGACTTCAGTTGCCAAACCAAGAATATTTAAATGGTATATTGACTTGTTTTTCAGGATAGTATCATTTAAAAGAAATTTTACGATTACTAGAGACGGTAAATATTCATATTTATAGGTAAACTCAGCCGAATCTTCAGGATAACTTAACTTCTGACTGATAATTCTTCTTTGATTATCATATTGATAATCTCTTCTGAGAAAAACGACCCCTGAAGTGTTTTTTTGAATTATCGTTTTAATAAGAGAAGTAGACGGATCAATTGAAATGGTTTCGTCTGACTTCTTTTTGCATGAAGCAAAAACAAGGATTACAAGTAAAACGGAAAACACCAATTGATATCGTATAGTAAAAAAAGTTCTCATAGTTTTCACTTTATAATGGCTGCCAACGCTTTGCAGCATGGGACTTAGTTGCTTTGTAAGGGGCTGTGACTTTTATTTTCGTTTTCTATGGATCTCTAAAATTTTAGTAATTCGTTCGCAAATCAAATTTGAAATATCTGTTTTGGTTTTCTTAGTAAAAGCGGTCAATGCAAAACCCGTGAATACGTACATATAAGTGGAATCCAATTTATTCGTATAATAGATTCCGGCAAGTGTCGGAATAGTTCCTTTAGAAACACCATACCAAATTTCCGCCCCTTTTCGATAGTTACAGAATTTTTGCTCAAAATTTAAGGAACCCATGGCGAATTTGATACATTCAGATAATAAGCTATCTTGGACTTTAGAAAATGTGGCAAGTGATTGATAAGTTGTTTTGCTATCTAATATTGAATCTTTAAATTCCACGAAGGGGTGTGGTAAAGAAAATGTGATTTTATCGTTTGATTTTGGAAAATCTTTGATGTTATAATAGTTTTCATATGGAGGCGAAAGAATACTTAAGGGCTGGTAAACTTGAGCAAATGAAGCAAAATTCAAAATGAAAATCAAAATAGAGGATAGAAATATTTTTACCATAAAACGAGTATGATTTTACATTTTTACATTTTCCACATA
>Ga0074195_1002138_pt1 | contig 23468 bp, 16 predicted proteins | sample EPASupsiteHSE623_FD_64525 | JGI IMG/M metagenome (GOLD analysis project Ga0074195, IMG submission 64525) | Bioremediated contaminated groundwater from EPA Superfund site, New Mexico - Sample HSE6-23 | ecosystem: Environmental > Aquatic > Deep subsurface > Groundwater > Contaminated ...
GCGTCGCGGCGACCTCGTTCTTCCTTGCATCCGGGGCACATCTGGGGTCCAGGGGAGTGAACGTGCGATAGTTCAAGAGAGTCCTTGTTGCTTGCTTCACAGAAACTAGGTGAAGGATTCTGGGGGTCGAGCTCTGCTTGTTTCCCGACCCATCCCATGATAGAACAAAAAGATCGGAATGTGGTTCCTATTTGGCTTTTTGGAAGGTCCAGTGGGCTTCATGATGGGGAATCCTAGAGCTGTCACCGCATTCGTGCTTCTGTCGGGAGGCGCGACTCTCGTCCTGGAATTGGCCTGGGTCCGCCACCTGGGATTGGTCCTTGGGCGTTCCCACGGAGCTCTCTTGGCGGTGACGTGCGGCTTTCTGGCAGGTCTTTGCCTGGGAGCACGCTGGTCGGAACGGATGGGCAAACCGTTATCGGGAACAGGGTGGGCTCACGTCACTGCCGGTGTCCTGGCGTTCCTCTTCCCCTTGGCCACCTCTCTGCTCGACAGGGTGTTGGCCTTGGCCTACCAGACGTCTGACGCCTCGCTCTGGCTCGTTTCCACGCTCGGATTGACCGCGGGCAGCGTCCTCATCTTGATCCCCGCAACCCTCCTCGGCACGGCGCTTCCACTTGCGATCCGGTCCGAGAACGATCACGGAAGAGCGGGACGGGCGGCCTTCCTGTCCGGTGTGACCGCGCTGGGGGGTAGCATCGGGACCTATCTTGCCGGATTCGTCCTTTTGCCGACCCTTGGTACGACGGCGACGGGTTGGATTGGCGGACTTCTTTCTTTGGTCGCAGGAGGAGTGGCACTGGCCGTGGGAGCGTCCCCTGTCGCCTGTCGTCGGAAAACCACTGCGACCCCCGCGGGGATAGCTACGGCGCCTGCGGCTCTTCTTTGCATGATCCTCACGACCGGCGCTGTCGGGATGGTCCTGGAGCTCTCCTGGATCCGTTACTTCACCATGGTCCTCGGATCCACGACGTTTGTTCTGACGACCATCCTGGCCACCTATATCGGCGCCACGGCCATAGGAGGGTTCGTGGCCGGACGCTGGACCGTCCGCTGGCACGAGCGGGAGAGCACGACGACCTCCTGGGCCTGTGGCGCGGCTCCCATCCTCGCCGGAGTGCTCTGCCTCGCGCTCCTCCATCCGATGGGTCGCTTACCGATTGCGCTGATCGATACCTTCGCGCACGCCACCAGCTTCGCGGGACTGCAGTTCGTCCTGTTTTTCTTCACCACGGCCATCGTGATCGGCCCTTGTCTCTTCGTGGGCGCCCAGTTCCCTTTGATACTCGCCGAGGGTCGCCGTCGCGCGGGTCGAGAGATCGATCCCGGCCGGGTCGTGGCCGCCAGCACTTTTGGCACCGTGATCGGGAGTCTGCTGTGGAGCGGCGCGCTCATCCCGCGGTTCGGGCTCCACGGAACCATCGGACTTGCTTCCATCACGCTCATCGGGCTCGGAGGGATTTGGTGCACGGGAAGGATCCGCGGCCTCTTGCCGGCGTTGGCCTTGGCGCTCCTGATGGCGAGATCGCCTGCTCCGTGGGATCCGGGAGTGATGGCTTGCGGCGCATACCAGTACGCAAAGACCTACGCCCGAAAGGCCGATCAGGTACCAGGGCGTGACCTCGAGAAGACGATCGCCAGCTTCGGACGGATCCTATCGTACGTCGACGGCACTGACGCGGCCGTGGCGATCCGCGAAGAGCAGGATGGCACGAGATCTCTCCTGATCGACGGCAAGACAGACGCGGCCACTCTTCGCGACATGCGAACCCAAAGACTGCTCGGTCACCTTCCAGCCCTTCTGAAGCCGAAGGGCAGTGCGTTGGTCATCGGCCTGGGTTCCGGTGTTACTGTCGGTTCGGTTCTCGCACACCCGTTGGATCGGGTCGACGTCGTGGAGATCGTTCCGGCGGTCATCCGCTCCGCTCCGTTCTTCTCGGCCGACAGTCGGGCACCTTTGCTCGACCCGCGGACGCGCGTCATCCAAGGAGATGCCCGAACTCACGTGGCGTGGACCAAGAACCGCTACGACCTCATTACCAGCGAACCGACCAATCCTTGGGTGGCGGGAGCCTCGGCTCTCTTCTCCGATCAATTCTTCGCCCGCTGTCATCGAGCGCTCAGTCCCGGGGGGGTCGTGTGCCAGTGGATCCCCGCGTACCATCAGTCACAGGACGATTTTCGGGCTATCATTGCGGGTTTTCTCCGATCGTTCCCCGGGGCTTCTCTCTGGGAATCCAGCAGGGGACAGGATTACCTTCTCGTCGGATCTGACGGCCCTGTCGCCTTCCGGTACCAAGCGCTCAAGAATGCGTTCGCGAACCGACGCGTCGTGGCAGATCTTGAGGAGGTCGAACTGCGTGATCCGGAAGACCTGCTGGCCCGTTTCATGTGCGGTCCCGCAGTGCTTTCCGCTTTTGTGCGAGGCACCTCGCCGGTGAGTGACGACCTGCTCCAACCAGAGTTCTCGGGCCCCAGGTCACGATTCTTGGACCTCGACGGCAGCCAGATCGCAGCCTCGCTCGAACGCCTCCGTGAAGACCCTGCCGTCTTGGTCTGCGACCCGCCCCCTGGACTGCATCCACACATTGTGGCCCGGCGACTCAAGGAGGAAGCGCTCACCCGTCTTCGGTCCGGAGAGACTGACAAGGCCCAGGAGTGCCTGGACGCGGCAAGAAGCTGCGCGGAAAAGGTCGGCGGGTCATTGTCCTTTCTCAAGGGATTCTATCTGGCCACAATCCGCGACAAGGCATCACAGGGCGACGTCAAGACAGCCCAAGACGACGTCGGCAGAGTCGCGGAGCTGCTTCCCGGAGATCCCGACATTGAGAACGAACAGGGCCGCTTGATGATGACACGAGGGGAACTCGAACCAGCACGAGCCTTCTATCTCGAGATGGTCCGGAGACACCCCGCCCACGTCCATGCCTGGCGCAATCTCGGAGTCCTGGCGGCCCAGGGCAAGGATCTCCCGACCGCGGCCAACGCGTTCCGACGGGCCATCGAGCTGGCCCCATTCGAGCCAGAGCTCCACAACTGCCTGGGGCGGATCCTCGTCTTCCGTGGAGAACTCACGGAGGCGCACGAACAATTCTCGCGCGCCACGGCACTCGATCCGGCGTGCGCGGAATCACGGCAGGGACTCATCGCGATCGCCAAAGCCCTGGGACAGAACACATCCGTGTCCGCGAACTGACTTCAACCGACTTGACCAAGCCCTGATTGGCTGCGAGGCCGATCGGTCTTCACGCGCATCCGCGCTTCAAGGGCGATAACTAAACCCCCGCCTCGAGTGCAGACGGAATCCCTTACGACCGTGCGCGCGCCATCAACGACCCGTTGTTCTACTCGGCCTTCTTGCGCTCTTGAACCCTGGCCTGCCTGAGTGCCTTTGCTTTGACCTTGAGCTTCTCTTTCTTCCTGCGGTGGATTATCTTCATCTCGTTCTTCTGCTTGCCCATCGATCTTCTCCTTCACAGTTCCGGGATTGGAGGCTTGGATATAGCAGACTCAAGCCTGGTCTGTAAAGCGCCACGCCGGCAACGGGTGCTGATCTCAACGGGCGCTGATCTCATTGGGTGGTCGGGCGCTCTGCGCTGCTCCGAACGTCTGCCTCCACGCGGTTTCGTCCGGCATGTTTGGCTCTATACAGCGCGTCGTCCGCTCTTTTGAGCAGGTCACCGAAAGATTCGCCATCGAATCGTTGGGCCACCCCAATGGAGACGGACAGTTTCAAACCGGCAGAGATCGTTGCCGTGTTGAAGGCCGCGATGGCGCAGCGAAGCCTCTCCGCTACGAGCCGGGCCCCCATTACGGGTGATCCTGGAAGAAAGACGACAACCTCTTCGCCTCCGTACCGGATGGCCGTGTCAGAGGCACGGATCTGGGTCACGATGATCCGGCCCGCGGCCCGCAAGACCTCATCGCCGATCTGATGACCGAGGGTGTCGTTCACTCTCTTGAAGTGGTCGAGATCGAGCACCAAGAGAGACAAAGGCATGCCTCTGGCCTCGCATTCGGAGAAAAGCTTCGGGACATGCTCTTCCATGTAACGGCGGGTCCCCAGACCGGTGAGCTGGTCCACCTCTGCGGCGGTCGCCTTGGCAATGAGTCGATCTCGCTCCGCGAGCTCGCAAGCAGATAGTTTCTGGAACCGAAGGATCACGTCGCCCAGGGAGACGCGGTCTCCGTCCTTCAGGAAAGTCGAATCGATCTTCTTCCCGTCGAGGGATGTCCCATTGGTGCTCCCAAGATCCTCGATGAGCATGTGAAACTCTGTCCCGACGCGCATCCACGTGAACTTGGCATGGCAGCGAGACAAAGTCGGATGGGCCAGCACGAACTGGGCATCCGCGGTCCGCCCCACGGTGACCGAGTTCTCCTCGTTGGGACGAAACCTGTGCAGACTGCCCATGCGAGGCCCCTCGACGACCTGGAGCGTGGGGACGAGTTGCACACTCCCGGTTGCGGCCTTCTTGGGAACGATGATCTGCGTTTGCACGCGAGGCTCCTTGCCTCCTTTTTCGTTCATTTTCGGATTCCTCTTGAGCGGGATGGACAGTCGGAAATGAGCGTAGCATGCCACTCGCAGGGGCGCAACGCCTCGTTCATAACTGTTCGTTGGCAACCTGCGGTCTGCCATTGTAGGATGGAGTGGGGACGGGTCGAGCCGGAAGAAAAAAAGGAGTCTTCGAGCGCGTGCGCGTTTTCGCTCTGGGAGATGCCCATCTCGGGTTTGCGGTGAACAAACCCATGGATGTCTTCGGGCCTCAATGGATCGACCATCCGCAGACCATCGCTCGTTCTTGGCGGGAGACCGTGACTGACGAGGATCTCGTCCTGCTGCCCGGCGATCTCACGTGGGCGCGAAAGCTCTCCGAAGCCCTTCCGGACCTGGAGTTCCTGGACCGATTGCCTGGGCGGAAACTCATGACAAAGGGCAATCACGACCAGTGGTGGGATACGACCCAGAAAGTCGCGAGATTGTGTCCGCCTCATCTGACGCCGATTCTGAACGGTTCCACGACCGTGGGAGACCTGGCCGTCGTGGCAGTGCGCGGCTGGGACTTCCCAGGGTCTCCCGACTACGATCCTGCGGATGAGCGCATCTACCTGCGAGAGCTGGGCCGCCTTGATCTTGCCCTCAAGAACCTGGAGGAGCGGACCGCTCGAGACAGCCACATTCTGGTCATGATGCATTATCCCCCATTGCTCGATCCCACCGGGACCCACAACCCCGGAGCTGCTGTGTCCTCGGAGTTCGTTTCTCGAATGGCAGCCTCCGGCGTTGCAACCTGCGTGTTCGCCCATGTTCATGGCCCCAGCCTGTCCCAAGTCGTGGAGGGACGCATTGGCTCCATTCGATACGTGTGCGCCTCTGCCGATTGGATCAACATGAGCCCGAGACTCATCCTGGAGATTTAGGGGCCTGTCGGACCCGGACAAACACGGAGGCCCCGAGAAGCACGGAGAATCACGGAGAGCTACAAAACAAGGGCGAGAATCCAAGGCCCTGATCTCCGCGCTCCTCCGTGCCCCGCAAGCGTCTCCGTGTGTGGCCGGAAGATCTCGACTCTTTCATCCGCACGGACCATTTCCTAGAACCGTTGCCTTACGACAGCTCTCCCACGATTTCTGCTTGCTCTCCGGCTGCTTCGAGGTTCTCCCCAATAGAGAGAGAACATGGTATCCTCTACCCACTTCCTATGCGCGTTCTTCTCCTGTGTCCGGATCATCTGGGTCCGCTCATGGCGGGTCCTGCCATCCGTTACCACGAGATGGCCCGAGCCCTCGTCCCCCACGCCGAGGTCACTTTGGCATCCACCAGGGTTGCCCGAGACTACGAGGGACCTCCCGGTGTGAAGTTGGTGACCCTGGATCCGGATGGAAAGCTGCTGCGGAAACTGGTGGCCAGCGTGGACGTCGCGGTCGTGCAGGGGATGGTGCTCGAGCGGTTTCCCTGGCTTCCCGAGGCCCCCATCTCGTTGGTGATCGACCTCTACGATCCCATGATCTTCGAAGGACTGAGTCTCTCCGCGGGACGCACCGCCGATCTTCGGCTCTATTCCCACGAGCGTATCCTCTCTTTGACGCTGCTCCAACTCCACCACGGGGATTTCTTTCTCGTGGCCAACCGCCGTCAGCGAGATTTCTATCTGGGCATGCTGGCGGCTGTGAACCGTATCAACCCCGTCTGGTCCGGCGGCGGAGAGGCCTTGTCGCGACTTGTGGGCGTCGTCCCTGGAGGAATCCCGGCCGAGTCTCCCCCGGAAGGCCCCCCGTTGATCAAAGGAGTCCGGAAAGGTTTTCCCGAGGGATGTCGGCTCATCGTCTGGAATGGAGGGCTGTGGGACTGGATGGATCCCGTGACGCTCGTGGACGCCATCTCGACCGTGGTCCGAGATGTCCCATCCGTTCGCGTCCTCTTTTGGGGGACCCGTCACCCCAATCCGGAGGTTCCGGAGATGAGAGCTCCTGAGGCCGCACTCCGAAGAGCTCAGGATCTGGGTCTCCACAACAGGTCTGTTTTCTTCGAAGAGTGGGTCCCGTATTGTGATCGCGGACGGATGCTCAGGGAGGCCGACCTCGGCGTGACTCTCGCCCATCCCGGACTCGAAGCGAGATATGCCCACCGTTCGAGGATTCTCGATTATGTCTGGGCCGGGGTGCCGATCGTGGCTTCCAGGGGAGATGTCTTGGCAACCATCATCCGGCGGGAAGGCCTCGGGGTTGTGGTGCCGCCGCGCGATGCACACGCCCTGTCGAGGACCCTCTCTTCGCTTCTCGGGAACGAGGACGCACGGAAGGCCATGCGGAACCGTATCGACACGATTCGATCCCGTTTCTCGTGGGATCTGGCAGTGAAGCCTCTGGTGCGCTTTCTCGCGAACCCGAGGCGCGACCGCTGCCGCAGCTCGCTTGCCTATCTCGGTCCGATGGCCTCGCTTCTCTTTGCGCGATGGCCGGTGGCTCGCCCCTTTGTGAGGGGGGGGGTCACCTTGGCTCGCGACGGCATGTGGAGTCTCTTTCGAAAGGCATGCCGGTCTGGCGCTCGATCTTTGGGAAGCCGGTCAACGTCGTGTACGGGGGAGGGGGATCGCCCGTGAGTTCCGTGAAGGTCCTCATCGTGGATGACTCCAACTTGATGCGAAGGCTCTTGTCGAGCATCGTGTCGAAGGATTCCAGGCTGCAGGTTGTCGGCACCGCCGAGAATGGCGCCGATGCCCTGCAGAAGATCAAGGACCTCAAGCCCGACGTCGTCACTCTGGATTTGAACATGCCCGTGATGGACGGCATGTCGACGCTCAGAGAGGCAAAGGCGCAAAAGCTCCCACCGACCTTCTTGGTCGTCTCTTCTCTGGCGCAAAGGGATGCTCAGTGTACGATCGATGCCATCAATGAAGGCGCCATCGACTACATTCCCAAGCCTTCCCAGATGATGGGAATGGGGGCACTCGAGAACGAGATCGTCACGAAGATCTTGGTCTGTTACGAGGCGAAACTGCGGAACAACTCCGGAGCGGATCAAGCGAGTGAAGGGTCTTCTTCTCCGTCTCCCGCGGCTCAGCCGTCCGCGCCCGTTCCTGAACCGCCGGTCTCGGTCCAAGTTCAGCAGAGGTCTGTTGCCTCCGCCTCTCCAGGAGCGTCTCCCACGACGTCTCCCACGGCGTCTCCACCAGCTTCTCCGGTCGAGAAACCCATCGGTGAGCAGCCTCCGCCGAAGCCTCAAGTTGCCCCCGCGACTTCTCAGACGGTCGATTCTTCCGCAGCCCCGGCTGTCACACCCTCCGCCCGACCGTCCGGGCCTCCCTCTCGCCCCAGAATCAACGTCTTTGGCGGATCAGCGGGGAGCATGCAGGTGCTGCAGAAGCTCACTCCCCAGGTTCCCGCGACGTTTTCCGGAGTTGCCGTTTTCGTCCTGCATTTACCCGCGTTCTTTACCACACAGCTTGCGATCCGGCTCAAGGAGACGTGCGCCGTCCCCGTGGAAGAGGCCAAGGATGGAATGCCTCTAGCCCTGCGGAGGATCTACATCGCTCCAGGCGGGACCAAGAACCTCGTGATCGTCCGAAATCCGGCGGGTAAGGGCGTTGTGTTCAAGCTGGTCGACAATGACAAGGGGGGACCAACGCCTTCGATCGATGCGTTCATGTCGAGCGCGGCCGAGATCTTTCGAGACGCGTGTCGAGGAATTCTCATCAGCGGCACCGGGACCGATGGGATCGAAGGGCTTCGACGCGTCAAGGAGCGGCAGGGCGAGGTCTTTGTCCAGGACAAATCAACCGCCCTGGCAAACCAGCTCGTCATCGCTGCCGTTGACGACGGAGTTGTCGAGAAGACGTTGAGGATTCCGGAGATCGCGGCGTTGTTTGCCTAAGTCTCCATGTGGCCCTGATCGCCCGGTCTACCCGCGTGAATTCGACCTTGTCGCGAGGAGTCCCACGACCGCAAGCGTGAGCCCCAACACGGTGACGAACAGTCCGACGCGAAACGACAGGGGCACAAACCGCATCTCGAGGGTGTGCTCGCCTTGGGCCACCTCGACGCCACGGAAGGCCCCGGCCACGAGGTGGATGGGGCGCTCTTTTCCGTCCACGAACGCTTTCCAACCGGGATAGAGCTCGTCCAGCACGACGAGCAATCCTTTCCCTTCGAGATCGAAGTCGACCCTCAGTCCACAGGGACCGTATTTTTGTATGGTGCATCGACGGACCGACCTGGGAGCCAGGACCTTGTCCGTTTCAATGCCGGGAGTGAGCACCCGAAACGGTGCCTCACGGGGAAGCGCGAGCAATGCGTCGGCCGTGGGGAGCGTCGTCCCTGAAGAGACCCTCACCGACTTCAAGGCGATGTAGGCACGCGGAGAAGCTCCGACACACCGGTGCAGGACAATATTCCCTTCGCGCGCGACCAACGGACCGATGAGCGACAGAGCCGACGACTTGATTCCCAGGAAGTACTCTGTGCCCACGGCCGCCAACAGTCGCGACAGGGTCTTCGTGGGCGACGGGTAGAGAATGTCCATGATTCTGGAGTGGCGCGCCAACCGGACCGACAGACTGTAGGCTTGCCCATTCCAGTCTTCCAGGGCGGATGCGAAGCCCCGCAGGATTTCCCTCTCCGAGATGTAGGAGTCCTGCGCGGTTTCCCACGGGACATGGAAGATGAACTTGAGTGCGTGGGTTGCGAATCTCGGACTCATGTCGGTGGCGATCTTCACTCGTCCCCGTTTGGGTTCGACCGACCCAACGATTTTTGGGGGGGTTGTCCAGAATCGGTCGTCGATCCTGGGATAGCTCCAGTGGGTCGATGTGGCCAGATCTCCGACAGCCCACACCCCGACGACTCCCAAGAAGATCGAGGTTCGGATCGATCCGCGCTTCCAGAGGGCGAGAAGGACGAGGAGCGCGGCCGAGTACACGATCACCCACCAGAGGTTGGCCACCCATCGATCGCGCAGAAGGCTCATGAGCCTCCTGCCGAACACGAGGAAGCTGAGCTCCTTTCCCAAGAACATCCAAGGTCCGAAGAGGTCGGACGAAAGAAGGGCAACGATCGCCAGGAGCGACGAGCAGAGCACGACCGAAAGGGTCGATGCGAAGGGCTTCAAGCAGGTCGCACGACGTTCGCATAGGCCCTGGAATCCGAGCGCCGCCAGGATCGGAAGCGACAATCCCGCAAACCAGAAGTACTTTCCCGGATACCGGAACGATCGGAGCGGCCAGATGATCTTGGCCAGCCACCCCTCAATGGGCGTTTGATTCCCTAGTGACAACACGATCGCCATGCCCGCCACCAGAAAGGCAAAGAGCGCGGTTCTCCCGAAACAGAGCTCCTCGTTGACATCAGAAGGTGAGGGATCGGAGCGTGCGAGCCAGCCCAGAGACGTCATTACGAGCGCCAGGACTATCACCCCGAGGTACAGGTCTGTGTACATGAGCTGAAGGCCCCGTGGAAAGCTCAGAAAATAGCCGACGTCCGACATCGTGGGGAAGCTCATCGGAAGAACCAGATTGATGAGATGCGCGGCCATCACGTTGAACTGAGTCCGTTCTATTTCGTTCATGCCGGCGGTTCGGTCTGAGTTTGCGATGAGCTCCGCGAGCGGCAGGTATTGGATCCCCAGGATGAGCCCCGCGAGCCCAAGGGCCAGGACGAGTCCCAGAAGGGTGGACCGCCCCGAGGTCCTCAGTGGAAGCGGACGCAAGAACGGGAGCAGAACCAAGAGCACGATCGTGAAGAGGACGAACTGAGGATCGGTGCCGCTTCCCTCAACGGCCAGAACCAGGGCTGTCGCGATCCAGTGGGCTCGTCCCTTGCCGGCCAGGTATCCATCGAACGCGAGGAGTGCCAGGGGAGCCCAGGTCATGCCTCTGAGAAAAGAAGTCTGCCCGGTGATCGTCACCACGAATCCGGAGAACATGAGAACAGCGCCACCCAAGGCGGCAGCCTGGTTGGACAGTCTCCACCTTCTGAGGAGCAGAAAGAAAAACGTGCCGGCCAACACAACGTGAGCCACTGTGAACACATTGAAGGCCCGTGGGAAGGGGAGAGCGACCAGGAGGAGTGTCAGCGGGTAGAAGACCCCTGTGATGGGCGTTGCCGCGTAGGGATAGCCAAAGCCGGTTCGAGGTTCCCAGAGGGGGATCTGTCCGGCTCTCCAGGATGCCGCGGTGATCGCCGCGATCGGGTAGTCGTCCATCTGGGTGTCGCGAAACCAGAGCGACTCGTGCCCGGCCAGGACGGGCCAGAAGAAGACGACAGCAAGGATCCAGAGCCCGACGATCCAGACGAACGAAGAGCCACGACCGTCAGGCTCCCGGACCATCGGGTCTCCGCGCGGTGAATCGTCCGAGGTCGATGGGGGTGTCTGCATCGACGCGGATGATAGCACGCCGACCACCTATTTCCCAGGAGGAGTCCCGGAAGGAGCAATTGGCAGAGCGGTTCCCCGACCTTCCACGATGCGGAATCGATGGCCGTTCGTGAGCCCCATGAACTGTTCGGAGTGTCCGGACGGCCAGAATACCGTGAGTGTGACCGGCTCACGGCTTGCGCCGAGACCAAGGTGAAGCCATGGACTGTCGGTCGACAGATAGCCGTTTCCCCCCTGTCTTTCTCTGCTCACGAGAACCTTATTGGGACCGTTCCGAGTTCCGATCGCGTGAACCCTGGCACCCACACCGTCACGGTTGCTTTCCGTGCCGACGAGCAGAACCTGGATGCTGGCTCCGGGCGTTTGGACTACGTTCTTAAGGACTCGCGGCGGGCCGTTGTGGGTGGCGATTACCAGGTCGGGCTGTCCATCCATGTCCAGATCGCCCACGGCCAGGCCGCGTCCGTTGATGGGATCGTTGGCGGGAGCAAAGGCAGTGCTGGAGATCTCTTCGAAGGTGCGGCCGTCACGGTTGTGGAAGAGTTGAGTCTTCTGTCTCCCCGGTTCGATTCGTTTGGACAGAGGCTTCTTGTCGTCGATTTTGTGGGGGATAAGGAGCCCGTTGGCGACCACGAGATCAACGAGGCCGTCCGAGTCGAAGTCGAAGAACGAACAACCCCACTTGACCATGGGAAAATCGGTTCCGGCCAGGGCCACGGCTTGCGTGACGTCGGTGAAGATCAGCGATCGTCCCGAGTTCCTGTACAGAGCGCTGTTTTCGAGAGAATAGTGGGTGATGAAGATGTCGGGCCAACCGTCGACATTGTAGTCGCCGATGGCGATGCCCATGTTCCCGCGTCTGTCCGCGATCCATGACTGGTTCGCGCATTCCCGGAACGTTCGGTCGTGGTTGTTGCGATAGAAGCCGAACGCTGCTTGATCGTTGGCAACCATCAGTTCCGGCCAGCCGTCGCAGTCGATGTCGCCGAAAGCGACCCCCATGCTCCTCGAGTCCCCTTTTTCGTTGTTGCTGACCCGGGCCCGATCGGTTATGTCCTTGAACCGGCCATTCCCGAGGTTGAGGAAAAGCAGATTCGGAAGCCCCACGTAGAGCGACGGACCCAACGTGTCGATTCCAAGGTTTCCTTTGGTGTCCCGTCCGATCTGAGACGGGGCGAGCGACGCGTAGTCGAAGTCGTGGTAGTTCGCGATGTACAGGTCGAGGAAACCGTCTCGATCGATGTCGCCGAAGCACGAAGAGGCCGCGAACATGCTGTTCTGGAGCCCGGTCCGGTCGGCGCTCTCCGAGAATGTACCATCGCCGTTGTTCCGAAAGAGGAGGCTCTCTCGATAGCCGGAGAGATAGAGGTCTGTGTATCCATCGTTGTCCGCGTCCGCGGCCGTTGCCCCGTTGCCCATCCCGGTCCCGAACAGACCCGCCCTCTCCGTGACGTCCTCGAAACGACCGTCTCCAAGGTTGCGATACAACCGGTCTTGGCGTGGTCTCGTGATCTTTCCGTCCTTGTGCGCCTCTCCTCCGTTGACGAAGAAGAGATCGACCATCCCGTCTCCGTCGTAGTCCAGAAAGGCCACGCCAGGACCGATGACCTCCGGATTGACCAGGAGGCTGGGGCCCGAGTAGTGGACAAAGTCGATCCCCCACTGCTCTCTCGACTCCCGGAATACGGGAGACTCAGCCCTCATCTCGTGGACACTCGCGGACCATAGGACCAGAAGGAGGGGAAACGCTTTCACGAACGCGGACGTCGAGAGCCTCATCATTTGGGAGCCGGACTGGAATCAACCGGTGGGGTCGCGCTCTGCGCCGTGAAGGCAATTTGGCGTCTGAGCCGGGTGTCTCGCTCGACGATCTCTCCGGATCGATGCATGAGGATGATGCTCCGTGCTGTGACCTTATCCAGACGGAAGTCCGCCTTCTCGCCCAATCCGGCGCGTTTGACCGTCCTTCCACTCGGAGGGTTCTGGGTGAACCACTCTCCCTCCTCGATCCGCATCCCGTCGATCCGGATGGCGCGGACTCTCTGTCCGACGAAGACTCCGGTGATCTTGAGCTGGGCAGCTCTTTCCATGGGAGACATGTAGTAGAGAGCGGGAAGAATGGGAGTCGGGGCCGCTGAGGGCGAGGTGCCCGGCGTCTTCCCCTCCTCCGCGCTCGAGGTGGCCTTGGCAGAGAGCTTTCCGGTGAGAACGAACGGGTTTCTGACCAAAGGGGCATGTGCCTCCTTGTCCAAAGGTAACGGAAACACCTGATCAATGAGCTTGTCGAATATGTCGGTTTCCTTCTTCGTCGGTTTAACCGACTTCGGACTCGCTGGAGCCTCTGCGTCTTCGGAGCCCTCGGTCTCGCCCGCTTCAGGAGATGCCTTGGCCTCGTCCGTACCCTCGGCGGACGCGGCCGAGCTGTCCGGTGAAGCCGCCGGTGAAGCCGCCGGTGAGGACGCTGGTGAAGCCGCCGGTGAAGCCGAGCTGGTGGGAGAATCCCCTTGGGCTTGCGCGAGTCCGCTTGCCCATCCGATCACTGTCCAGGCGGATGCAATCAAACAGGCGACGACCGTGGCTCCGTGAGTCTTCCTGGTCACGGACCGAATCAATCCATGACCGAGCCGCCGCATCCTGCCCACGAGACGACGGCAGAGCGTCTTCATCAATCGATCCGGGTGTAGTTCTTTGCGGTCGGACATCCGGGTGGATGGCCCGATACCAGCGGCGTCTCTTCTCGCTCACGCTCAAGACGCTACTGGCCCGGAGCCGGTTCCTCCTTATTCTCTTCGGGAAACACGACACCGAAATAGGTGCCGATCTTGACGTCGATCTTCAAGGGAGTGCCGGTCGTCGGATGGCTCGGATTCGAGCTCTTGATCGAGACTTCCTTGATACGATAGAAACGTCTGAGCTGTTCAATGTTGGCCAGATACTCGACCCAGCTCCCGTAGTCGGCCAGCAGAGACAGGGACATTTCCCATTCCTTGAATTTGATTGCTGCAGGGGGTGGTGGCGCCTCTCCCCCTTCTTCTTGATTCGCTGGGGCCGGAGCGCTCTTCTGCCCTTGCCAGGACAGATCCAACACGTTCCCCTTGTCCGATTCGATGATCTGGGCACTGGTCGGGAGCACGCCCCCCAGCTCGTCGTTGGAGATCGCCTCGCTCTGGCTCTCGGGCAAATACTTCTTCACGGTCTTGATGATCTCTGACCGCCTCGCGACCATCTTCTTGAGCTGCTTGGCCCTCTTGATGTCCTGGAGCCTCTGGGCTCGTTCGGGGGCGCCGGCCGCAGCCGAGGCTGCCGGCCTCAGTTTCGCGAGTTGACTCTTCTGGCTGCTCTGCCAGGAGGTTCCACCCGCGAGGAGTCCCCCCAGGAGAGCTCCCAGAGCCACGATGGCTACTTTTTCCTTGGTGTTGAAGATTGCCACGAGGCCCCCCTAGAGTGCGATGCGGATCGTGAAATAGTGATCCCGGTCGATGCTGCCCGGTCCTTTGGACTCGCTGCCACCGGCCGATTCACCCTCGCCCGAAGCCGGATCCTGGCTGATCTTTTCGAGGCTGATGCTGGCGTTCGTCAGCGATCGGATCAGATTCTCCTTGAATTGGAAGACCGGCTGCCGTCCCGAGGAGACACCGATCAATACCAACTCGGGAGCGAAATGATCCATGGGTGGTTCCTGAGGACCCGTTTTCGGGTCGACCGGCGGGGCTCCAGGAGTCGGCATCTCGATCTTCTTGAGAATCATCTTACTCGTCAGCGACGTGAGCGCCAGATTGGATGCCGGAATGGCTTTGGCCACTTTGAGGTAGATCATCACCCAGTTCGTCCGGGTCGACAGCAAGGCCTCGTAGAACTTGAGCCGAGACTCGAGCCCCTTGTTTGCAGCCTCCAATTCTTCCAGGTTCAAGCCCTCGGGCATCTCCGGCAGAGGAATCGCGCCCAGTTCTTTGAGCTTTTTCTGAAGCTTCGAGATCTCCAGACAGGCGGGAACGCAATGGTACAGGAAAAATCCAATGAGACACACGATCGCAATCGACTCGATTCCCAGAATGACCTTGCCCAGATGTCTGAGCAGGACGGCCTTCATCCGCATCGGGTCGATGAGCTGCAGGACCGTGAGCTTGGGGACGAGGTTCTGCTCCTTGTAGATCCCGCCATCGAGAGCGTACGCAAGCCCAAGACACGCAGAGTAGCTCGAGAACGCCAGCTCGCCTTCTCCGGGGGGCCAGTCGATCTCCCTGGTCGCACTGGCGCCAGCGTCGAGCCGTTCTCCTTTTGGAAGGCTCGTGTTCTTGGCCACGTGGTCGACAAACCCCGTCAGATTCGAGGTCCCACCGGTGTAGAAGAGGTTCTTGATTCTCTTCTTGATGTTGATCGAGAGGTACTCAAACGTGATATCCAGCTTCCGGACGATGGAGAACTCCTTGAGGATCGCCTGCTCCGAGATGTTATGGATCAGCGCTTCGAGCGGCGTGAGTTGCGACGTGTCGACGCTCTTGGGATTGAGCGTCATCTTGTGTTTGAGCTCCTCGGCCTGCTGGGCGTCGATGGTCTCGTCGTTCGTGATCGCCATGACGTCTTTGGTGATCTGCTGACCTGCCGTGAAGATGGGGCGGTAGAAGAGGAGCTTGCCTTCCGAGAAAATGTAGAAGGAGGTCAGCGTATGGCCAATGTTGACCAGCGCGACCTGTTCGCTCCAAGACTGGGGGGCACACCGAGCCAAGAGACCAGCCATGGCGATGGCCTCGCCCCAGATCCCGACCAGCCTGAACTCGTACCCGTCGAACAGCTTCGTGATCGCCTGCATCGCCACCTTCTCGCACAAGCAGACGAGCACCGCCAGATCCATCTGCTCTTCGACCTTGTCCTCCTCCTTCAGTCCGTCGAAGAGAACGCTCGAGTAGTCGAAGTCTTTGAGCCCGTTAGGTTTCGAGGAGACCGCGTTGTCTCGTTCGAGCTTGTCTTGGAGGACGAGCTTCAGATCGGTCTTGGCAAATTCCGGGACTCCGAGGACCTTGACGATCAGGAACCCTGCCGAAATGATGAGGTGGAGGTCCGTGGTGTCCTTGAAAATGCCCTGTTTGAAGCCGTTTAGAGACTTGTCCAGCTCTGAGACGAAATCCGCAAAGGGTGACTGCGTCGTGAGCTGTTGTTCGATCCGGTGGGTCTCCCAGGCCAACACCTTGATCTTGTGGTCCTGAGCGAGGCAGCGAAAGGCCTTGATCGAGTAGCTGCCGACGCTGATGATGGAGTATTCCTTGGCTGCCGGCGCTCTTGCCATGATCTGAAGGTGTCACCTCCCTCTCGATGTCTCGACCGGTCCGGCCAAATCCGACTCTCGACGGCCTCCGGCTAGTTAGAGGTTCTCAAGAACGGCGATAGCAGAAGATAGCCCGCGATCGAGAATGAGTTGCTGAGTATATCTTGCCCCGTGAACGTCACGTTTGCCAGTATCGGCCGGATATTCGCGTCCGGTTGCGTGAGCTGAAAAGAGTACACATACGTCTGGTAGAGGTTCAGCGGGATATAAAAATTCGTGGGGACCCCGATCGGTTCGCTCAACGGGGGAGTGATCGAAGTGATCGGGGTCGCTTCCAGAGAGAGTGAGCTCTTGATCTGGAAATCGTACTTGCCGGCCGTGCTCATTGGAGGAGTGAGGGTGAAGTCGAGAAGGTCACTGCCATCGACCTCCATGAACTTGATCTTGATGTTCTCCAACTTCGCGGAGACCCCGTTGGTGATCATGAGATGGGCGGACACTTGGTCGTATGTGATCTTGTAGGTTCCGTCGCTGTTCTCGTTGGTTTTTCGGGGTTTCCATTCGGTGAGATACTGGCTCGAATTCCCGTTGGCTGACATGTCGAGGAAACCCTTGAGAAAGAGGTTGGTCTCTCGGCTGGCGAAGAGATCCCCGAGCGAGCTGTCGTTTCCACACGCCGTCGCGAAGGCCACGACCACGAGCAGGGGAATGAGCTGCAACAGGCAGAGCCACGACCCCTTCAGACCGGAACCGGTCGTCTCCATCACTGTCGTACTCCTTGTCCGCCATCGACGGAAATCTCCGGTCGAGCGGTCAGCGGGATCGGCGGCCGTTCTCCTCCGGGACCTTCCTGGAAGTCGTCCTGAGAGTAGACAGTGGCTCGGACCACGATCACCAGTTCGTTGTCCTCGCTGTGTTTCGTGTTTCTCCCGAAGTTTTTTCCCAGGAATGGGAGATCCCCGAGCAGAGGAATCTTGGTCGACGCCCGTATCCTTCGCTGGCTCTTCAATCCGCCGATGACGACCGCCGACTTGTCTTTCAGGAACATGGGGGCGGCCAGGGCGCGCCGGTTCGTCACCGGACGGTCCGGGATCAGCCTGGCCGGATCTCCCTCGCGCAGACTGGCCAGGGCGATGTCCGAGATGGTCAGACTGAGGAGGATGATGTCGTTGGGCATGATCCGCGGCGTGAGCGTCAGATTCTGACCCGTGTCGAGAACAGAGCTCTGGGGGACGTTGATGTAGATCGGGTTGGACACCGAACCTGTGTTGACCTGTCCGTATCCGGAGGTGTAGAGCTGCTGGCCTCCGAGATTGAGGATCGCGGTCCCTCCATCGAGCACCAGAGCCGACGGTCTGTTGAGCACCCGGGTGTCGCTCAGATCTTTCAGATACTGAAGAAAGAGCTGGAAACGTTCGGTCGAAAGAGAACCGAACCGGATCTGCTGATCGTAATCGGTGAGCCTCCGGTCGAACGTGTATCCTCCGAGCGGCAGATTGGAGAACCCACGAGACGCGCCGAAGAGCGAGCTGAACGTGATGCCCACGCTGTCGTTCCGGGTGACGTCGACGTCGAGAAGGAACATCTCGAGGAGCACCTCGCGGGGCATCTCATCGTACTGATGGAGAAGCTTCTCGACGGCCGAGAGCTCTTCCGGAGTTCCTCGGAAAAGGACTCTGTTGACCTGACCGGGCCCTTGACCGGACGGCGGAGCGAGGGCTGATCCGGCTGCTGTCGCGGCTTGCTGTGCGCGGGCGACGACGCAGGACGATACGAGGAGGATCATGGCGATCCACAGAATCCTTGGTGAGACTGGACGGATCATGGCGACTCTAGCACCTCTTGCTCCGCACTGTTTTATGCTCAATGCGAACCACCCAGCGCGCCGATGTTGGGCGCGGGCGGGCTCGGCAGTAGATAACGATCCGGGACATTCTTGTTCTCCACGAGAAGTCGGTTCCGGCTCTCGGGCGTCAGCATGACCCGCTCCTGCTGAGTCGGATCGAATCCCGGCAGGTTGTACTTGACCAAGTTGAAGAACTCCTGCTGGGAGAGCGTCATCAAGTGAAAGACCTTGCTCCGGATGTCCTTGCCCTGGTCCGGATCCTGGGTGAGTCGGGCCAGGAGAACCTGGATCTTCCTGTGGTTCGAGGGAGACGTCGTGATGATGAGAGAGTGGTTTTTCGCGTCGATGATGACCGGTTTGACGCTGCCGCTTTGTCCGCCAGCGGCCGTGGCCGCCGCGCCGGTCCCGGGGGTCCCTTGTGCAAGCGCCGCAGGCGAAGAGACCAGGGCGATCGCGAGGATCAAAATCCGCGGCGTGAGCAAAACGGAGCGGTCCATCACTCCACCTCTGCTTTCAATCATGAATCATCCATCCTTGGTGCTCGAGGATTCGGCTGGTCATGAAGGTGCTGGCGTTGGGGAAGTCGTTGGGGAAGGCGTCGCAGAAGGCGTCGTCGGAGGCCCACTCGAACCGGTAGAAGGAGACGCAGCTGGGGTCGTGACCGGTGCGTTGCTCGGAGACTCGCTGGACGTCGGGGTCGCGCCCGAAGCACCCGGCATTCCTCCCGGAGGTGTTCCGGGTCCTCCGCTCCGTGGGTACTGGGATGTGGGCATGGGGGAAGCTGTCGTGGACCCGGACACGGTTGAGCTTCCTCCAGCAGTGGACGATCCGGGAGTGCCGGAGCCCGTTCCTCCTGCAGCGGGGGTGCTCAGAATGGCACTCTGGATGGTCTCCTGAAGCTCCTGGAGCGAGATCGAAAGGTTCGGCGGGAACTGGTAGGTTTTTGTGACAGCCCTGTGGAGCCCTCCTCCGTACAGGACCATCGTGTCACCCGCTTTGTTCAGCTCCCACTCGATGTTGTTGATGTCCAAAACGAACAGGAGAACGTCGCGCGCCGACTGGTTGCGAATGTCGAGATCCATCCTCGAATCCCGGGGGAGTTGTCCCTTGATGATGAGGTTTATCTGAGCCTCCTCGGCCAGTTCTCGCACGATGTTGATGACCTCTTCGTTCTGGTATCGGAACGCGAGCAGGCTCTCTCCAGCGGCCAGGGAGGCAGCGCTCGGCGCGCCAGGCAGTTCGTCCTCCTCCACCACGTTGAATCTTGGGGGCGGTTTGGCCGACGGCGACGGCTTCTGCGCCAGCAGGTTCTTTTTGTCAAACGCGGCCGGTGCCATTGTCTCAGTGTCTGGCGAGGCGGCTTTTCGACCGGGTCCCAGAAGCTCGATGCTCTCGGGCCCGACCAGATCCGAGCCGACGGTCGTGCTGAGCCGTTCCGTACGATTCAAGGCGACGGGCGATGTCTTTTTCGATAGCACTGTGTCGGTCTGGCCGGTCTCCGGATGGAAAGCATAGAGGAGTTGACTTCTCTCGTCGCGCTTGGATCCAACCGGGAACGGGTCAGCCCCAGCGGGCCGTGGGGTGATCGAAGGGGGCGCCGTGACCTGGGCGGCGCTCCGGATCTCGTCCTTGAAGTCGTCTTCCCGGAAGGCGACGTCAGCGCGCGAGACATCGGAGCTTTTCGCCGATGCGCTGCCGGCTCGAGAGCTCCGATCGTGGGAGATGAGACCGCTCTCTCGTCCTCCGGTTAGAGCCTTTCGAGCGGCAAGAAATCTGGGCCGCTGCCCTCGATCCTCTCCGGCGATGGTGTTGTCCTGGTCTGTCTGTTCAGATTCCGGCGTGTGGAGGCGCCTCTCCCGGTTTTCGTTCTCGGGCGCCGACGCCATCCGTATCGCGGGGTTCCTGGCCTCTTTGGATCTCGAGTGAACCGCCATCCGGTTTCTCAGACGCTGCAGTCGAGCCATGGCCCTTGTCTGTGCGGATTCCTGCCCTTCGGTCGAACCCTCCTCAACCGATGAAGAGTCCTCGGTCTCGATCGACTTCGGTTGGACCGGTCGACCTCGAGGACCCGAGCGGTTCCGACTCGCGATGACCTCACGTCCCGTCGAGCCGGAGTCGATCATCGATCGAGATCGTTTCTGAACGGAGCGGGGGGTCGGCTCCTCCTTCGGCTCCTCCTTCGTTTCCTCGGATCCGTCAGGCTCCTCGGTGCTTCCGCTGCTGGTCGACCGCCAACGGCCACGGGGCCGGTCCGGATTCTTGGCTCGGGCGGGCGCTCGTACAAGGGACTCCCGGTCGACGGTCGCGTCAGACCCAAGATCGAGCCTCTGAGGGACTGTCGATTCGTCGTCCGCGGAAGCGACGAGTCGGCCTGCGATCGCCTGTTGTCGAATCGGTGATGTCGTCCGCGTCGACGACACACCTTTCCGAGCCTCCTGTGGACCTCGGATCCGCCCGGCGGCATCGAGGAATCGGGGCTGACGAACCAGCGACGCACGAGGTTCGTTGTTGAACCCGATCTCCAGCGGAGGGGCATCCGGGGACGAGAGTCTACGAAGTCTCTCGATGGTTCCCGGGTCGCGTTTGGGGCCGGTCGACCGAGCATTGTACGTCCGGCCCGTGTCCGGACTCGCCGGCTCTTCCGATTCTTGGACGTCATCCGAGGACTCCGTGGGCACCCCTCGCTTCTTGCGGATCTTTTCGGCCAACTCGTTCAGCCGGCCGAGAAGGGCACCAGCCCGGCGCTTGTGTTCTCCCGTCGTCTTCGGTGTCGTGCGGTCCACGGCGTTCGTCACGGGAGTGGGGGCGACCCTGACTCCCTGAGGTTCGCTCGGGAAGATCCGGCGGAGCACATCGAGGTTCTCGGAAGCCACGCTCGATGTGTCAGAGTCTTTTGCCTGGTTGCTGTTCGCTTTGGCTGCTTCGCATTGTGCCACGACCCGCTTGACCGTCTTTGACAACTCGTCCGCGGGCGCAGAGTTCGTCGGAACCGGCGGTGTAGCGGTTGGTTTTGGCGGGGGAATCAAGGGTGGATTCGTCGGGGACGAATCAGCCACTGAAGGGGTCTGGGGTGGAGTTGTCCTGTCTGGGAGCGCATTGAGCTCCGCGAGCATTCGTTTCAGTTTGAGTCGATCCGCAGGTTCGGGCGCTGGCACGACCGGCTGCGGTTCCCGCGAGATCTCCGGCTCCGGCGGATACTCTCCGTCCGATGTCGCGTCGGAGCGCTTTCCCATCGAGATCAGTCGATCCAGGCGGCCCTTCTCGTCACCTCTGTCGATGCGGACCTGCTCTCTGTCGATGAGCACCTGTCGACGAGCAGGAATCGATCGTGCGAAGTTCAACGGATCGGTTCTCGTGACCGTTGACGGACGATCCTGCGAGTAAAAAGCATCCCCGCGCGCCGAAACGAGGCGTCCGGCTGTCCGCGGCCGGATCGTGAGACCATCGCGGTCGCTTGGGGGATCGACACAGGGCTGAGTCGGCGAGGCGATCCTCTGATCGCGAACCGACTGGAGGAAGCTCTCCATGCGACCCTTCAGCTCCTGGAAACGGGCTTCTTCTTCCGAAAGCAGTGAGGATCGGGTGTTCCCATCCGGGGTCTCCGGGATGATGCCGCACTCATGAGCGATCTTGCGGACTTGGTCCCTGTATCGGCGGATCTCGAGGCGGACCCCGTTGACCAGATCGAGCTGACTCGGGAGACGGACCACCGTTTTGGGAGCGACTTTCTCGAGGCTCCGATACCGTCGTTCGAACATTTCGATCGACGCCTTGAGCTCGGATGGGGAGCACTCCTTCTTCTGGACCTTGGCGGCTCGCGTCTGGATGTCCTTGAACTGCGTGCGGAGGAGATCCCTCAGGCGCAAGAGCAGATCGACAATCGCGCTATCCTGGCCGACGGGCGTCGCCATCAACGGCCCCAGCGACAGGCAAGCGCACAGGATCACCCAGAGGAGTCGCGTGAGGGATTGGCACATCGCGGGACCTCGAGATCCGTCGACGTGGGAGTACCGTCGACGACACGGAAGAGCGGTCGTCGCGCAACCCTTCGCCGTAGGCAATGGGCCGGCGGGACGATATTTCGATGGTCCAAGGCGCAAATCGAAACCTCCCGGTCCCGCGAGGCAGGACGCGCGGTCTCTCATCAACCATCGACAAACTCCACCGTCCCGATTACGGGGTTCGTCGGATCGTCGGACGTCCGGAGCGCTGGAATCGAGGATCGAAGGAACAGACGCCCTTCAGTTCAAACAATGGCTCCGTGCTGGAACCAGCAGCAAAAGGAGCCTGCCGGCCTTTCAGTCCGACAAGCTCCTATCCGGAGGCTGGAGGGCTCCTAGGGTCGCTTCAGCTCCAGCCACTTTTCGACGCGACCGCCCGGCGCGATCTTCAGGATGGCTGGAATTCCGGGGTCGGTCACGAAAAGGTTCCCTGTCGCATCGACCGCGATGTTGCGAGGGTTCTTGAAAGGGTCACCGGATGCGACCGTGCTTTGCTTGCCGTCGGCCGTGATCCGGAAGACTCCTCGCGCGTAGCCGTCCGCCACAAGGTAGGATCCGTCCCGATCGAGGGCGATCCCCTGGGGAAAAGAGAGGGGCTTTCCCGCGAAGATGAGCGCGACTTTGCCATCCGGGGTCACTCTGAGAACGGCCCTCATCGAAGCATCGCAGACGACGAAGGTTCCGTCCTTGTCCCTGAGGATCCCCCGAGGATTTCGGAGAGGCTTGAGAGTGGTCAAGTCGGACTCCACCAGCGTGGTCACGGTTCCTTGCGGAGTGACCCGTACGATCCCGTGAAGGTGCGGATCGGCGATTACGTAGTTTCCCTTGCCATCGGAGCAGATCCCCTGCGGGGTCATGAGATGCTCAAAATCCCGGACGATGAGCTTGATTTCGCCTTTTGGGGAAATCCTCCAGAGTGCGCGAGCAGAGGGATCCGGGGTGACGATCGAGCCGTCGGCTTCGAGCAAGAGACCTTGGAAATTGGAGTGGATCCACGGGCCCGACGCCTGTTGCTTGAGGGCCGCGGACCACTGGGCGACGAGTGTCACGACCTTGTCGAGCCCGATCCGGAACACGGCACTCGCGTCCTTGTCCGAGACCAGAAGACTCCCGCTGGCCTCGAGAAGGATCCCCTGGGGATATGCCAGGATCGGGGCGGGCACCGGCGCTGGCGCTGCACTCGGCAGCGAGCCGACGGGCGAGGGACGAGGTGGCTCCGCGGCGGGGGCTGGGCTCGCTGGCGCCACGGAAGGGACCGGAGGTGCGGAAGAGAGGATCAGAAGAGACGCTGCCAACAGTGATTCCAAGACCATATCCGCACTATACCTCGGCCACCGGGCAGGGTCAATTTTGACGGGGCAACCCTGATCCCCCATCTGCGCCCCGTCTGCTGCGTCAGAACTCGTCGCCGCTCCTCAATGTACTTCTCTGTACACCTGCGTCGCGGCGACTTCGTTCTTTCTTGCATCCGGGGCACATCTG
>Ga0074195_1002139_pt1 | contig 23455 bp, 19 predicted proteins | sample EPASupsiteHSE623_FD_64525 | JGI IMG/M metagenome (GOLD analysis project Ga0074195, IMG submission 64525) | Bioremediated contaminated groundwater from EPA Superfund site, New Mexico - Sample HSE6-23 | ecosystem: Environmental > Aquatic > Deep subsurface > Groundwater > Contaminated ...
CTTATTCAAGCAGCCAAGAACAGCTCAAGAGGATTCAGATCAACAAAGAATTTCATTATTACTATTTATCTTAGGCTCGGAAAGCTGAACTTCAACCTACCCACATAAAACAGCGAGGTGCCATATTCTTGTTGGCAAGCATCATCTGCGATGCGGAAAAAGGGTCGATAAACGACTCCGTAAGCTTAATAGATAACGAAAAGCAATCAGAGATTATATTTAATGTATCCGATGAAAAGCCATTGAAGATGAATGATGGATATGAGCTGGTAGTCAAATCCGTAGACATTGATGGAAATAAAGCATACTTGGAGCTATACAAGGATGGAAAAGTGATTGATTCCAAAGTGATCATACCAGCCAACGAAGCAAACGGTAGCTTCATTTATTCCAGGCCAGGAACTTCACAGACCATAAAGGTGCACTTCAAAAATGTTTTTCGCGGAGCGGATCGGAATTTGGCTACGGTAGATAACGTTTGGCAGACATCAGAAAGCGGTTCGTCTACCATCTTGTTAAACAGCACTCAGTCACGGGTAATTGAGTCAGAAATGCCCTTGAAGTTAGAAGAAGGGTACGAACTGATCTTCAATTCTGTGGACATTGATGGAAATAAGGCTTATCTGGAACTATCCAAGGACGGACAGATTGTTGACTCTCAGGTGATCGTAGGTGCCAACGAAGCGGACGATACATTGGTCTATTCCAAGCCGGGAACGGAGCAAAAGATTTTGGTGCATTTCAAGAATGCTTTCCGCGGCGCAGATGGTAATCTGATTACAATAGACCGTCTCTTGCAGACTTCAGAGATCAATCCATCTCTCATTTTGATAGACTACAACTCATCTTTGATATGTACTACAGGAACGGCCTTGAGATTAGAGGATGGATACGAATTAACCATCGAATCCGTAGATATCGATGGAAATAAGGCATATGTTGAGCTATCCAAGGAGGGATCTGTAGTCGATTCCAAGATAATCATAGCTGCAAACGATGTGGAAGACACATATGTTTACTCCGAGCCAGGAACGTCTCACAAAATAAAAGTGCATTTCAAGAATGCATTCCGTGGTCCCGATGGGAATCTGGCTACTATCGATAGCATCATACAATGAATCTGAGTTTCACATGGCTTACCTCAAGTTAGCATGAGATGAGATCTGGAACATGGATGAAGAAATCGGTAAGCAGGATAACGAATCGTTCAGTCCGGATGGCTTGCTTGGTATCCCGGAGGATTTGTATCCACCATTACACCCACACGAAATAGCAAGGAGCCAGAAGAAAGCCTCATCACTTGCAGATGCGAATAGGACATGATAGAATCCGTCAGAAGAGCTGGAAAAAACGACCCGGGCCCGATAAACCAAATAGATTTGCCATGACCTTCCTCATAGGCTGCAGCGGCTGGTCCTACGACGACTGGGTGGGCCGCTTCTATCCTGTCTCCCTCGCTAAAAAGAAGGGCGAATGGTTCTCCTACTACGCCCAGTTCTTCAAGACTGTGGAGATCAACAGCACCTTCTACCGCCCTCCCGGAGAGCTGCAGGTCTCCTCCTGGATAAAGAAGGCCCAAGCCCTGCAAGCCGGATTTGAGTACTCGGTCAAGGTACCGGAGCAGGTCACCCACAGGGCCCTGGTGGACGGCGACCTCGATCGGGCCGTCTTCTGGTCCGCCTCTTTTGAGAAGACCTGCATCAAACCCCTGGCCGAGGCCGGGCTTCTCGGTGCGGTCCTCCTGCAGCTGTCCCCATACTTCAAGAACAGCAGCCCGGCCCTTGAAAACCTCAAGAAGCTGCTGGACGGGGTCGGCCACGAGAAATACAATTATGCAGTGGAGTTCCGGCACAGGAGCTGGCTGGCCGAGAGTGGTGCTGGAACAGACCCGGCTGCATTGGAGGCTCTTCGGGAGAGGAATGTCGCCACTGTCATGATCGACGGCCCCGGTATCGCCGCGAGCGCTGAGCAGGGCGAAGAGACAGCGGACCACGCCTACCTGCGCCTGCACGGCAGGAACTACGACATCTGGTTCCAGGGCGATCGGGAGAGAGAGGACGACCACCGGCTTAACAGATACGACTACCTATACGATAAGAAGCAGCTGGAGAGCTGGGTGCCCCGCATCAAGATGGCCGAGCTGAAGGCCGCCAAGGTCCGGGTCTACTTCAACAATCACGCTCGGGCCAAGGCGGTGAGAAACGCCTTCCAGCTCATGGACATGCTGGCCATTGAACACAAACACAAGGAGATCGGTCTGCAGGACCAGTTCACCCTGGGGGAGTTCTGATCCAAAAAAAGCGAAGAGCCATATTTGCAAAGGATTTAAGCTTGATTACCGAGGAGAGAGATCCATGAGCAAACAAAAAGGAGAATCCGTGCCATCAAAGATGCAGACCATCTACGATGAGATCACTCAGTTAACCGATGCGGTCTGCCGCGAGCATCTGGATGAAGAATATGCAGGGCTTGCTCGCCGCATGGCTGCAGCCCTGGCAAGAAAGAGGCCATCCCCACTGGAAAGGGGAAGAAAGGACGTCTGGGCAGCTGCGATAGTCTATTGCCTTGGCACTGTCAATTTCCTCTTCGACAAATCCCAGGTACCATACATGAGGGCAGACGAGCTGGCGGACCTTTTTGGAGCAAGCCAGAAGACCGCTGCCAACAAGGCCCGGCAGATCAGGGATGCTCTGAAAATAGGCCAGGCCGATCCAAATTGGTGGCGGCCTTCCAGGTTAGAGCATAATCCCTTCGCCTGGTGGGTCATGATAAACGGCCTGGCAGTCGATGCCCGCAAGATGCCCCTGGAGATACAGGAGGAGCTCGTAAAGCGCGGTCTGATACCCTTCGTGCCCGGGAATAAAGGTGAGGTGAACAGCCGAGAACTGCCGGAAGACGAGAACAAGCTGGAATAGAACGAGCTTCCCGGCGGAAAAGGGAAAATTGCGCAATAAAAAATGATGCTTGAGCCCGCACTCGCGAACGAGAGGAGGCTGCCACTGCCCCCTGCAATCTTAAGCCTCAGTGCGAATTTGCAGAGGCACAAGGTATATTTTCTTTCACCGATTAATAGAAGCCTACATGTTCTCCGAATATATCGAGGCTGCTCTAGAACAGGCCGTTTACAAGACCATCGATGATGAGGAGCCGATCTTTGTGTCGGTACCTGAGCTTCAGGGAGCCTGGGCAACAGGCAAAACGATTGAGGAGGCACGAAAAGAGCTTGTTTCAGTTATTGAAGGCTGGATAGCACTCAGGCTCCGGATGGGGAGGTCCATCCCGCCAATTGGTGGCCATGTAATAGCTGCGTTAATTGAACCGGTGAGCGCCATTGAGTAGAATCGTGCCGGTTTCAAGGACTAAGCTTATCAAGCTACTAAAAAAAAATTGGATTTGAAGGACCTTTTGCAGGTTCCGATCACGACTTCATGGTTCGTGGAGATAATTTTATGCGCATACCAAACAGCCACAAGCGAGAGATCGGAGCGAATCTTATATCAGAGATTCTTCTGGAGGGTGGGATCTCTCGTGACGAGTGGCTCTCGGCAGATCAGCAATAAGCTTTGCTCTTTGGTATTCTCAAACCAGGATCTTGATCGCCTCATCAGCAGTCTTGCCCTTGTTGACGATGGCTGCAATGGCCTGAGTCATCTTCACGGGATCCTTATGCTGGAAGACATTCCTGCCGATCGCCACGCCACGCGCGCCCGCCTGCAGTGCTCCCTCGATCATCTGCAAAAACTCCATGTCGGTCTCAGTCTTCGGCCCACCGGCTATGACCACTGGCACCGGACAGCCCTCAACAACTCGCCGGAAGGAATCGACGTCTCCTGTGTAGTTGGTCTTGATGATGTCTGCACCCAGCTCCGCTCCCGCCCGGGCTGCGTGGGCCACGACCTCCACATCATTGGGATTGGCGATGCCTTTGCCGCGTGGGTACATCATGGCCACGAGAGGCATTCCCCAGAAGTCACAGCGCTCGCTGACACATCCCAGGATGCTCAGTTGATCAGACTCGGTCTCCGAGCCGATGTTGATATGAACCGATACGGCGTCGGCTCCCATCTTCAGGCACTCCTCCACCAGGCAGACCTGTACCTTGTTATTGGGATCAGGCCCAAGCGAGGTCGAGGCGCTCATGTGAACAATCAGACCAACATCTCTGCCGTAGCCTCGGTGTCCGTGTCGCACCATTCCTTTCTGCTGTAAAACGGCATTGGCTCCACCCTTGGCCACCTTGTTCACCATCTCCGGCAAATCAACCAGTCCCTTGATCGGGCCCACAGATATGCCGTGGTCCAGGGGAATGATCACTGTGTTTCCGCTTTCTCTGTCCATGATCCTTTCTATTCGAACTCTCTTGCCAATCTCACTCAAATCTTATCATCCCGTGAATGCTAACATGTAGCATGCTAACACGTATCATATTTAAGGCTTGCGCTTTGCATTTCGATAACGTTAGCGAGAATGGGCAGAAAGTGCCTGCGAAATGATCCTGGATTGCAGCCGATGGTCCGCAATTTATATCTGCGCCAAAATTCTTGAACAATATCGCATTCATTGCTCAGCAAAGGAGGCCATGCAAAAATGACCCGAAGACTTCTCAATACCGCTCCGGCTCTGAACATCGATGACGGTGGCGGAGGCAGCGATTGCGTGCTGTTCGTGCACTCGCTAGCAGGCAATTGCGGCCACTGGTCCCACCAGTTGGATCACCTGCGCCAGAATCGGCGGGCCTTGGCCCTCGACCTTCGCGGACATGGCCTCTCCAGCCCGGCTCCGGACGGCGATTACTCCATCTCCGCTCTGGCAAAGGACATTGAATCAGCCGTAGAGGCTCTGCACCTGCATAAATTCTTCCTGGTGGGACACAGCCTTGGCGCATCTGCTGCCATTGAGTTCGCGAGAAAGCACCCGGAGATGCTCGCCGGCCTGCTTCTGGCTGATCCTTCAGGCGATGCTCGAAGGCTGCCAGCGGAGGTGACGGAACCCTTCCTGGAGGCTTTGCAGTCTGAAGCCTATGCTCTGACGATAGAAGGATACTGGAAGAGCATGATCGCAGGATCAAGTCCTGCAATACAGGAGCGGCTTTTATCGGATCTGAAGAGCACCAGAAAAGAGGTTGTAACAGGGGCCCTCCAGTCAATTCTACACTTCGATCCACTCACTCCACTCAAACGCTATGCTGGGCGAAAGCTCTCGATCATAACGGACATCAATGACACGCCCATCAGCCTGCATAACCTTCTGCCAGGCCTGCCTCATATCAAAATATCAGGTACAGGTCACTGGCTGCAACTTGACCGACCGGAGGAGTTCAATAAGATTATGGACGCGTTTTTCGCGGCTTCGAATGAGAACAAAAAAATTTAGCTGCAGCCGCATCCGCAGTCGCTGTGGTCGTGGTCGCAGCTGCTGTGATCATGATCGCAATCGTCGGCATTGGCGCAGGAAGCACATCCGGATATTTCGTCCTCCGGGCCACGAATTATGAAACCGGTTCCGCGATCATCGTCCACATAATCGATTATGGTCTCGCTGAGCAGCTCCGCATCCTTTCGGCTCATGTAAATCTTCACACCGCGGCTCTCAAAGACCCGATCATCCTTTTCTTCGTCACCCAGTGCAAGCCCGTAGCTAGCGCCGCTGGCATCAATTGCCGCCAGAAACATCTTGATGACCTTGCCCTCAACCTGGCTGCGCTTGATCATATTTGCAGCCGCTTCTGTAATCTCAATCATGGATTCGCACATCCAAATAATATCCCTACAAACTCGTATTTAAAGATATTATTAAGAGGGAGAAGGTATCAGGAGATGAGTCATGGGCGTTGATTTGGGAGACTTGCTGCAGAAAAAGAAGATAGAGATCAAGGATCTCTCTGGCCGATGGGTGGCGGTTGATGCCTTTAATACTCTGTACCAGTTCCTGAGCATAATACGACAGAAGGACGGAACGCCGCTCATGGACAAACAGGGAAGAGTAACCTCTCACTTATCCGGCCTGTTGTATCGCACCGCCAATCTCATCGAATCCGGAGTCAAGCTGGCCTTCGTCTTCGATGGAGAACCGCCTGATCTCAAGGCAGGAACGCTGGCCGAGAGGGCAGAGGTCAGAGAGAAGGCGGCTTGTGCCTGGCAGGAAGCTCAGGCAGCCGGCCAGGAGGGATTCAAGTACGCTCAGGCATCCTCCCGAATCAACTCCGAGATACTTGAAGACGGAAGAAGGCTTATTCTTTCTATGGGCCTTCCAGTCATCATGGCCCCCTCGGAAGGCGAGGCCCAGGCTGCCCACATGGCAGGAAAAGGAGATGTCGATTGGGTGGCAAGCCAGGACTACGACTCCCTGCTCTTCGGAGCGCCCCAGGTGGTGAGGAATCTGGCCATCACCGGCAAAAGGAAGCTGCCAAAAAAGAACATTTACGTGGATGTGGAGCCTGAGGTCATCCATTTGAAAGAAGGCCTCGATCGCCTCGGCATAACCCGAAAGCAGCTTGTTGAGATTGGCATCATGTGCGGCACTGATTACAATTCCGGGCTCACCCGCGTCGGCCCCAAGACGGCCTTGAAGCTGATCCGGGAGAAAGGAGACCTGGAGTCTGTTCTTGCCGATCAGGAGGAGAAGATCGAGAATTTCGCCAAGATTCGGGATCTATTCTTGCATCCTTCTGTTACAGACGACTACGAGATCAAGACAAAGAAGCCCCGCATTGAGGAAATAGTCTCATTTTTGGTTGACGAGAGAGACTTCGATGCAGAGAGGGTTGAAAAGACGGCAAAAAGGCTTGAGGAGGCATATCGACGTGGCCAGAGCACACTCGACCGCTGGTTCTAGCGCTTCCTTCTCTGGCTACGACCTTGACCTCGATCGGGCTGTTGAGCTTGTCAAAAAGAGCAACGCCCGCCGGGTGGGATTACAGGCTCCAGAAGGTCTGAAGCGGTCCATGCCAGCTCTAGCCCGACAAATTGAGGAGCAGACGGGATCTGAAGTCATCATCTCCGGAGACCCCTGCTTTGGGGCCTGCGACGTGGACATGTCGCTTTCTCATGAGGTTGACCTTATGCTTCATCTGGGTCACGCTGAGCTGGGAGAAGGTCCGGACAACGTCATCTTCCTGGAGGCCAGAATGGATGCGGATCTGACCGACGTTGTGAAGAAGGCCGCACAATCGCTCAGGGCGAAGAGGGTGGGCCTCACAACCACTATCCAGCATATCCATAAAATCGATCAGGCTGTTCAGGCTCTCAGAGAAGAAGGCATCGAGGGCGTTCTTGGCCCTGCAGGGGGCAGAATCAGGCACCCTGGACAGGTCCTGGGATGCAGCTACCGCACAGCACGATCATTGGATGTAAAGGAGTTCATATTCATAGGCACAGGCCAGTTTCATCCTCTGGGCATTTCTCTAGCAACTGCAAAGAGAGTGGTGACTGCGGACCCAATAACCGGCAAGGTATCAGAGATCAACACCGATGCCCTGCTGAGAAGACGCTTTGCCGCCATCTGCCGGGCTCAGGAGGCGAAACGTTTCGCGATTCTGGTCTCCAAGAAGCCCGGCCAGAGGAGAATGGCCCTGGCCCAACGGATCAAGGCCTTGGGCGAGGCCAGAGGCCTGGAGATGTTTCTGGTCTATCTGGACAACGTCGAGCCTGACAGGCTTCTTAACCTCGGTGCACAGGCCGCAGTGTCAACGGCCTGCCCAAGGGTGGCCCTGGACGATGCTGCCAAATACAAAATCCCAATGCTCACAGCCCCTGAGTTCGATATCATGTTGGGGGAAAGAGAATGGGAGAGATACGAGTTTGATGAGATGGAATAGCTGCACGATCATGATAAAAAGGCGGCAGGAGAGCGCCGCCATGTGGTCTTTCGATATTCAAAATATATTTTGGAAGAGATTTGCTCTTTTCATTTAGCTCTCTTCCAATGGCGGATAAACGAATACGCCGTTCTTATCGAGGTCATAGTCCAGATTCTGGAATCTGGTTAGATACTCCTGGTGTATCGCCTCTGGATCCAGGTCTTTGAAGAGATCTGGGTGGAACCACTTTGCCATATAGATAACGCTCAGGAAGTATCTTCCGCCAAAGAATATATCAGCCGACTGAATATAGACGTTGTCGCTCCTAATCGCCGAGACATTCGCCAGCTCGGAGTGATCCAGGATCTCATTTTTCTTCTCGATAAATTCCGAAAAATTGTCCTTCTCCAGAGAATAGCCGCCGATGTTACTGATCTTCCAAACTATGAACTGAGGATCTCTTTGTACCAATGCTTCTGGATCAACATTTACATCTCCATCGGTATCTCCAAAGATATTCTCTCCGCCAGCCATGACGATCGCATTGTGCGATGATGTGCCAGAACCCCCTGTTTTATAGAGTTCTGATCTTCCGCCTTCATATACCCTTGGCTTTGCTTCTTGAGGTATATCCTTTACAATTTCGGCTATTTTGTCCATCTTCTCATTATACCAATCAGTGAACTCATTAGCCTCCTCGACCTTTCCGACAATGTACCCTAACTTCGTAATGTCTTCTACATAAGTCTCCGGTTTGAAGCAGTCCAAGCCGATTACAGAGATGTCCGGATCAGCTTTCTTGAGAGTATCATTTAGGGTCTCATAATCCGTCTTCCACTGAGTGCCGTAATAAACTACTAGATCCGGCTTTTGCTCTATGATCTTCTCGAAATCTGGAGTCTTTCCCGAACCTACATTTAGGACATTCAGGAATTCTGGGAAGTAAGACCTATCGTTCAAGGCCGTATCACTAACCCCGATGATCTTATCTGCTGCCTTAATTGTCCTCAAAGCCTCTGCAGCATTTCTGTTAACAGCGATGATGCTCTCTACTGGTGTTTTAACTGTTACGACACTGCCCTGAGAATCCAGAAGGACCAGTTTTGTCTGCTTTCTGCCAATGATATTCTCGATCTGCTCAAGATCCTGGTCGTCGATTTTGCCATCGTAATTAGCATCGCTCAGGTTTGTGGCCGGATTTGTTCCGCTAATCACGCTCTTCAGGTAGTCTATATCTTTTTCGTCAACTGTGCCGTCCATATTGGCATTTCCATAGATTCCAAGAGAAATGCCCTCATCATTCTGATCATTCGATTCATTGCCCCAGGCCACAGATGATGTTGCCAGGACGAACAGGGCGATCAGACCAATCTTCAAATATGCTTTCATATCTTCCCAACCTTTAATTATGAATCAGCTCGTAGATGGCAATGGATCAAACCAGATTCCTTTGTACTCAAGGCCTTGCAGATCCTCAATATATTCCCTGTGCAATTCAATCGGGTCCAGATCCCCGAACAGATCAGGATGCAGGCATTTTGCCACGTAAGATATCCCTACGATGTCATCTATTCCGCTGTCAATATCAGTACAGATCAAAAATATCTTGTTCTCCCTAGCTGCCTTTGTTCCATTAATGCCAGGAGCATTCCTGATTTTTTCCCGCAACTCGGTCAAATTCTTTGAATCCTCTGCAAGATAGCCGGAGAGCTCTTTTTTTGCTCCAACCTTTCCAATTATCACATCTGGGTCCTGCTCCAATATCCATTCAGGCTCCACATGCGGACTATCCTCTGGCAGGTCTGCAGCGATATTAATAAGCCCTGCCTTGACGAACACCTGATGGAAAGAACTGTTTTTATTTTTTGTGGCAAAAACCCCATCAGGCAAATAGCTATCTGGATAATTGTACAGAAATGCTCTTGGTTTCTCGTCCTGTGAGAGATCTTTTATCTCATTCTCAATTTTGCTGCTTATTTGCTGATGCCAGTCGATTACTTTTTTCATTTCTTTTTCTTTTCCAAAGAGAAAGCCTACTACTCCGAGATCGCTTTCCAATGCATCTGGCATATAAACATCCAGGTACACTACCTTTGCGCCGGATATTGTGATCTTGTCCTCGCTGACAAAAGGCTGGCTGGCCGTGTAGAAGAGAACTACCTGCGGCTTGAGTTCAGCTATCTTCTCATAGTCTATCTCTTTATAGCTGCCTACCGTCGGCTTGTCTTTAACTTGAGGATAGTACTCCCCATTTTGCTGGATATAGCTATAAACTCCTACTATTTTATCACTCAGATCAACTCCAATTGCTCTCAGCCCTTCGATTGCATAGCTGCTGTAAACCACTATCCTCTCCAACGGCATTGGCACAGTCACAATTCTATCTGCCGAGTCTATCAGCGTAATCTCCGTTTCGTCTCCGCCGATAATCTTCTCGATCTGCTCAATATCCTGGTCGTCGATTGCGCCGTCGTAATTGGCATCGCTTAAGTTTGTGACCGGATTTGTTCCTGCGATCACTCCTTTCAGGTAATCGATGTCTTGTTCGTCAACTGCATCATCCATATTGGCATTGCCAAATATGTCAAGCGTAAACGCCTCCGCTGAAGACGAGGAGCATAGCAGAACTCCTGCCAAGGCTATATGCATTAAAGCAGATATATTCATAATCTTATCCTCATACTAATATAGATTTTCATAGCATTTTTTGCCTTGACTATATTAATACTTAAAATTAACTCATAACTCGAAAATATTTTTATCACATAAACTATAGTCTGCACAACTCCCTAACAAATGGCAAAAAAGAGAGTGGATTTTAAAAGAGAAGACGGATCTTTTTTAGCTTAATGGGGCTCAAATTACTCTCTGATCGCTTTTGCCATCTTCTCTTTCCAGGCTTTCACTTCGTCCGCAGTGACGACATCTATCGATCCTCCCTGGAACTCGCCTTCCACGTCTCCCATCCTCTCCTCCATCCAGCCCTCGATCTCCAGATAGAGGTTCTTGATAGCATCCAGGACCTCCGGGTCAGCCTTCCACAGGCCTCTCTGCTCGGCCTCCAGGAGTCTTCGGCCAATCTCCTCCATGGCCCAGGGGTTGTTCTCCTGGAAGAATTTCCTGTTTTCCTCGTCCATAATGAAGGTCTTTGCGATCTCGTCAAAGATCCAGTCGTCAACCTCTTGCGTCGTCGCCTCCCAGCCGTACACGCGACCAACGCGTTTCGAGATGTCGCCAGCTCCCTTGTAACCGTGCCTCTTCATTCCTTCGATCCACTTTGGGTTGAGCAGCTTTGTCCGAACAACGCGGCGCATCTCGTCTGCCAGGCTCCGAACCCGAACTCCGTCCTTTTCTCTCGTGTCTCCAAAATAGGCAGGCACTGCCTTTCCAGAGATCTCTTTGGCGGCGTTGGTCATGCCTCCGTGGGTCCCAAAGTAGCAGCAACAACTGAGAAGGTCGTATTCATCTGTAGGCGTTTTATTGAATGTTAAATCCACAGTCTGAAGCTGGTGGATCAGGCTCCTATGGGCATCTTCACCAAACACTCCTTTGCCGTAAGAATACCCATTCCAATTAACGAAGATATCCGAGAGATTCTGCTGGTTCTTCCAGGCCGAGGCATATATGGCCAGAGTTATCCCGTCGCCGTATGTCCCAGGCTGGCTGGAATAAATGCGGGGGTGGTATCCCTCATCCATAACATGCTTTCTCAAGTAATTCATCTCAAGGGGCTCATCCCTGGCCGATATCTCCCTTAACGCCATATCAAGAAATTCTATGCGATTATAAAAGCAATCTCGAGTAGTTCCGGCCACTCGAACAGTGAGATCGATCCTTGGCCGTCCCAGTTTCTTCAATGGGATCACTTGGAAGCTGGTGATAGACCCACCCTTCCAAATTGGCTCTACACCGATGAGATAAAGCATCTGGGCCAATTGCTCTCCATCCGCCCAGGCTATGTCGCTAGGCATCCAGTACATGGCGATATTCTCCGGCAGCTTGTTGTTCTCCTCCTTGAACTTCGCCAGCGTGCTTTCTGCCAATCTCTGGCCGACCATCCATGCCGCCTTGGTGGGAATGGTTGCCGGATCCAAGGAATAGAAGTTCCTGCCTGTGGGAAGGACATCCACCTTTCCTCCGGTTATGAGCCCAGACGGGCCGGGAGGGATGAATCCTCCGTCAAAGCCGTGAAACAGCGCTTCCATCTCCCCTGAGGCATCGATTTTTCTGGAGATGTCATCTATTCGATCAGACATTGTCTGCCAGGGCTCCGGGTCCCGACAGATCCATCTCTCTCCAAGTATGCGACCGGCAGCCTGTTGTCCCTCGCCATTAAGAAGAGACGACACCAGATCCCTGCCCAGACGATCTATCTGAAGCATATCGCTATTCTGGTCCAATTGACCTCCCATGAGCCCCACCACGAACTTTCTCAGCTCGGAATCAAACCTGAGAATGGAGCATATGAACTCGACCTTTCTCTCGCCCTGGGGCCTTTCTCCAAAAACATGCATGCCGTCCGGGATCTGGGTGTTGTAGATCTCTGAGATCTTCTCATGAGCGGCTCCTATTATCTCATCAATTCCTGCGCCGGATTGCATCATCTCATCCAAGCCTATATCCTTAGATACTGTGCTCTCTCTTACCAGATCTACAATGATATGCTCCAGAGAATGAGCCCTGGCTTTCTCGGATCTCTTGGTTTTATTGTACTCAGAGATAAGATCCTCCAGTTCCTTCAGCTTGCCGTATAGCCCGGATTCTGTCGTCACCGTTTGCATATGATCCACAATGACAGCACAGCTCCTCCGTTTCGCCATAGTCCCTTCAGGAGGATTGTCGGCATTGTAGATGTAAAGATGAGGTATATCGCCTAATGCGATATCGGGCATACAATTCCTCGAGAGCGCCACCGACTTTCCAGGCAGAAACTCAAGGTTGCCATGGGTGCCGACGTGGATCACTACATCGGCTCCGAATTCCTCTTCGATGTAATGATAAGTGGCCAGGTACTGATGGGTGGGCGGCACCTGCGGATCATGTAATATCTTGCAGACCCGGCCATCGCAACGTGCTCCGGCACACCCCCTCTTGGGCTGGACGCAGACTAATGCATTGCCGTAGCGAATACCAGTTACAACTATCTTATTCTGGTAGATCATGGCGGCAGGAATCCCATCTTTCTCTTCACCTGGTGGATGGCCCCAGGCGCTGATAATGCTATCCTTCGCCGGATTTGCCAGGCTGTCAAACCATTTCAGGTAATCCTCCCTGCTCACCAAGGATAGTGCTCCACCTTTGTTGACAATCTCCTCGACAGTGGTCCATCGGAACTCTGAGACTGCCTTCTTGCTCATGATCCGATCGATCAGCTCCTTTCCATCTTTCGGCGGAGAATCAATGGCATATCCTGCCTCTTTCATCCTCTGCAGGATCCTGGCGATGCTCTCAAGGGAATCCAGATGAGCGGCTCCACCCACCGCGCCCTCAACCGAGGCGCAGGGCTTGCTGTTGAGCATGAAACAGACCCGCCTCTCTCTTGGAGGCTTGTTTCTGAGAGAGATCCATTGGCCCACGCGTCGGGAGAGCTTCTCAATCCTCTCAGTCACTGGCACATGCTGTTCGAGCTCCAGATCATGCATCTGACTGCTCTTGGCAACTCCTGCTACTATCGGCTCGATCACTCCTGCAAATTCCGGCATGGACACATTCCAGCCGAGCTCATAGCTGCTCATGCCGAATGGATCGGCAAGCCATTCCTCTTCACCAAGATGGCGGAGGACCAGGGGATGAAAGACCGGCACATCAAGCTTATTCATGGTATCTCTGACCGACTCCACATTAGATCCATGAACCATGGATTGGAGATCTATCAGAGCATCGACTCTGCTGCAAAAGAACTCCTCGATAACCTCGTTGCTGGCCTTTGCTCCCAACTCAGAGCTTTTCATGCCCAGAGAAAAGGCAGGAATAACATCATTGTTTTTTTCCAGTTCCCTGATAAGCTCATTCTCAACGCCCAAGTCGTCATTGATCCAAAATGACCTGTAGAAAAGGATGCCGACAATTCGACCTCTTCGGGGTTTGTACCATTCCTGGTATTCTTCTACGTCCTGAAAATACCGATCTGCATCAGGATGATAAATCCCCTGCCAAGGCTGCTCAATAGGAGGATCATAATCGCAGCCGACATTCAGCACAGCTTTGCAGATGTACTTGAGCATGTTCCGTATATTCTGAGGGCCGCCGAAGAGAAAATAGCGGTTGATCATTGCCGCCTTTTCTAAGGGTATGGTTGAAGCCGACCAATGCGATGGATTGAGGCTGATGGCAACCAGAGGTTTAGTTGAGTCCACGCGCTGCATGATTTCATCCCAAAAACCATCGTGTGAGGGATGAATAAGCAGCAGATCCGCATCATTCAGGGAGGCTAGACAGGCTGCTAAATCGTCCTGCCGGTTCAAGCCGACGGTTGACCATGCCATCAGATCCAGGCCAATCTCTCGAGAGGCTTTCAGAATATGAGCCATATCACTGGCCCATACAATTGCATTAATCTTCATATCATCATCCGATAAGGAATTAAAGTATTAGTTAAAGCTATTAATTTAAAAATTAGAAGAATATCTTCTCCCCTGTCAAACATCCAACTGCTCGCAGCTTTACGGCAGCGGAAAGGCGTATACTCCTTTGTACTCGATTCCCAGGAACTTTTGCAGCCATTCCTGGTGAACTGCTACGGGGTCCAGGTCTTTAAACTCTTCAGGATGAAGACATTTGGCAATGTAGGCATGGAATATGCTGGGATGAATCGAGGCTGCATCGCTGGTAATGACATATACTCGCCCATTTTTAACTGCATCAATGTGATCCCAACCTGTGCGGTTCTCGATATCCGCAATCTTCTTCTCCATTTCGCTGGTATTGGTTGCGTCATATCCGCTGTCTGACATGTAATTTCCTGCAGTCATATGAATGATCACCTGCGGATTCTGACTGATCACCTCTTCTGGATCGATGTCTGTTGAAACTCCCAGATCCTCGAATATATCGATGCCTCCGCACGGCTCAATTGCCAGGCCCACCGAACTGGAAGATCCTCCATATCTATTATCGCGGTATGTCTCAGCATAGACCTTTGGCTTCTGTTCCTCTTTGAAGTCCTTTGTCCTTTCAGTTATGTAGTTGAGATGCTCATCTTCGAAGCTGATCAGTTCTTCAGCTCGATCCCGCTTGCCCAAGATCCAGCCCAGAGTTCTTACCTCGCTCTTATATGTTTCCGGCCTGTTGAAGTTCATTTGAACCAGGGAAATACCTGCAGGCTCCAGAATCTTTCTGTATTCAGCGAGATCGAAGGACGCATATCCAAGAACTAGATCGGGTTTTAATTCCAGGATCTTCTCCATATCCCAGTCATCATTGCTGGTCCCAACTATGGTTTTGTCTTTCATGATGTCTCTTATCTCTCCCCGCTCAACTGCTCCGGAGAGAATGGCGACAATCAGATCAGAATCTCCAATTGCACAGAGCATGTAGGGCCCATAGGTGCCGCTCAGCGCTGCTATGCTCTTGATGGGCATATTTAGGGTCGCAGGCGTCTTGGTGATATTGATCTCTTTGGATGTCTTTAGATTCTGGATTACGGTGATGTTCTTCTCCTCGCCCTTGATGATAAGATCTATCTGTGCAATATCGAGATCATTGATATTGCCGTCGTAGTTGGCATCTGCCAGATCGGTGGCATCGTTGACCCCATTGATAATGCCCTGCACATATTCAATGTCATCTTGATCGATGGTCTCATCCATGTTGGCATTTCCATAGATCTCCAAGACGAATTCAGCAGTTGCGGGCAATGCATTTAGCAATATGCTCGCCAAAACTAATAAGACAATTGTCGGCTTTTTCATAAAAATTCCCTCCAAATTATTCGCGGTTCACATCGCCTCAGCAGGATAGAAGAACACACCGTGCTGATCCAAATCGAAGTCCAGCTTCTGGAATCTGGTCAGATACTCCTGATGGATCGCCACCGGGTCCAGGTCTGAAAAGATATCGGGATGCAATATCTTGGCCATATACAAAATGCCGATCCAGTAAGATAGTCCAGTTGAGATATCCGTGGAGAAGCAGTAAACCTTTCCATCTTTTACAGCAGTGATATTGGCGAGCTCAGGACGGCTGAGGATCTTATCTCTCAAGGCTTTGATTTGAGCAGGATCATCCTCATCGTAGCCGCAAGAAGCATCGGCCTTCAGAGCCCTTCTCATGATGACCTCAGGATTTTCCTTAATAACCCATTCGGCTTCTACAAATGGCGTTCCGCTGGCGTCTGACGTTATTCCTGAGGCGATATTACTGCCGCCTGCCATTACCAGCATCTCATGAGCACCGGAGCCCTCTGTGTTGGTTCTGTAATCAGAGTACTCGATATAGACTCTAGGCTTTTCATCTTCCGAGAGATTTGAGACGCGTTCAGTGATAATGGATAGAGGCTTCTGATAGAAATCGATTAGCTCTTTGGCCTCAGAACCTTTGCCCACCACATATCCAAGCATCATGATATCCTGATCGGTTGTGCTGAAGGGGCGATAGGTCAGTCGAAGCACAGGGACCGCATCAGATAGATCCTTCTCCAGGTTCTCAGCCCAGGTTCCCCATACGATTACCAGATCGGGCTTTAGGCTGACTATTGCCTCGGAATCAGGGGTTGATGCGCCACCGACTGTGGGAAGCTTGCTGAGATCCGGGTAGAATGCGGTATAATTCTCCATGTAGGTTGGAATGCCCACAATTCTGTCCTCGGCTCCAAGCGACCTGAGCACCTCGGCAAACATGGCATGGCAGATCACAATGCGCTTTACCGGCTCATTTATAGTGACCGTCTTTCCGCTTTCATCGATTGCGGAAATCTCCTCTTCTTCGCCGTTTATGATCTTTTCAATCTGCTCTACATCCTTGTCGTCGATTTTGCCATCGCAATTGGCATCGCTCAAGTTGGTGGCTGGTTTTGTCCCTCCTATCACTCCCTTCAGATAATCGATGTCCTGCTCGTCAATTGCATCATCCATATTGGCGTTGCCAAAGATGCTAAGAGAAAAGCCCTCATCATTCTGGCTGCCAGATGCAGCGCCCCAGGCTACAGATGATGTTGCCAGGACAATCAAAGCAACCAAACAAGTCTTCGAATCTGCGTTCATATCTCTTCTGCCATTAATTATAATTTTATCATATTTTATTTTGCTATGATATGAATAGATTTGTCATTAGAATAGATATTTATAACTAACTATTACTGAGCCGCTAACTTGGATGAAAGACCGAAAACTAAAATATCGATATAAAAAAGTGATATCAGGCCCAATAAGGTCCTGACAATCACGAATTTAAAAAAGAGATGGATATATGAAGATCAAATCCTTCGGATATTCCAGGCCCATGTAGCGTTCGAGATATTCGGTGTAAATCTCTTTAGGGTCTAGGTCTAAGTCAGGATAAAAGCACTTAGCCCAACATGCTTGACCGAACATACTGTCTGCTCCCCAGGCAATGTTATGGTTAACTGCATAAATCCTTCCATCCTTCACAGCAGTTATATCAGCCATTCCGGGACGATTGATGATCTCGCTTATTATCCCTTGAGGCTCTTGAGTACTGTTCCAGCCCCATTTATCATCTAAAGAAACGGAAGTCAATATCACATCCGGATTTTGTTCGATCACCCACTCAGGGTCCACCTCCGGCCAGGGGTTGGATAAGCCATGAGCTATATTTTCGCCACCGGCCATGATGCACAGATCATCGCCAACAGAACCATTTCCAAAGGTCATCTTCTTGCTCGTCCCCCACTCAATGAAGACTCTAGGTGCCTCTTCAACGCTGATATTGGCCACATGGTCTTTAATTTTCTGTTCATATCTTTCTCGCCATTCGACATATTCTCTTGCTTTGTCCTTCTGCCCCAAAATATATCCCAATTTGAGGATGTCCGATTTTACAAAGTAGGGGCTTGTGATATTCAGCCCGATTAAAGTGATACCTGTGGATTTGAGCTTTTCTTCGTCCGCCGCAATCGATCTACCTAATGTGACGATAATATCTGGATGAATCTCTATTATCTTCTCATAGTCCGGACTCGAATACGATCCAACTACCGGTTTATCTCCCAGCTCTGGAAAATAATAAGCATATGTTTTTTCATAAGGGCTCACTCCGACTATCTTATCGATAGCTCCAACGACGACGACTCCTTCAGTATGGTGGGTGCTGAGGGTAACGACCTTCTGCACCGGTTTCTTCACAGTAACGGCTCTCTTTGCATCGTCAATAATCGTAATCTCCATATCTTCTCCATCCATGATCCGCTCGATCTGAGTGAGATCGTCTTCATTGATCACACCATCATGGTTGGCATCTGCCAGATCGGTCACAGGAGTTGTCCCGTTTATTATGCCCTGAGTAAATTTTATGTCGGCCTCATCAATAGTCTCATCCATATTTGAATTGCCAAAGATCTCTAATATGTAACCATCTGCGTTTGCAGGCAAAATAGCCAGCAATAGGCACGACATTACAGACAATATAAATACAAGCTGTCTCATTTTGCATCAGTCCTTTAGGGATAGAACCATACACCTTGATACGGGATGCCAAACCATTCCTCGAAATATTCTCTATGGAATTGTACTGGGTCAATGTCTTCAAAAAGCTCCGGATAGATCCTTTTTGCGAGATATAGAGCACCCAATTGAGTCTGTCCACCCGATCCAAGCCCATAGTAACTGTACAAAAATACATTCCCATTTTTAGCCGCATTTGTCTGACCGAGAATGCTGTTCTTAAGGACAACACTCAATGACTCATTTGCCAGTGTATAATTAGCAAGTGAATAGCCAAATCCCTCGCTGGGATAGCAGCTAGCAAGGATAATTACATCCGGGTCCTCCTCAAGAATCCACTCGCCGCTTATCTTTCCAGAACTTGGAAGGCTTCCGGCAATATTCCTGCCGCCTGATAAATTTATGAACCGCTGTCCCCAACCATAGTAAAATTCTGCATTTCCAGAAGCAACGGATGTAAAATCAAGACATAATACCCGGACTCTATCCTGATCCGCCAGTTCGCTTGTGCGCTCCTCGGCAAGATGCATTATGTCCTGCCTCCATTTTATAAACGCATTAGCTCTATCCACCTTTCCGAGGATATATCCCAGCATCCTGAGCTCCAGATCGTACTTCAATTCCTGGGCCCGACCTCCCTGCGGTGGTCGCAGATCCAATGATACCACATCAATGCCAATAGGCTCGCATGCTGCTATAACTGGATCGAGGTACTGTTTGCTCAATTGGCAGATCAGTACATCAGGCCTGATCTCGGCAATCTTCTCATAATTTGGGGTGGCTGAAGAGCCTATGTTCGCTTTTTCTCCTAGACCGGGATACATATCCGGGTCGTCGAAGAGATACTCGGTCACGCCTACCACTCGATCTTTGGCTTCAAGCATACAGAATTCTCTGCAAGGGCTGGTATGCAGCGCCGCAATCGCCTCTACAGGCATTTCTATCGTGACGGTTCTATTGGCAGAATCCACGAACGTAAGCTTCTTCTCTTCCCCTTTTATGATCAGATCGACCTGTGTTATGTCGTCCTCGTCGATCTTGCCATCATAATTTGCGTCGCTCAAGTTTGTAGCCGGACTTATTCCTGCGATCACTCCTTTCAGATATTCGATGTCCTGCTCGTCAATTGCATCATCCATATTAGCGTTGCCAAAGATGCTAAGAGAAAAGCCCTCATCATTCTGGCTGCCAGATGCAGCGCCCCAGGCTACAGATGATGTTGCCAGGACAATCCAAGCAACGAAACAAGCCTTCAAATCTATATTCATACATTCACAACCATTAAATGCCTTTAAATCATATCAATTATTGAACTAATATGAAATATTCAGTTACAATATCTTATATTTATAGCTAACTATCATATGAAAATATAAAAAATTGCCACTCAAACAGGAATGAAAGATGTCTCATACTCTTATTTTAGAAAGTCTGTCGCCAGCACCCCTGTTGTCCAACCGGAAGCCTTAAGCAAATTAGCTTGATATAACTCAAATATAATGAGATAACATTTTCATGACTCCACTACCCCCGCCCGATCATCTTCAGGTGTCATTCACCACATTTCTTGCGTGCCTCATAAATACCCTCTTGACAGAACACTCGATGCTCAGATTTCTGCCCGCCAGGTAGTGAGCCAGACATGGCCCTCCGCATAGCCACAGATCTGGGCAGGCAACGCATTCCCGCGGGCGGGTCACAAGAGAGCAAGCCCTGACCATTCTATCCCGCAGACCATCGGCAAAATGCTGCTCTTCGACTCTTCCGAGCATCATTTCCGGACGCAGTAATGAAGGACAGACGTAAGAGAGACCGTCAGCCAAAACCACAAGAGATCGGCATGAGTCAAAGTAGCAGTGATGCTGCCTCTTTTTTCCCAAATCAATTGTGCTCTTCATCCTCTCCAGCTCCCTGAATTTTATACCTCTTGCTCCAATTGAATAGAGATGTTCGGCCCGGCAAATGGCCGCCTCGATGCCCTCTGCGGCTTGAGCGGGGTCTGGCTGGATGGAGGGGCCGGCTCTGCCCACTGGTCTAACGAAATCTATGGCCACTCCATCAATATTTCCAAGATAGCTGAAGAGATCAACAAGACTGTTCAATGCGCTCGCATTGGCCCGCGTGAGAACAGTAGTCGCACCAACCAAAATGCCCTCGTCTCTCAGAGCCAAAATGCCTCGAAGAGCTGATGCAGTCGATCCACGTCCGTCAGAGAAAGGACGGAGAGCATCGTTCACGGAGGCCGGCCCGTCCAGGCTCACTCCGATTCCCAGCTTGAGGCCCTTGAGACGTCTAGCCACCTCGGCGGTGATGAGTGTGGCATTTGTCTGAATCTGACAGAGAGATGAAAAGCCCAGATCATCCAAATAATTCACAGCTCTCTCTATGAGATCCAGATTGAGGATAGGCTCACCTCCAGTGAACTGGATCTTGAAGGACGGGAAGCATTCTGCCATGACATCGATGGCTCTCTTGGCTATGGGCCAGCTCATCATTGTTTTCTCTTCTCCGCCGCAGGCGTAGCAATAGCTGCAGCGCAGGTTGCAGTCTGCTGTTACGGAGAGGGCAAGAAGTCCCGAATTTTCTTCAGGCATTTAATCGCCTACTGATCATCTTCAATCATTCCCTCGACCTCCAGATAGACCATTCGAAGCTCCTCCTTCATCTCAGGAGAAGCCTGCCAGAGACCTCGTTCAACTGCCTCAAGCAGCCGCTCGGCAATGTTTTGCAGAGCAGCAGGGTTAACGTCTCTGAGCCAGTCTTGCATCTGCTTGTCCAGGGCATATTTTTTTGCCAGCTGTTCATACATCCAATCTTCCAGAACCTCGGCTGTGGCATCCCATCCAAAGGCGATATCTACCGCTCTGGAAAGATCTGCTGCGCCCTTGTAGCCGTGACGCTGCATGCTCTTGATCCATAACGGATTGAGAATGCGAGCCCGGAAGATATGCTTCGTCTCCTCGATGGTGCTCCTCGTCTTCACCCGATCAGGATCAGAGCTGTCGCCGCAGTATGACCTCGGCAGCTCGCCCTTGAGGGCTTTGACGGCTGCTATCATGCCTCCGTGATAGGAGTAGAAGTCGTCACCATCCAGCATGTCTATCTCTCTAGTGTCCTCGTTTTTTACAGTGAGTTCAAGGCTTGCCAATTGTCTGCTGAACTCTTCAGGAGCTGTAACCCCAAAGCACTCGCGTCCATAGGCATATCCGCCCCAAACCACGTAGACCTTGGCCAGATCTTGCTCGTCCTTCCAGTTCCTGGATTCGATTGCGGCGCTAACTCCTGCCCCGTAGGTTCCGGGCCGGCTGCCGAATATTCGGTATCCTGCATCTCGTTCCGCCTTCGTCTCAGCAGCGCCGGCATCTATCAACTCTCTCCTTCGAACATCGATATGATGAGCCAGATAGTTATCCTCCGGTGATTCCTTGAGGGCCGCAGCCATTTGAACTGCCTCGTCCATCAGCTCCACGATATTGGGAAAAGCATCCCGAAAAATCCCGCTGATTCTCACAGTGACATCGATTCTGGGCCGGCCAAGCTCCTGGATAGGGATTACTTCCAGAGAATCGATTCTTCCACTCTTATCCTCCCAGATCGGACGGATGCCCATCAAATAGAGGATCTCTGAGACTTCATCGCCACAGGTCCGCATGGTGTTGGTGCTCCAGAGTATTATGCCGATGTTCTCAGGATACCGTCCCTCATCCTGAAGATACCTCTTTAAAAGAGACTCGGCCTGCATGACGCCAACTTTCCATGCGCCCCTGCTGGGTATAGCTCTTGGGTCAAGGCTGAAGAAGTTCCTTCCCGTCGGCAGAATGTCCGCCATGCCTCTGGTGGGCGATCCTGAGGGGCCCGGCTGGACGTAGCCGCCTTTCGCTGCCGTGAGGATGCTGTCGAGCTCTCCTGCGGTCTCTTCCAGCCGAGGCACCAGAGATTTGCAGACGTAAACCAATGCGGCACTCACCTCAGGGCTTGCTCTTCCTAAAACCTCGATTTGCACTCTATCGATATCGTTAGGGGAAAAATTTGTCAGATGGAGCGCCTCCATCAGCCGAAGGGACAGAAGGTGAACCTCCTGGATGATGTCTCCTCCTGTTTTCGCTCCGTCAAACGTCTTCGCCTTTTTTGCTAAGATCTGATCATAATCGTAGCCTAAAAGGCGCGATATAGCTTCTCTCAAGGAAGGGACGCTTCCATTCTTGAGCCTGGTTAGGGAGACCAGAAACTCTTCCAGCATCTTTCCCGATGGAGGCCTTCCAAGGACGTGCAATCCGTCTCTAACCTCTGTGTCCGATAGCTCATAAATGTAGTCGCAGAGCTTCTCTATGAATTTTTCGAACCGCAGCTCATCTGGGCCCTCTTTTAGACCAAGATCACTGTCAAGTTTCGCTTCTATCGTCCTATTCCAGATTCTCTCCCTCAAGTCCGGCAGCTTTTTTGGGTCCTCGACAGATGCCTGTCGGTACTCCTTTATCAGAACCTCAAGCTCAGCCATCTCCTCGTATGAACCGACATTATGCATCACAGGAACCAGATGATCGACCACACAGCAGTAGCTCCTTCTCTTGGCCTGAGTTCCTTCTGCAGGATTGTTGATTATGTAAGGGTAGATGTTGGGCAGATCTGATATGGCAATATCCGGAAAGCAGCTCTCCGAGAGGCCCACAGATTTTCCCGGCAGCCACTCCAGCGTGCCGTGTTTTCCGATGTGCATGACCAGATGAGCGCCAAAGACATCTCTGATCCAACGATAGTAAGCGTAGTAGTGATGAGGAATTGGCAGATCTGGGCTGTGATATATGGCAGCCGGGTTTTCCAGCATGCCTCGAGGCGGCTGCATGCCTATGAAGACATTGCCGTTGACGATGCCTGCAATGATCAAAAATCCTTTGTGAACGAACATATTTCCTGGAGGCATTCCCCAGGTAGATGTCATCTGCTCCTGAACACCTGCAGGAAGCTCTTCGAACCATGCCTCATACTGCTTACAACCGACCCGGGCACTAGCCCTATCCAGGATGCTCTGCATGCTGTA
>Ga0074195_1002140_pt1 | contig 23448 bp, 18 predicted proteins | sample EPASupsiteHSE623_FD_64525 | JGI IMG/M metagenome (GOLD analysis project Ga0074195, IMG submission 64525) | Bioremediated contaminated groundwater from EPA Superfund site, New Mexico - Sample HSE6-23 | ecosystem: Environmental > Aquatic > Deep subsurface > Groundwater > Contaminated ...
GTGTTTTTGGGGTGTGGGGGGGGGGGGGGGGGGTGGGGTGGGGGGGGGGATGCCCGGGTCCACGCCGAGAACGCGGCTGCCCCTCAGGGGCGGCGACATGAGGAGATTCTTCAGGTTTTCGGAAAACACGTCGATGGCGTGGGTTTCGGCGTACTCGGTCGCGTCAGAGCGAATTTCGCGGATGACGGCGGGCGAAAGGAGCCTCGAGAGGCCATCCTCGATGGCCTCGGCATGGTAGTCGTTGTGGATCCATGCCATTTCCTTAAGGAGGTTCGCCGCCCCTTCCTCGTCCACGTCGATGGTGACATCGAGGGCGGATTCGCGCTCAGCGCGGTTGACAGCCAAGACGCGATGGCTTTTCAGCGTCGAGAGCGGCTCGGAATAATCCCAGTACATCTGGTAGGTCGATTTTTCCTTGGCCGCGTCATCGCCCACGCCCTTCGTGACGAGTTTCCCCGTCTTGAGGTACCAGGATTTGACGGCCGCGCGCATCTCGATGTTCTGCGACACGCGCTCGGCGATGATGTCTTTCGCTCCCTCGATCGCCTCGCGCTCGCTGGCTACCGAAAGCTCGGGGTGCTCGGCGTCGGCGCGGATAAAGCCGGGCGCGGCCGCGTCCACCTCGGCCTTTTCCTTCGCCAGCATGAGCTCGGCGAGGGGCGTGAGGCCTTTTTCCTGGGCGAGCATGCCTCTGGTCTTCTTCTTTTTCTTGTAGGGAGCCCAGAGGTCGTCGAGCTCGGTGAGCGTGGAGGCCTTTATGATATTCTCGTAGAGGGTTTCGTCGAGCTTGCCGAGGGCGGCGATGCCTTTGGTCACTTCGATTCTGCGTTCCTCGAGATTCTTGTAGCTTTCGAACTTGTGCACGCAATCGCGCACCTGGACTTCGTCCAGACTTCCGGTCCTTTCCTTGCGGTAGCGGCTTATGAAGGGAACGGTGCAGCCTTCTGCGGTCAGCGTGACGACGGCGGATACCTGCGCGGCCTTGATGTTCAAATCCCCCGCGATGCGATTCAACAGGGCGATTTCGTTTACGGCGAGTTTTTCTATATCGGGCAATTGGCTCATGGTCCGATACGGTACGCAATGTCGGCGAGAAATGCAAGCGTCATCCCTTCCAATTTGTTGTGGACATTCGCATACGCATGATTTATGCTTGCTTTTTAGGCGGGGAAAGAGATTCGGAAGCATAATGGGCAAAAATGAAAAAAGGGTAAGAATCTTCTCGGCGCTGGAGGTGGCAAACCTCTGCGGAGTCGTGAACCAGACAGCCATAAATTGGATCAAATCCAGTCATCTCAAAGCCTTTACGACGCCTGGTGGTCAATTCCGCGTATACGCCGAAGACCTTATCGCCTTTCTCGAGGACCGCGGGATGCGGATTCCCGCCGAGCTCAACGCCGAAGTGAACGCGGATGTCGACGTCAACCTTATCCTCATCGTCGACGACGATCCCGATCTCAATACGATTTTGAAAAGGATGCTCGAAAGGAGAATCCCCGATATCGGCGTAGCCCAGGCCTTCGATGGCTTCGAGGCGGGCAGGATCATCGCCGAGCGGCACCCCGCCCTCGTCTTCCTGGATTTCGACCTGCCGGGCATAAACGGCAAAAGCCTCTGCTCGCGCATCCGCTCCGATCCTTCCATCGGGAAGCCTTCCGTCATTTCCATGACGGGTATCGACACGCCCGAGATGCGCGAGGATATGATGGCCGCGGGCGCCGACGATTTTTTCGGCAAGCCCCTGGATTTCGACGGCATCATCAAGCGGGCGATCGCCCTGTTGGCGACGCGGGTCAAATAGCGCAGCGCGGGCGGCTTTGCGCAGCGCGGGGGGCGGCACCGAGGGCGCGGCTTTGCGCAGCGCTGGGGCACCGCGGGCGTGGCTCCGCGAGGCGCCCATGGCGCCCTGGCGCGCGGCATTTGTCGCGGCGCCCGTGGCGCCGAGGAACGACCATGAAAACAATAGCCAGCTTTCTCGGAAACCGACTCATCGTTTCGGTGGGTGACATAACCCTCTTCGAAGGTGGAGCCATCGTCAACGCGGCCAATTCGGGCCTCCTCGGGGGAGGCGGCGTGGATGGAGCGATCCACCGAGCGGGAGGCCCGTCGATACTCGCCGAGTGCCGCGCCCTCCGCGCGGGCTCTCTCGCGGGCGGCCTTCCCGTGGGCGAGGCCGTTTCCACTGGGGCTGGCACCCTCAAGGCCGGCCGTCTCATCCACACCGTCGGTCCCATCTGGTCGGGCGGAGGGCGCGGCGAGCCTGAGCTCCTCGCGTCCTGCTACCGCCGCAGCCTGGAAATCGCGGCCGCCGAAAATCGAGCGACTATCGCCTTTCCCGCCATCTCGACAGGCGTCTACGGCTACCCCAAGGATGCCGCCGCTCGCGTCGCCTATCCCGCCATCGCCGAATTTCTTTCATCCCACGAAACGCCCCGCGAAGTCTGGCTGGTTTTCTATTCCGAGGCTGACGCAGACATCTTCATCGCCTCAATCCTACCTTGACGCCCCCCGTTCCGCTTGGGTATAGTGATTTTCGCGCTGAGGACCTGTCGCGCGAAGCGGCACTTGTCCAATCGCGTCGCGAGAAGCGACGCACGTCCAATCGCGACCGTCGTACATCGACGGCCTGGCCCGAGGAGCCCAAGGCATAGACGGCGGAAGCCGGAGATGCACGACGGTTTCCTATAAAGTGGGGCCGCGTTAAGCGGCCATTTCAATCGCGACCGTCGTATACCGGTATTACCCGAGCTTCCCAAGCTCGAGAAGCGGGTTCGACTCCCGTCGGTCGCTCTAAAAAAAGGCCCGCGTGTTCGCGGGCTTTTTTCTTTCGTGAATCAACAACCTCGCAGCAAGCTGCCGAGGTATGTTGGTTCTACAAGGAAGTTATTAAAGGCGGGTTTCATACCATTACAATGATATTCAATATAAGCGCGGCAAGCCGCGGGGTATGAAACCCGCTTGCGAATCACGATATCGGCAGCGGCAAGCGGATTGCCAATATAACTCCTTTAGTATTCAAAGAAGGGATAAGACTCAGGCTGGGACCATCGCCATAGCGGAGGGATTTCCGCAACGTCGTGTTGTAGCGGCGCGCGTAGGAAAAAGGCCTGATCGACTCGAATATCCTCGTAATCCCGATCACGGCATACCCCGCGTACATCAATTCGTAGCCATAGGGGAAATCCCAGTACCCATAGTAGTCCTGCATGAGGCAGGCATAGCCCAGAAGCGGCAAAGCTACGCCGACGACATCACCGGCCAAGGCGATGACCGCGCCAGCAGTGTCCCCTTGTATGAAAGACCCCAGTCCGAAGCCGATGGCGAGATTCATGACGAAAGGGAGTCTACCATCTTTCTCAAAGTGGCTATAAAGGGTAAATCGTTCCATTTCGGTAAGGGTTCCAGAGGTTTCCTCGATTTTCCCCGCGTTCCGAAAGAGATCTTCCCGGATGAGATCGGAGATTTCCCCCCTATCGGAATCAGCGCCCACGGCGACGGCGAGCACGACGAGAAAGAAGACGAGCAACGCGCAGATATTTTTTTTCATACCATACATTCAAAGTATAGGCGCTTGGGCAATAATTTCAAGGTTCCTATGTCTCTACAAAAGCCACGACAAAGGACTTATACGGTTGAAGCGTGTGCTGGAGAGTTTTTACATTTATTAGAACCAAGAATCTATTGTATCATCAACTTTATTAAATACCCATGTATATTCCGCCGTATCACCTGGTGCCGTCATATCAAGTTGAACTGTTACCGATAGCTTATCCGCGCTCGATGAATAATTTACCCACATAAATCCATCGGTATATGTCCATGGTTTCCACGTTAAGGTGTTTTGATCATAATATTCTTGCTCAGTTAATGTAATCCAACTACCTTCATTAGGAAATTCCATTATACCCCTTGCGGAGTATGTCTTGGCTTGTGTCCCCCCATTTGCATCAAAATAGTACAATTCAAAGCTTCCTATTTTCCAGATTCCAACAATATCCTTTCTAGAATAGTAGGCTGGGTTCACTACATTTGTTGTCTTCCAAGTCCCAACAAATGCAAATTGATGTACTTCAAAAGAACATGCCTTTTTTATTTCATCTACTCCGTCACTCACTGTAGCTTCTAGCGTGTAGGTTGTTGTCACGGACGGATTAAGATTGAATGAAAATGCTTTTAGATCAGAAATTTCAAACGTCGGCGTTTCTCCATCAATTTTCCAGCTAATTGAAATATCTCTGCCTAGCTCCGCTATGACATCGAGCGAAGCATTTATTGTTTCGCTATACTCATACGTTGCTTTATCTAGCTGAACCTCTATCGATAATTTCTGTGGCTTATGCATTAGGGAAGAAAGAATATCACAACCAGCAATGAGGGACATAAGCGCGCAGCATAGTGAAGCAAAAGCAAGATTTTTTAATTTCATGATTTGCCTCCATTAATATAATATTTGCCATATATATTATTGTTAGCTTGATTATTGCTCCCAATAATTCTCCTGTTCCACCCAACGCTTCACTTATAATTCTACTCTTCTCTACAATCAATGCAAGCCTTAATTCCTATTCATACTAGGAATTATCATAGGCTATTTACTCATGATTTTAATCGCGGCGGAGCTTTTGCGGTATTTTCTCTTCCCCCGATTTCCCTATACTCATGCCATGATCGCCCTTCTGGTTTCGACGCTCGTCCAGGGAGCGGCGCCTTCCGACGCGTTGCGCGATCTCATATTTGGCTATAAAAGGGAAATCGACAATCCGCAGTTGAAGTTGCTCTACGGAGGCGGCCTCGTATCGATGCTGAAGCCGATGACTATCGTGTTTTTCTCAGGAGCCTGGCCGTTTTCCTGCAGGCACCCCTTCTCGACGGGGGTTTATCCGGAGAATCAGAATGAGGCAAAGGCGGTGACGCTCGTCTTCGAGGGATTCAGGGCGAGACGCTTTCAAGCTTCCCGCGCCCTCAAGCCCAGATGAGCCAGACGAGAAGATAGCCGGAAGTCACGGCGGCGAGCGTGAAGGGCACGCTGATCTTCATGAATTGGGCCGCCTTCACCTCGAAACCTTCCTTCCTGAGGATTCCCAAGCCCGCGATGTTGGCCGAAGCCCCGATCGGCGTCATGTTCCCGCCCAGCGTCGCCCCCACCAGCAGCCCGAAATAAATCAGCGTAGGATCAATGCCCAGCTGCGCGGCGATCCCGGAGGCCACGGGCAGCATGGTGGCGACGTACGGAATATTGTCAATGAAGGCCGAAAGAATCACGGATACCCATACGATCAGCGTGTAAATGAGGAAGACGTTGTTCCCGCTCACGCGGACGAAAAGCTTGCTGATCTCGTCGACGACGCCGGCCTTCGTTATGCCGGCAATGACGATGAACAGGCCCGCCAGCAGCAGAAGCGTGAAATAGTCGATTTCCATCAAGGTCGAGGTGAGGACCCTGAGATTCTTGTTTCTGAGAAGATCGTAGAGGAGTCCAACCGCCAACAGGCCGACGCAGATGAGACCGTTTATATGGTTGACGACGAAGGGCGCGATTCCGGCCTTCGGCATCAGGGAGGCGAGAATCAGCAGAATCACCGTGCCAAGAAGCAGAACCGTGGGGAAATAATCCGTTACGGCCGTGCGTTCAAGGGCTTTGAGGGAATGCTTGTCCTTGCGAAACAGATACACCAGCACGAACATGGAAACCAGGGCCCCCGCCTGGACAACCCAGAACAAGCCGGGTTTGCCTTTATACACGAAAAAATCCAAAAAATTCATGCCCGCGTGTCCGCCCAAAAGAATGGAGGTCGTATCGCCCACGAGAGTCGCCGCTCCCTGGAGGTTGGATGAAATCGCTATCGCGATGATGCTGTTCACCGGCGAAATCTTTAATTTTTTCGATATCGTGATCGCTACCGGCGCGACCATCAGAACGGTAGCCACATTGTCCACGAAAGCCGAAATGATGCCCGCGAAGAGGGCCAGCGCGACGATGGCCCATTTGACGTTCGGCATCTTCTCGATGATAAGATCGGCTAGAAGCGCCGGCATTTTCGACTCGATGAACAGCGACACGATCCCCATCGTTCCGGCGATCATCATGATGACATTCCAGTCCACGGCTCCGAGCACTTCGCCGAGGGGCAGGATCCCGCTGATGACAAAAATGGCGGCAGAAGCGAGGGCTATGTAGGCACGGTAGTTGGAGAAAAACAAAAGGGCTACATAGGTCAGGGCAAACAGGATTATGGCGAAAGTCATCATGAGGCGTCTTCCTTATCTCTGGCGTTCTTGGGGCTTTCGGACGAAAAAGAACCTAGCATGCCGAATCGGGGGCTGTCACCTGGGAAAATCGGGATTCTCAACAGCGGCGTGTTGAAGGTATAGTGGGATATGCTTTTGAAGGAGATGCCATGAAAGCAGCCGTATTCACCCAATTCCGCGCTCCCCTGACGATTTCCGACGTGCCGGATCCCGTAGCCCCCGACGACGGTGTCGTCCTGGCGGTGGACGCGACCGGCATATGCAGGAGCGATTGGCACGGCTGGCAGGGCCATGATACCGACATAAAGCTTCCCCACGTGCCGGGACATGAACTCGCCGGCACCATCGTCGAAGTGGGAAAAGACATAAAGAACTGGAAGCGCGGCGAACGCGTCACCATGCCCTTCGTGGCCGGCTGCGGCCACTGCGGCCCCTGCCTCACAGGCAACCAGCAGGTCTGCGACCACCAGTTCCAGCCCGGCTTCACGCATTGGGGATCCTTTGCCCAATACGTGGCCATCCACTACGCCGACATGAACCTTGTTCGACTTCCAGACGACATGGATTCGGTTTCGGCGGCGAGCCTCGGCTGCCGCTTCGCCACAGCCTTTCGGGCCTTGGAAGCCCAGGCCAGAGTCCGCGCCGGCGACTGGGTCGCCATCCACGGCTGTGGCGGTGTCGGCCTCTCCGCCGTCATGATCGCCAAGGCTATGGGCGCCAGGATCATCGCGGTGGACATTCAGAAGGACAAGCTGGACATGGCGCTGGAACTCGGCGCCGATATCGCGATCAACGGCCGCGACCTGCCCGACGTGGTTTCCGCCATCAAGGACGCCACAGGCGGCGGAGCCCAGGTCTCCATGGACGCTCTCGGCAGCCGCCAAACCTGCTTCAACTCGGTGGCCTGCCTCGCCAAACGAGGGCGGCACGTGCAGGTCGGCCTTATGCTGGGCGACCAGAGCCATCCGGAAATCCCCATGGATCTCGTCGTCGCGCGCGAGCTGGAAATTTACGGCAGCCACGGCATCCAAGCCCACCGCTACGACGTGCTCCTCGCCCTCGTGGCCTCGGGCCGCCTCCATCCCGAACGCCTCGTCACCGACCGCTACACCCTCGCCGAAGGCATCAATTTCCTCCAGAGGATGGACCAGTTCCCGGGGCTGGGGATACGGGTCATCGACAGGATCTAGTCGATACGACCGGATCTAATCGATACGCCAGTGGCTTGCGCCTTCTTTTTAGGCATGTAATTGGCGACAAGGTTCCCGGCCGGCTTTTTCGTTTTTTGTGATTCTTATTTTATAAGGTCGATCAAATTTTTCGCGATGTACCATTTGGAGCCGTTGAAGACCGCCACGCCGTCCGAATTCACCATGACGCCGTTGAGATAGGCTATGCTCTTGTTGCGCGGCACGCGCAGGGTTTGTCCGCCTTTTGCCACCACAAGGACGGGATTCTCCGGATCCGATTTGTCCACGCTAATCGACGCGCCTTTCTTGGCGAACATCGACGCCGCATCTTGGAAAAGCGCCGAAGTGGCGGCGGACAAATCGAGGTTCATCGTCGCGGACATATATGAGGCGATATCGGTGTTCCTCACGAGCCCCGAAAGCCTTTTGCCGAAGGGATCGTAACCGTAGAGCACGACATCCTCGCCGGTGTGGCCACCCGTCGTGAACCCTATCTTCGCCCGGGACGCGATCATCGGCCCGACCGCATAATTGAGGGAACCGGCGCGCGCCTTGCCGATCGCTTCCACTTCGGCATCGGTCAAGTCGGTGATCCCCAAATACTTCTCCACAGCTTCTCTCACGTTCATGCCCGAAGTCAGCCTACCCTCGAGCCCCTCGCCGGTGAGCGAGGCGCGTTTCAGGGGATTGACGAAGGTAGTCCACGATGTTTTGTCGTAGCCGGAGCTGATCGAGCGGTCGCCAATCGAAATGCCCGAATTGCCATGGTCGGTCACCGCGATTACGACGGTGTCGCGGTCAGCCTTCGCGAAATCAAGGGCTACCTTTGCCGCCTTGTCAAAGGCGACTATATCGGTGACAAGGGCGACGGGATCATTCGCGTGCGCTGCCCAATCGATCTTCGAACCTTCCACCATGAGGAAGAACCCCTTGGAATTCGCCGAAAGAATCTCGATAGCCTTGGCGGTCATTTCCGCCAGGGAAGGCTCGACCGCGGGGTCTCTGTCAATATCGTAGGCCATCGCCGTCGCCGCCTTGTCCCGCCCGAAAACTCCAACGAGTTTTTTGCCTTTGAAATCGTTCAAGGCGGCGGTGTCTTCCACATAGCCGTAACCCCGTTCGGTCAGAATCGCCTTCATGTCTTCTTTGTCTTTCCGGGACGAAGCGAGAAGATAGGGTCTACCCCCTCCGAGGATGACATCGATTCCATTGTAGAGTATCTGTTCGGTCAGGTTATCGTAGTTCGACCTCGATGGGTCATGGGCGCTGAAATCCGCCGGAGTCGCGTGCATGAACTCGCTCGTGCTGATAATCCCGGTGGAACGACCACCGAGACGCGCCGCTTCGAGAATCGTGGCTACCGGGCGCCCTTCCTCAGCTTTGGGAAGGGAGACTCCGGGAAGAAGATACGACTTGCCCAGGCTGGCGATGTTTCCCGACTGGGAAGCCCAACCCGTTGCGAAAGCCGATCCCGCGGGGGCCGAGTCAGCGATCGTGCCATCGGAACTCCAGGTGCTCACCAAACCGCAAGCCATCTCATCCAAGGCCAGGGATTCTCCCTTGTAGAACCGGGCCAAGGTTGTTCCCGCGACGCTCATGCCATCCGGGATGAGGATTATCACGTTCTGTCCGAATGCCCGCGCGCCCAGGCACAGGATCAAAGCCGCGAGCGCTATCCCGCTCTTCGCATTCCTTTTCATTATCACTCCTTTTCCCTCAGGGAATACGCGGAGGATATGGCGAGCATGTTAGAAGCTCTTGTGCTTTTTATGAAAAAAGTGAGAAATAGATTCCTTAAAGCGTTTCTTGGCGCAGCCCGACGGTAGCGATCGGAGGAAGGGCCGCTGCTTAAACCAGCCCTCCTCCTTACGAGCGCTTCCTCACTTCGACCTTAGAAAGCTTTTCGTAGTGAAGAAGGATAGCGCTATGATCGGAGCCGCCCTGGCCAGCGGTCCGCAATCCCTGGAGGGTTTCCATTACATTCGCGGTGAGGGGTATGGGCACGCCGAGCGCGTGCGCGGTATCCAAGGCATTGGCCAGATCTTTGATATGCAGGTCGATCCTAAAGCCAGGCTTGAAATTCCCCTCGAGCATCATGGGCACCTTGGCGTTCATCACGGTGCTGCCCGCCAATCCTCCCTTGATCGCCATGAACACGGACTGGGGATCCACGCCTGCCTTGGTCGAGAGGGTGAAGGCTTCGGAGACCGCGGCGATATTGAGCGCGACGATGATCTGATTGGCTAATTTCGTGACGTTTCCCGCGCCGATGGGACCAACTAGAGTCACTGAGGCGCCGAGCTTGCCAAGGATCGGTTGAACCTTCTCGAATATGTCCCGCTCCCCGCCGACCATTATAGCGAGCGTACCGTCGATAGCCTTGGGCTCTCCACCCGAGACAGGCGCGTCGAGCATGGCTATGCCGTGCTCTTTCAAAGCCGCCGCGACTTCTTGGGAAACAGCGGGCGCGATTGAGCTCATGTCGACAACGATTACATCCTTCCGCTTAGCTTGGAGTATACCTTCCAGGGCTCCGTCTTTTCCAAGGATAGCCTCTTTTACATGGGGCGAGTTGGGAAGCATGGTGATGATGATATCGCTCTTCGACGCGACGTCTCGATTGGAGCTTCCACGCTCGGCGCCAAGGGCGACGAGATCATCCATTCCCGCGAACTTGTCGAACACGACAAGCGAATAGCCGGCGGCGACAAGATTCTTGGCCATTGGCCGACCCATTATCCCTAGTCCGATAAATCCGATTTTCATAAGAGCTTCTCCCTTCCATAATTTTATTTCGCGATGATCTCGCGGACCGCCGCGGCGATCGCATCCTCGTCGAGTCCGTATTCGCGAAGCAATTCTTCGTAATTATAGGCTGAAGTGCCAAAAGAATCATCAATGGCGATTTGTTTGAAGGGTAGACAAACTTCGCCAAAAAGCAGCTCCGCTATCCCGCTCCCCAGTCCACCTATCCGGGATGCTTCCTCAGCGGTAACGATGCCCTTCTTTCCACTAAGATGGGCAAGAATCTCTTCCTTTTTTAAAGGCTTTAGCGTGCTAACGTTTATCACTTCAACGGAAACACCTTCGTTCGCTAGCTTTTCGGCGGCTTCCATGGATTTCCATACCATCGCCCCTGTCGCGAAAATAGCGATATCGGCGCCTTCACGTATGGTGTGCATTTTGCCAATCTCGAAAGATTGGCTCTGTGGCGTATAGACGGGAAGATCATTCCTATTGATGCGGATGTAGGCGGGACCTTTGTAGGAAGCCAGCGCGGCTACCATTTTTTTCGTCTCAACCGCGTCCACCGGGTTTAGCACAATCATGTTCGGGATCGCCTTGATGATATTCCCATCCTCGACGGATTGATGCGTCTTTCCATCGCCAAAATCCGACAAGCCGCAGCTCGACCCACAAATCTTTACGTTTGCGCGAGGTATCGCGACCGAGCAGCGGATTTGATCGTAGGCTCTGCCAGCCGCGAAGACCGCGAAGGTACTGATAAACGGTATTTTGCCAGCGAGCGCGAGGCCGGCGGCGGTCGAGGTCATATTTTGCTCGGCGATGCCCATCTCAAAATAGCGATCAGGAAACGCTTCTTTGAACATAAAGGACATTGTGGATTTTCCGAGATCCGCCTCGAGGGCCACGACATTTTTGTTCTTATAGCCCTCCTCCACGAGAGCCTCGCCATATGCCTTCCGTAAACTGAGTTTTTCCATGTTCATAGCCCCTTCTCGATAGCTTCAAGCTCTTGGCACGCTTGCGCGTACTTCAGATCATCAAGGATGCCATTGTGGTAGGCGGCGTTCCCTTCCGCGAAGGAGAAGCACTTTCCTTTGATGGTATCGAGGATAATCAGCGATGGCTGCCCTTTTACCTGCTTCGCTGATTCGACCGCCTTCTCGATAGCCGCGATATCATGGCCATCGACAAAGAATACTTTCCAGCCAAAAGCCTCCCACTTCTTGCCCAGGTCGGGAATATTGAACATGTCTTTCGTAGGGCCGGTCGCCTGTATCTTATTCCAGTCAATGAACGCGGTAAGAGTATCCACTTTAAAATTTGGCACGGCTTGCGCCGCCTCCCAAAGCTGTCCTTCCGACTGCTCTCCGTCGCCCATGATCACGTACACCCGATTATCCAGGGCATCCAGCCGAAGGGCGAGCGCCATGCCCAAGCCAAGGGAAAGCCCCTGCCCCAGCGATCCCGTAACCGCCTCGATACCGGGGATGCTCAGATCGGGATGTCCCTGAAGAAGACCTTTGAGCGATTTGACTCGCTTAAGTTCTTCCCTGGGGAAATACCCGAGTTCGCAGAGCGCCGCGTATTGTATGAGCGCCGCGTGTCCCTTGCTGAGGATGAGCCTGTCGCGATCAAGCCATGTGGGGTTATGGGGATTCACCTTCATTTCATGGAAATATAAGACCGCTATCGTCTCGGCTAGGGAACTCGAACCCCCAAGGTGCCCAGCCTTGCCGATGCCGATCATTTCGATAAGATCCTTCCGCAGGGTTAGCGCGATTTTTTTTAATCTCACGATGTCAGCTTCGTTCAACATTTGCCAGTTTCCTCCTCAAAATCCGCCACCGTGCTTTTCCAGAATTTGCTGTTATAGTATCAAATTTGATCCGTACCGTTTTCTTCATCCCGCAGCATCCGGTTGTACAAGTTTTCAGCGAAATCGATAAATTCATTCCACTCCTGCGGTTTGATGAAAGGGTTCTCCCCTGCCGGGTGATCGCACATCTCTTTGTACTTTTCACTCGTATTGTTTTGCCCAGTATGGTTTCCCAACACTATGTCCACATGCTCATTACGGACCTTTTCAAGACTTTTCAGATGCACATCACGGCAATCCGCGTTGCCATACTTCTTGATGAAATCCCGGCACAGCGTATTGACTCCGATACCGCCGTAGAGCCCTGCGGTATGAGTTTCCTTTCCTGACGTCACGTCGAAGATATAGGTCATGACACCCTTGGTATGGCCCGGGGTGGATATCGCGCGAATGCTGGCGTTCCCCAGCGTGATGATGTCTCCGTCCTCAAGTTCCACGTCCGGCGTGAACAATTCCAAATAAGCGTATCGCACATCGGATATCAGCGCCATCTCGGGCCGTTGGCGGAACATTTCGGCATCAGGCGCGCCGAGGCATGTTTTGGCTCCGGACAGCGAAACAATAAGCCCCGTTCCGCCGAAATGGTCGAAGTGGCCATGGGTGTGCAGGATGTATTTTACATCGCCGGGATTGAACCCCGCTTCCCAGATGGACTGAACAAGAAGAGCCCTCGTCGTGGGATATGTCGTATCGATCAGAATGAGCCCGTCGCCGGTATCGATCAAGTAAGAACCGACGTCAGCGTTCCCCACGAAATACAAGTTGCCGAATATCCTGAACGGCTTCATTCGGTACTGTTCGGGATATCGGTAAAAGTGCTCATATTGCTCAACGATAAAAGCATATTTCGACGGCATGTCAGCGCCCCCTTTTCATTTCATCAAGATTGAGGGAAGAAACGAGACAATCTTCGGGAAAATCGCGCATAGGACAAGAACGGCTATGATTACGAACAGAAACGGCAGAACTCCCTTGGCGATCTTGTATACGGGAATATTACCTATGCTGCTTACGACAAAGAGCAAGCCGCCCACCGGTGGGGTGAGATTCCCAACTACCGCGGTTACGCACAAAATGACCCCAAAGGCGATCGGATCGTATCCTACGCTCAGAATGACCGGCAACAGCAGCGGAGTAAGTATGGGAACGATGGTCGCGTCCGTTAAAAAGCAACCAAGGAAAAGGACGAAGGCCACGATGATCAGCACGAGCAGAACAGGCTGAGACGTGATGCTGATGAGGCCAATCGTCATGGCTTGCGGAACCTGTTCCCGCGCCAGGATCCAGCCAAACGTCTGTCCGGTTCCCATCAGCAGCAGGACATTGGTGGTGGACTTGGCGGATCGAATCAAGACATCCTTCATATGCGCCAGTTTGAGTTCTTTCGAGGCGAAGCCCAGGATGGCCGCGTACGCCACGGCTATAGCCCCGGCTTCCGTAGCGGTAAAAATGCCTGTAAGGATGCCAACGATAATGATGACCGGCAGCATCAGCGCCGGAAAGGTCTGCAAAAATGATAAAAAAATCTCTCGAAGCGGAGCCATTTTTTTATTCTTCGGTTTGTAGCCCCGCCGAACCGATATGATATAGGCGACTATCATAAGCGCTACGGTTATTATAAGGCCGGGAACGATGCCTCCCAGAAACAGTCTTGCCACGGACGTCCCGGTGATGGAGGCATAGATTACCATAATGATGCTGGGAGGGATGACAGGCCCCAGGACAGCCGCGCTCGCGATTACCGCGCCGCTGAAATCATCGGCATAGCCTTCTTTTCGTAGCGCGGGGATCATCATGGAGCCCACTGAAGCGGCAGCAGCCGTACAGGAGCCGCACATCCCTGCAAAAATCATACATCCGAGAATGCTGACATGGGCCAGGCTGCCAGCAATATGGCCGATGACTTTTGAGCTGAAATCAAGGATGTTCTTCGTGATGCCTCCTCTATTCATCAGTTCACCGGCTAGCATGAAGAGGAGTATGGCCAGTAGCGAGAAGTTGTTCACATTCGCGAAAAGCTTCTGCGGAATCAGCATCAGAGGGATGGCGCCTGATAAAACTATATAGGTAACGGAGGACAATCCAATCGCCGCGAATATCGGCAAGCCGCTTGTCAGCAAGAGGAGGAATACAATGAACATTATCACTATCGGGCTCATATATTCTTTCCTTTTTTCGCTCTTTCTTTGAAGTCGAATACTATATTGCGCAGCGTATATATAATGATGAGCAAGCCAGATAAGGATAAAACCAGGTAGACTATTCCCATGGGAATCTGCATGCTGGACGATAGTTGCTTCATATTCATCTGAGCAAAACGGTATCCGTAAACCAGCAGTACATACGCCATGCACATAAGCAGAATGTTCAAGACGAGGGAATAATAGAATTTGACCTTTCCCTTGAGTTTCTCCGGAATAAGGTCTACCGCGATCAGGCTTCTATCTCTGACACAGACGCCAGCGCCCAGGGAAACGGTGATTACGAACAGAAACCGGCACGCTTCATCCGCCCACGGAATCGAAGAATTAATTACAAAACGCGCGAAAATTTGGGATAAGCAGATTATTGTGATGGCCACACCACACATCGCTAAAAGGAAATTTAACGTCGTATCGCATACTTTCCATACGGTTTTCAAAGTGCTTTTCCTTTGCTTAAAAATTGAAGAAAATCCAGTGATATGACGATGGCGGCGAAAGCTTCGCCGCCATCTTGTCAATGAATGCAGCTATTTAATCGCGCGGATGGATTCCAGCATGCTCTTGGGCAGCAGGGTGCCGTAGAGATCCTGCACAACGGATTCCATGGCGGAAGCCAGATTGCTCATCGCCGAACTGGACAAATCGGTGAACTTTATGCCGCTATCCTTCATTTTTTTTACGTACCCAGCGGTATCGGTAACCAGATTGGCCCTGTCGGCCGAAGTTGCCTTCTCGATATTTTTCAGCATGCTTTCCTGCTGGTCTTTCGTGAGCGATAGCCAGACCTTGTTGTTGATGATCAAGAACATAGGGCCGCCGATATGGCTTGTCATCGTGCAGAATTTTACCTGTTCATAGATGCCTCCGGTAAATACCGAAGGAATGGGTAGTTCAACGCCGTCGATAAGGCCGGTTTGAAGTCCGGTGTACACATCACCATAGGGTAGGATCGTCGCGTTGCACCCGAGAGCGCTGAACATTTTGACGTAAAGCTTGACGTCTGGCACGCGCATTTTCAGCCCCTTGAAATCGCTGAGGCTGGTTATTGGAACTTTCTTGGTCCATACCTGACGGTACCCCTCATTGAACAAGCCAATAACGCGCATGCCCGTTTTAGCAAGAAATTCTTCGTTCATCTGTTTGCTGATATCGCTCTGGAAAAACTTGTAGGCATGTTCGGTATCTCTAAATAGGAATGGCACGCTGTACACGGCGTATTTAGGATAGAAATTTTCAACCGCGCCGGCGGCGATAATACACATATCGACCGTGCCCATTTGAACACCTTCCAGGAAGTCGTTCTGGGATCCCAGTGTGCTGGAAGGGAATACCTTTATGTCGATACCATTTTTTGTGTCGGTCTTGATATTGACGCTCATATCTTTTGCGCAGCGGATGATCGAGGTGGTGTCGGCAAGGGTCGCCGCCAGCGTAAGAGTTTTTCCTTCCGCGAATAAAGCCGCTCCACAAAGCATGACCGCAACAAGAACTAGAAGAAACTTCTTCATACTCAGTCCTCCTTGGTGATTAAGACGTGTTTTACTCTAAAACTGGGTATGATTGCTGTAAACAAACAAATATTTGTATAATAAACAAATTATTGGATTATCAAAATTATTGTTAAAATTTGGCCTGATTTAAAAAAAAGATATGTGTATAAAATCTAACCTCAAGAAATGAGGCGCTATTTTCTCGCAAACTTTGCCCGATACTGCCCCGGAGGCAAACCGACGAATCGTTTGAATACACGCATAAAATTCTGTTCGGAATTGAATCCATCCTGAGCGACGATTTGCGCGATCGTCAGATCCGTCTGCGCCAAATGCATTTTAGCTTTCTCAACCCGGCGTATACTCAAATATTCGGTAAACCTGGTTTGCAGTACTGTATTGAAGAGCGTGCTCAAATAGGAAGCATTTATGCCTAAATGGTCTGCCACTTCATTTTGGGAAAGCAATCCGTTCGCATAGTTTTCATCAATGTATTTCTGCGCCTGATATATTAATTTATTCTGCCGCTTGCTGAAATAGGTACATAAAATCGAAACATGCTGGCTGCAGGCAGCCTCGACGTGCGCGGTCATAGCTTCCGGATCCTGAAGCGACTTGAAGTCGATGCTTTCCCCGGCATCGACAAAAATGGGATCATTGTCCGCGATGCCGTATTGCAGATGCATATCATAGAGGATATCCATAAAAGCCTGAAACCCGAAGGTTAATTCCGACTGGGTACGGCTGCTGCTCGTAATGTGATCAATAATCTGTTTCACCTTTGCAAGAGCGCCCATCGCGTCTCCAGCAACGGCATCGGCAGTAATTTTCTCAATCTGCATTTTAACATATTCTGAATCAAAAGCGGTACGATCAATTGTCCCTTGACTTTCATCTTCGTCTTGGGACAGATCCAAGTATTTCGCGAAATTGATGGAACGCAAGGCTTCCTTATACGACTGGGCAATTTCAATGAAAGAGCCTTTAATGCGGCCGACACCCACCTGAACGTAAAAATTATTCTGCTTGATGCTGCTGCGAATGGCATGCATAAAAGCAGAGATATGAGATTTAATCGCTTCCTGGGAAATGATCTGATCAAACTTCAGTAGTACAGCCCAAATACCATTTTCAACTACGGCTACGCGTACTTGGAATTCATCTGAAATAACCTTTTGAATGATATTATTCATGCTGATGGAATATATTGTCGTTTCGACTTCTTGTACGGAGCAGCTGTTGTTGTGAACCAGAAGCACCGCCAGCATGACGAATTGCCCGTTCCCGCGAAGCTTCGAATTGATACGACTAAGGTAGTCTACTACTGAATCATTGGAAGAATTGCGTCCCGAGAGGACATCCAAAATCAGCTGGTTCTCCATCACCGGCATAATGCCATCAAGGGTGGTGCTCAGTTCATCGTTCACTAAAAGGGCTTGATTGAACGAAGAACTGAGATACTCGACTTCATTGTTATATTTATTCTTCTCCACACAATCATGTGAAATGGAGCTGTCAAGGACCGACATCATCAGGTCGCGAATTGGCTTGTAAATATAGTTGGAAATATAGATTGACAGGCTGATGCTGAGGAATAAAAGAATTAAAAGTATGGGAAATACCGTTTTTAGAAGATTGTTGACTCTCAGCGTGGAAATGTCGTTTTTGTCTTCATACACGTACGTCCAGCCGGAAATATCTGAGGTCTTCAGGAAAAACGCTGAACCGGAGGCGGCAAAATATTCCTGGCCGGAGAGCAGCGATTGTTTCACCTTGGCGGAAAACGAATCCAATGGATAATCGCGCGCATCGGAAAAAACAGGTTTCCTGTCTCTGTCGAATATGAGAATGGGCATATTTAAAGTGCCATCACCTTGAATCAGGTCATAAAAAACAGTGCTATCCAATTTCAGGATGATGCTTCCCATGCGTTTTTTGCCGGTAAGCGGAAAATCTCGAGCCATATAAACGGTCCCGTTCAAATTGTAAAAACTGGTGGTAATATTCTGTACATTCACAATTTCAACGGCGGTATGCAAAAGGAACAAGCCAAGGATGCCCAAATCGGGGAAACTCTTTAATTGAAGAATAGGCTGATGTGCCGAGTAGATTGTATCGTTATACGGGATATATAAATACACATCTTGGATAAGATCGCTGTCCGCAGAAGTAGCCTTCAATAGGTTCTGTATCGCAAAATTGCGGTCTACCCGATTTACATTCGGCGCAACGATCGCGCTGAGTATATTGCCATCTTTAGTAAGGTGCTGAATTGTGCCTTCGAGAAATTTTAAATAGCTATCCACGATGTCGCTCGTCTTGCTGAGCAAGTTTTTATTCGTATTGCTGTTTATCTCCGAAACGCTTGAGAAAATAACTCCTCTGCTGAAAAAGAAGAAGGCAGCCATCATTAGTACCATAAGGGCTAATAGCGCGAATAACGTTCTGAAGAATACGCTTCTGAGTCGATATTCTGAAACCGGGTTTTGTCTCGTCTGCTGGCGATTTCCGCAACCCAATCGGTTGCTCATACTCTTTTTTCCAGCGACGCAGGCATTGTTTGAGACTAACCCTGCATGTTTTACCTGTCAATAGCTCTGGTTTTTGAGTAATTTATTGCAACCCAATGACAAAGATCCATGACCCGAACAAAGCGCCATCCACTGGCCGATCTTGGCTATAGGAATGAAAAGGCTGTTCAGTTCCGTCCCGTATGCGTATCTTACAGAAGCTGGGACATGAATGAAGGGAATTGGCACAAGGTTCCCATCGGAGCAGAAAGATGGCCTTCCGGAGCGGCAAGACTGGACAACTCTCGGACATGCCCTCCCGGATAAACAAATCCGGACGATGGCCTTCCACCTTCATCGTCGTCGGCATAATGCTGGCCATAGCCCTCGCCTGGGTCGGGATGATGATCGCCGGCGAGTACAGGAATTCCATAGCCACGACAAGAGGCATACTCGAGGAGAGCATCAACCAGCGGGTGGAATTCATCCAGAGCCGCATCAAGAATATCGATCTCATACTCCAGCATTATGTGAAATCCGACGGCGCCATTTTCAAAGAACCGCAAACCGCCATCAAGGCGCAATTCGGTGAAAGCATCGAGCAAGTCCCGGAAATCCTGGGCCTGATCAGCGTGGACGCCTCGGGCAGCGTCGTTGGCTCCTGGGTGGATTCCGGCATCGGGGTCATCGTCGCCGACAGGGAATACTTCCAGTTCCATCGCGATTCTCCTGCCTACGATACGAGGCTCTTTATCTCCCGTCCCTCGGTGACGAGGATATCCGGGATATACTCCATCACCCTGACCAGGGCGCTCAGGGGAGAAAACGGTGAGTTTCTCGGCCTTATCCTCGCTTCTCTCAATCCCCGATACTTCAGCGAAACGTTGCAGCATCCCGAAGGCTCCATAATCGACAAAGCCTTCATCATCAATAGGGCGGGGGATGTCATCCAGACCATGCCCGAGACGCCGGAAAATTTCCAAGGCCGGATATTCCTCGGAGCGAGCGGCCTGAACGCCCATATCGAATCGGGACTCGAGAGATCCTTCCTCTTCGCGGACGCGAAGTCAGCGGGCTACAGGGGACTTCTCGTCCTCCAGAACGTGCTCTCCACCGATCTTATCGTGGGACTGTCCAGGGATTACGACAATTTCATCAGGAGCTTTATCCAGTATCTGTACCCGAAGCTTCTCTTCTCCGCGTTCCTCATGCTCACGACCCTCGTTCTGGCCTACCTGCTCAATCAAAGACAGCGAGTCCTGGTCGCGTCGGAAAAATTCAACCGGAGCCTCATCGAGACGGCCAACGACATCATCCTCGGCCTGGACGTCCACGGCGTCATCAGGCTCGTTAACCGTTCGGCCGAGCAGACACTTGGCTATATGGCCAGAGAGATGCAAGGTAAAACCTGGTGGGATCTCCTCAGCCCTGGGGAGAACAGGGAAGAGACAAAAAGCGATTTCATGCGCATCATCTCTGAAAAAGCCAATGGGCAGCACCACGAGATCACGGTCCTCAGCAAGGGGGGCAGGCGGCTCCAGATCAGCTGGAATTATATCTCCATGGAAAGGAACCCCAGAGACATATCCGTGATCGCCTTCGGCCGCGACATTACCGAGAAGAAGCTGAAGGATGAGGAACTGCTGCGCAGCAATGAAGAGATAAAGAAGCTCTCGGCGTGGAGGAATCTCCTTCTCAATTCGGCGGGCGAGGGTCTCTTTGGCGTTGATCAGGAACACCGCTGCATCTTCATGAATCCAGCCGCGCTCATGATGCTCGGATTCGAAGAAGGGGAAGTGATAGGCCAGGACGTGCATACGCTCTTCCGCGCGGCATTTCCCGACGGCACCATAAGTCCCGAGGACCAGAGTCCCATCCACCGCACCGGCATCGACGGAGTCATGAGAAAAAAGGAGGGGGCCTTCATCCGCAAGAACGGCACTTCGTTCGAAGTCGAACTCACAACCACTCCCATTATGGAAGATGGAAGGCAGACAGGTGTCGAAGTCGTTTTTACCGATATCACGCGTCGAAAAGAAATGGAGCTCGAGCTCATGAGGCTGGCGACGACAGATCCTCTCACCGGCCTGCCGAACCGCCGTTCTTTCATCCAGGAAGTGGAGGTGGAAATGGTCCATTCCAGGTTCTCACCCAAAAATCCCACCGCTTTCCTGATGATAGACCTCGATCATTTTAAACGCGTGAATGACGATTTCGGGCACGCCGCCGGCGACGCGGTCCTCACGGCCTTCGCGGCCGAACTCCAAAAGATCTTGAGGAAATCCGACCTCCTTGGCAGGATTGGTGGCGAGGAGTTCGGCGTGCTCCTCAGGTTTACGGACCTCCCTTCGGCCGCGCGCCTGGCCGAAAAGCTGAGAGCGAGAGTAAGCGCCATGGAAGTTCCTTTTGAGGGAACGATGGTAAGGATCACGGTCAGCATTGGCATCACTGTCCAGAGGCCGGGAGATGACAGTCTCGATACCCTTATGTCCAGGGCCGATACGGCCATGTACGCGGCAAAGAACGCCGGCCGGGACAGGGTGGAGATCGGCTAGGCCGATTGGTCGGGTCCGGATTTCCATTGCGAGCAGCCCCGAAAATCGATACAATTCCCTAAACTATGCCTTTGCTGGCATGCGCAAGGAGTCACAATGATCCAAAGACCGCACAGCGCTTTTCTCTCGGGCGAAAAACCCAAGCTCGAGGAGCTTATCAGTCTCTTAAAGACCCGATTCGACTATATCAGCGTTCTAGGAACCGATGATCGTGGCATTTCGTACTCAGCGACGCCGGGGGAAACCCGCACCTATGAACCCATGTGGGTACAGCGCGGTTTCGTCTTCCGCGCCCAGAAGGCGGGAAAGATCGCCGAATACGCCTGCCCCGTCCTCGGCGGCCCAAGCCCGGCAGAATTCGCCCCGGTAGTGGCGGGAGAACTCGACCGCCTCCTCGCGGCGTCTCCGGCCATGAGCTTCGCCCCCATCCCGGACGAGCCCCTCGTCGAGGAATTCCACGGCTCGGTCGAGGAAGATCCTTTCGCCGCCGATCCCGAGGCTATCCTCGCCCGGCTCACCGCCCTCCGCGAACGCATCACCGATGGAAAGATCGTCGTGATGGCCCAATCGCGCTATGAATGCGTCGACGTCTCGCGGATCTTCCTCTCGCCTCATCGCTCCCTCTTCCAGAGCTTCGCCTGGTCCCAGGCCTACCTTTTCGGCGTCGCTCGCAAAGGTCAGCAGTCCAAGATGTCTTATCGTCCCGTATCGGGGAGAAAAGGCCTGGAGTTGTTGCGTTCGCTCGAGCGGAAAGTGTCCGAACTCACCCAAGAGCTGGCTTCTCTCCTCGACGCGGTAAAGATCGAGCCGGGGGAATACGAGGTCATCCTCGATCCCGACATGTCGGGGACGCTCGCCCATGAAGCTTTCGGGCATGGCGTCGAGACCGATATGTTCTTCAAGGGCAGGGCCAAGGCGGTCGAATACCTGGGCAAGCGCGTGGGTTCCGACCTCGTTACCATGTACGACGGGGCTGAAGGGGTCGACCAGTGCGGCTCCTTCCTCTTCGACGACGAAGGCACGAGGGCGACAAAAACCAAGATCATCGAATCGGGCATCCTCCTCGGCGGCATTTCCGACAGCCTCTCAGCCCTGGCGCTCGGCATTCCCCTCACGGGTAACGGCCGGCGCGAAGCTTATTCCCACAAGGCCTACGCCCGGATGACGAATACCTATTTCGCCTCCGGCGGCTCGAACCTGGAGGATATGATCGCCTCGGTCAAGCATGGCTGGTATTTATCGCGGCTCAGTTCGGGCATGGAGGATCCGCGCAACTGGGGCATCCAGCTCCTCTGCATGGTCGGCAAGGAAATCGTCGACGGGAAATTCACCGGAAAAGTGGCGAGCCCTGTCGTCTGTTCCGGCTATGTTCCCGACGTTCTCCAGGCGATCTCCATGGTTTCCGACGATTTCGAGCTCGCCGGCTCGGGCGCCTGCGGCAAAGGTCACAAGGAATACGCGAAGGTCTCTTCCGGCGGACCTTGCATCAAGACGAAGATGAGGTTGGGATGATGAAAAACACAATATTGGCGGCCATTGCCGCGATAAACGCGAAGAGCGAGGCGAAAATAGCCGATTGGCGTCTCGTGGGCACCACGGTCTCGCGTCAGGAAGAATATTTTATCCGCGAAAAAACGGAACAGCTGCGCGCCGTCGACGAGCTCCGCTACTCGCTGACCGTCTATGTCGACAGCGAGGCGGGCGGCAAGAAATTCAGGGGCGAGGCGACCGTCGGGATCCAGCCGAGCCATACCAAGGCCGAAGTCGAAGCGAAAATCGGGCAGGCAGTGTTCGCCGCGTCCAAATCGAAAAATGCCTGGTTCGACCTCCCCGGCCCAGCCGAGGCCAAGGTAAGCCTCCCGCCCTCGGGTTTCGAGGGGCTGGCCCCCGACGCCCGCATGGAGGCGCTGCGTTCGGCGCTCTATGATCCCGAAGCGGAAGCGGGGGCGCCGCGCGGCGATGAGTCCGCCGAAGGGGCGCCGAAGCCGCGCATCAATTCGCTTGAGCTTTTCCTGTCCAAGGAAGAGAAGACCTTCGCCAATTCAAAAGGCTTGGAATTTTCCGGCCTGACATGGCGCGGCTACTCCGAATTCGTCGTCGAGGCCGATTCGGCGCGAGGCCCCGTGGAGCTCTTCGACGACATCGAGTTTTCGGATCCGGACGCGGCGCGCTTGCGCGAAGCCACCGGCTCGCGCCTGACCCAGGTTGGCGACAGGGCGCTGGCGACACCCTTGCCCTCGCTTTCGGATATCCCTGTCATCCTCTCGGGGAAGGAAGCAGAGGACCTGTTCGCCTGGTTTTTCGGCAATTCCACGACATCGGCCATATTCACCAAGGCTTCGCCCTTCAGCCTCGGGGCATATGTACAGGCGGCTGATAAAGGCGGCGAGGCCGCCGACCCCCTCGATATGTGGGCGGAGCCCTACCTTCGCGGCCTCGCCGCCTCGGCGCCCTTCGACGCCGACGGCTTCCCCCTCGAGCGCACCCAGGTCATCCAGGCCGGCTATCTGCGAAACCTCGTGGGACCCATTCGCTACGCCGATTGGCTCGGCGTCGAACGAAAGGGGGCTTTCCCCCTCTTCTCCGTTTCCCCCGGCACTATTCCCCTCTCCCCCCTTCACGCAAA
>Ga0074195_1002141_pt1 | contig 23445 bp, 18 predicted proteins | sample EPASupsiteHSE623_FD_64525 | JGI IMG/M metagenome (GOLD analysis project Ga0074195, IMG submission 64525) | Bioremediated contaminated groundwater from EPA Superfund site, New Mexico - Sample HSE6-23 | ecosystem: Environmental > Aquatic > Deep subsurface > Groundwater > Contaminated ...
TGGCCCAGCCGATGTCCGGGCTGGAGCCCTCGGCCCACCAGCCGTCGAGGACTGAGCAGTTGAGGACGCCGTTCATGCCGGCTTTCATGCCCGAGGTGCCCGAGGCTTCCAGGGGGCGGCGCGGTGTGTTGAGCCAGACGTCGGAACCCGAGGTCATGTAGCGTGACAGGCCCATATCGTAGTCTTCGAGGAACACGAGGCGCCCAAGCACTTCATCCTTGCGCGAGAAGTGCACGAGTTCCCTTATGATTTCCTTGCCGGGAATGTCGTGGGGATGCGCCTTGCCGGCGAAGATGATCTGTATGGGCATGGCGCCGCTGGACAAAAGCCTGATGAGCCGGTCGGGATCGCGCAGGAGAAGGTTTCCCCTCTTGTAGGTGGCGAATCGGCGCGCGAACGAAAGGGTAAAGAGAGAGGGAGATAGGGCGTCGCCTGCCTTGATGAGGGCCGGATCGGTGATGCCGAGGCGCTCCATCGTGGCGCCGAGCCTGTCTCTGCAGGAGGCCACGAGGCGCTCCCTGCGTCGTTCATGGGTTCGCCACAGCTCTTCGTCCGAAACCCGATCCATCCTCTCCCAGATATCCTTGGAGCCAGGCTCGTCGTTGAAGCGCGGGCCGAGGAAACGGTCCAGGAGGGTGAGCATGTCGTGGCTGATCCAGGTCCTGGGATGGACGCCGTTCGTTACATGGCCGATGGGAACTTCGCCGACGGGCAGCTGTGGCCAGAGATTCTTCCACATTTCCCTGCTCACCTCGCCATGAAGGGCGGAAACGCCGTTCGCGCGGGCCGAGAGTTTGAGGGCGAAAACGGTCATGCAGAAACTTTCGTTGTTGTCGCCGGGATTCTCCCTGCCGAGGGCAAGGAATTCGGCCCAATCGATGCCGAGGTTCTGGAGCCAGCGACGGAAATATTTATCGATGAGATCGATGCCGAAGCGTTCGTTGCCGGCCGGGACCGGGGTATGGGTGGTGAAAATATTCGTGGGTATGAACGCCTGAACTGCTTCTCTTGCGGAAAGCCCCTGTTCGGTCATGAGTATCCGCACCCTTTCCAGGGCAAGGAAGGCGGAATGCCCCTCGTTCATGTGCGTGGCGGCTACTTCGACGCCGAGGGCGGAGAGCGCCCTGATGCCGCCGATGCCTAATACGATCTCCTGGCGGATCCGCATTTCTTTATCGCCGCCGTAGAGGGTGGCGGTGATGACCCTGTCCTCGGGGGAATTCTCGGGGATGTTGGTGTCGAGGAGATAGAGACTCGCCCGGCCGACTTTCACTTCCCAGATCGCCGCATGCACAAGCTTTCCGGCCAGCTCCACCGAAATGAGGATGGGCTTGCCATCGGCATCAGAGCACTGCTGGACGGGCATATTGTACCAGTCGTTCTCCGGATAGGATTCCTGCTGGAAGCCGTCGGCGTTCAGGTACTGTTTGAAGTAGCCCTGGCGGTACAGAAGGCCCACGCCGACAAGGGGAAGCCCTAGGTCGCTCGAGGTTTTCATGTGGTCGCCCGAAAGGATTCCCAGGCCGCCCGAATAGGTCGGCAGGGAGACGTCGATCCCGAACTCCATGGAGAAATAGGCGGTAACGGGGGTCTTGGGACCCTTGTGCCAAGCTTCTCCCTTCTTGTAGCGCTCGAAGCGGTTTTTCACGTCATTGAGGGAAGCGATGAAGGAATCGTCCTGCGCCAGCTGGTCGAATCGTTCCTGACTCACCATGCCCAGCATTTTGATCGGATTCTGGCCGCTCGCCGCCCACGCGTCCGGGTCTATGCGGATGAAAAGCGAGACGGCGTCGAAGTTCCAGGACAGCCACAAATTGCGCGCTATAGGATCGAGGGCGGCGAGTTCGCCTTCCAGCCTTGGTTTTACCGTATGGGTCAGAATTTTCATCTCGATGCCACCTTCTCTTTTACTTATTCTTTCCGGGATCCGAAAAGGTCCTGAAGCCTGCCGAAGAAACCGCGCGGCGTTTCCCCTGCGGGCGGAGTCTCGGTTTTAGGCGACGCAGGCGCCGACGCCGGTGTCTGCGGTTTGGCTTCGACGACGGGCTTGTCGGCCTTGGCGGCGTTCACGCCGGGATTCGCTGATGATCCGGCCGCCGGACCGTGATGGCGCTCGGGACTGCGGCGCTCGGGACTGCGGCCTTCCCGATCCTGGCGATCGCTTTCTGGTCGGCCTTTTCGCCGAGGATCGCCCCTGCCCCCATTGGCCGCGGGTTTCTGTTCGATGCGCTTGCCGTATTTTTTCCTGTACAAGGCCATGCGTTCTTCCATGGACATCGCGTAGGGATCCACCACGGGGAAATGTTCGGCTCCGGCCTGACGGGTTTCGGCCTTGCGAGGCTCAGCCTTGCGAGGCTCGGCGCGACGGGGTTCGGCTTGGCGAGGCCTGTCCTGCCTGACTGCGGGCTGCGGCTCGCGGCGGCTTTCATCGCGCCTGTCTTCGTCGCGGCGGTCTTCCCTTCCCGGTCGGTCATCTCTTCCCGGCCTGTCGTCCCTGCCGTGACGGTCGCGATCGAATCTGCTATGGAAGCGGGGTTCAGGCGACTCGATCGTCCGACCGGCGCTCATATCCTTGGGCAGTTCAATGTTCGCGTCAAGGGGCGCGACGGAAAGCGAGGCGTCCACCATGCGCTGGATGGCGGGAATCCCGTACATATAGCGCTCGCAGACGAGGTTGTAGAGAAGGGCATCCGGATCCTCCCGCTTGAGGAAATTGAGACGCTCGAAATAGAACTCGGGTTCTAGAGGAATATCGTAGTTGACGACGTTGAGGAACTCAGGCCTGGTCAGGCCTTTCGCGCCTTCGTCCGTGAGAATGAGGACGAAACTGTCGGCGGGGAAACGCGAATCGGGAACCGCGACCGCGGCGACTTCCGTAGCCGCGGGAGCTTCCGAGACATCTACCTCATCCCCAGCCAGTGCCGGCTCCGGCTCGCCGCGCTGCCCGGTCCAGGTCAGCGCCTTGGTGATTATCTGGTTTTTCCTGTCGGGATTGAGATTTCCGGCGATGTAGTCCGCCGTGACGCCGTTCATGACAAAGCGGGCGGAAAGCTCCGAGGCCATGGATTTCAGGTTGCAGAAAACGCAGATATGGTGATTTTCTCCTTCCTTCAACAGATGGAGGATAAATCGGATCTTGTCGGCTTCCTGAATCTCGCGGGATATGGTAGAGGTTGTGCCGGCGTAGCCCATCGCCTCGCCCAGCTTTATTTCTTTCGGATTGTCAGCGAAGTCCCATGCGAAGTTCTTGGCTCTGGGCGTATGCTTGTTCGCTATGACGAGGGATTTCCTCTCCCATGAGGGCAGAAGGCTGCCCTGAAGCTTCCGGAGCATATCGCCCGGCAATTCGGCCATCTGGTCTGCCTGATCGGCGATGACAAAGCCGTAATCCCTCGGCACGAAAGCGCCGGTGGGGATGAGGTCGTGGAAGGTCTGGACCGCGCTATACAGAAGCTGCGCGTTCCTGACCTCATCGCTTCCCGCGTTGTCCCTGTCGAGAAGAACGGGTTTCGCGGTACCGGTCAGGCCTTCCGCCATCCTGAGCGCGGTCCCGTGCGCCGCCGCCGCCGAAGGCTCGTCGATGCAGAGGTACAGGGCTTTCCCCTTCAGGGCAGCGTGCCCGGCGAGAGTGAGCCAATAAAGGGCAGGGAAGCTGAAAATCTCCTCCCTCTCCTTCTGGATGTCCGTCCTGACGAAAAGATTTTCATTGGCCTCGAAGAGTCCCGCAAGCAGCCTCTCGAAAAAGATCGACCGATATGCATTGGATGCGTCGGCGCCCGAAAACAGCGCCGCGTCGATGGAAAAACGCGATAAGTCCATATACGTTCCTAAACTATAAAAATATGTGCCCGGATCTCCGGGGACGCTTCACTTCACAGATAAGCGCTTGATAATACCTTACCTGCAAGGGAAAGTGAAGATAGAGGCAGGAGCGACGAATGAACGGACCCGGCAGGTCTATCGATGCATCATGGAAGAATGACCCGTATCTTGCAGCCGGTTCTCTCGGCGACGAATATTCTGCCTTCGGGATCGACGGATAGCCCCTGAGGATAATAGAAGGAGGCTTCGAGCGCTTCGCCATCGACCGACAGGGCAATTCCTGATCCGGCGATCGTTGTTACTTCGTTGAAGTGACTCATCCGCCTGATCCTGTTGTTGCCTGTATCGGCGATATAAAGGCATCCGTCCGGGCCTGGCGCGACCCCACGGGGGGCATTGAATGCCGCGAGCGAACCAGTGCCGTCGGCAGATCCCGAAGCCGATCCCGCGAGCGTGAACACATTCCCTGATGAGTCCACTCTGCGTATCCGATGATTGTTGGTATCCGCAACGACAAAAGATGAGGAGTATTCCGGCAGCGCCGACAAACCGCCAGGTTGATTGAACAGGGCGTTCGCGCTGTTGCCATCAGCCCAGCCAGGCGAGTCCGCCGTTCCGGAGAAGGTGGTCACCGCATAGGGGGATGTTGAGCTGATCCTGCGGATCGTATGGTTCAACGTATCCGCGACATAGATATATGTTGCGAGAACCAGAATCCCTTTCGGCGTATCGAATTGGGCCAAGATCCCTGATGTGCTGTTCGCGCTTCCCGCCGTTCCCGTTCCCGCTATCGTGATCACTGTTCCGTTTGAGATCGTTACCTTTCGGATGGCATGATTTCCCGTATCGGCGACATAGAGCGCGGTGTCTCCAGAGATAGCGATCGCCGAGGGCTGGTTGAATGCCGCCCCGGCCCCAAGGCCATCCTGAAACCCCGCCGTCCCGGAGCCAGCGAGCGTGGAGACCACCCCGGCGGGGCTTATTTTACGGATGCAGTGATTGTTCGCGTCAGCTACGTAAAGATTCCCGCTATAATCCATGACGATATCGCTCGGCCAATCGAACCTTGCGTGGGTTCCCGTGCCATTCAACAAGCCGCTGTTTCCGCCCGCGAAAGTCCTGACCCCGGGGCGCAGCATCATCTCGGACGGATCCATGACCCAGTTGACCGTCGTCGTTTTCCCCTGGGCTATGAAGACTCTGGCGAACTTCGTCCACACCGGTTCCGGTCCAAAACTCCCATCCGACATCCTCACTTCGAGATCATAAGCCCCCTGCGAAAAGGACATCGGACCCGCAATCGTGGCCGAGGAATAATCCGTCGACATGGCTATGGTTCTTTCAGCCCCTGAACTCGAGGTCATCACGGCATGGAAATTGGGTTCGCTCATGGCGCCGGCCGGCCACGACAGGTTCATCGCCAGACCTCCCGTTCCATCCAGGGGAAGGCAGGATAATCTCGTGCTGGTTGTCTTGGCCTGAACCAGGGTGGCGATCACCTCCGCTGAATACCCCAATGCATCCCCTACCGCGTTCTTGGCCGTCGCGCTGAGCGTCCAGGGCCCCGGCGTTAGGCCGATTCGCGTATACTGGGACGATGAATGATCAGTCACGGAGAAGCTTTCTCCATCGGGCCCCGTGCCCGCGATGTCATACAGGGAGGCCTCCAGGTCCATGGAGGGAAGGATGATCTTGGCTCCCTCGGGCGGCTCGAGTTCGATGACGAGCGTTGTCTGCTTGAGAACGTCGCTCAAATCGGCCACTAAGTCATCGAGGGTACAGCCCCATGCCGCGAGGACCAACAGGCCGATTGCCGCGAACGCCAACCAAAGGCCGCCTCTTTTCGCTATCCTGTCTCCGTGATTCATGACACCTCCTCCTGAGCCGCTGCTGAAACGCAACACGGAGCGTCCTCGAAAGACGCCCGCGCCCGATATTGGAGATGACTTTTTTTCTGGATGGCCGGCGAATCGAACCGCTTACCTATTCTCTTTATTTATATACGATTATAGGATCAGAGGCGCGCAAAGTAAACCATGATATCCTCAAGGCGTTTCGGGGGATGGAACCTTATTAAGTTGTAGATATATCGATACAAGTATATAGTAATTTTTAGAAACCTGTGCTAGAATCTGTCCGGAAAAATCCAATCTACTATTAAACTGGGAGTTTCTTAATGAGCATTTCCAAGAAAATCCTTATCCTTGGCGGCGGTTACGGCGGCGTCAAAGCGGCGAAGATCCTTGAAAAGCATTTCAGGAAAGAGCCGAATGTCGAGATAACTTTGGTCGATATGCGCCCCTTCCACACCCTCATGACCGAACTGCATGAAGTCGCCGGATGGAGAACAGAACCGGAATCCGTCCAGGTGAGCTTCAAGAAAATCTTCGGCGCGAGGCGCATCAATGTCGCGCTGGACAAGATCGTGAAAGTGGACTTCGAGGCCAAGAAGGCCTTTGGAACCGTGGGCGAGTACGCTTTCGACTTCATCGTCGTGGGCGTCGGCGCCGAGCCCGAATACTTCGGCATTCCCGGCATCAAGGAAAACAGCTTCTCGCTCTGGTCCTTCGAGGACGCCATGAAGCTGCGCAACCACGTCGAGCACATGTACCTCGAGGCATCCAAGGAACTGGACGCCGACAAGCGCAGGAAGATGCTCACCTTCGTGGTGGCAGGCGCCGGATTTACCGGCATGGAACTGATCGGCGAACTTCTCGAGTACCGCGACGTCATGTGCCGCAAGCTCTACATCGATCCCAAGGAAGTCAGGGTCGTCAATATCGAGGCGCTGCCCACGATCCTCCCCATTTTCGAGGAACCGCTGCGCGTGAAGACCGAAAACTATCTCAAGAAGAAGAACTGCGAAATCCACCTCGGAACGGCCATCGTCGGCGCGGAACCCGGCAAGGTACTCCTCAAAGACGGCAGCATCTTCGAGACCGATTCCTTCATCTGGACCTGCGGCGTCAAGGGCTCCAGCTTCGCCGGCTCCCTCGCCCTGCCGATGGGCAAGCGCAACCGCATCGAATGCGACAAGGGCATGCGCTCCACCCAGTACCCCAACGTCTACGTCGTCGGCGACAACGCCGGCCTCATGATGGACAACGGCAAGCCGATGGCGCAGATCGTCGAGTCCGCGCATTTCTCCGCCGAGACGGCAGCCAAGAACATCATCGCCGACATCGAGGGCGGAGAGCGCCACGAGTTCAAGCCGAACTACCACGGCTTCATGGTGTCCCTCGGCGGCCGCTACGGCGTCGCCAACGCCATGAACCTCAAGACCTCCGGCTTCATCGCCATGTTCATGAAGCACTTCATCAACATGTTCTACCTGTTCACCATCGCCGGCTTCAATCAGGTCTGGGAATACTTCAAGCATGAATTCCTCGACATGAAGAACAAGCGCTCCTTCATCGGCGAGTTCATCTCCTACAAGGTCCGCGGATACTGGCCCCTCCTTCTCAGGATGTGGCTTGGACTCATGTGGCTCTTCGAAGGCATCAACAAGATCGGCGAAGGCTGGCTCAATTTCGCCAAAGGCTCCAGCTCCAGCTGGATGTTCTCTCCCGGCGTCGTGCAGAAGGGCGTACAGGTAGCCGAGGCGACTAGCGCCGCCAGCGCGGCATGGGAAGGCGGGGCGGAAGCCACGACCACCACGATCGCCGCGGCGACGAGCGCGGCCAGCGCGATGGCCGACACGACGGCGACCACGATAGCGGCGGCCACTAGCGCTGCATCGGGCGCCGTGACGGACGGAGCCGCGGCTGTCGCCGACACCGCGACCAAGGCTTTCAAGGCCGTCTGGGATCTCACGAAACCCATTTTCGACCCCAGCTCGGGCATAGTCACTTGGTTCAGGACAACCTTCATGGACGGCATCTTCGCCTACCTGCCCTTCAGCTTCTTCCAGATCATGATCGTCGTGATGGAGATGGCCATCGGCCTCGCCCTGTTCGGCGGATGCTTCACCTGGATCGCCGCGGTGGCCAGCATAGGAATGTGCCTCATCTTCACGATGTCGGGCATGTTCGCCTGGAACCAGCTCTGGTTCGTATTCGCCGCCATCGTGATGATGGGCGGAGCGGGCAGGGCCTTCGGATGCGACTACTGGCTCGTTCCCCCCGTCAAGCGCTGGTGGAACGGCACGAAGTTCGCCCGCAACTGGCATTTCTACGGCGACGATCCCACGAAATAAGGGATTCGCCCGCCGCGCTTTAGCGCGACACTTGAGCGCGGCCGCGCTTCCGAACGGAAAACCGCGCTCCCTGCCGCAGCACGAACATAATGACCGGACGTCCCCGATACTGGCATTCCGGACGTCCGGTTTTTTTTATGAAATCCTATTGGAAGGCTTTCGAGGTTACATGACTGATATTTGGAAGGATTCCCCGATGATCGGGAAGAGACTCGCCGACGTAGAGGCCATACTGGCCGAGACCTTGAGCGACTCTTCGTACCCCCTCGCGGCCGAAACGAAGGAAATCGTCCTCTCGGGCGGCAAGATGCTGAGACCAGCCTTTGTCCTCATGGGAGCCGGCTTCGGCAAACAAGGCAAAAAATCAGGCGACCGCGACAGGATAAACCACATAGCCGCGTCCATCGAGATGATCCATACCGCCAGCCTCATCCACGACGATGTCCTCGACCGGGCCGATATCAGAAGGGGCGTGCCGACTCTCCATACGCGTTTCGGCGTCACGAACGCCATCCTGGCCGGCGACTGGCTTTTCTCCAGGAGCTTCAGGCTCGTGGCCGACTACGCCGACAATAAAAGCGCGCGAATGCTCGCCCGATTCATGGGCAGCGTCTGCTCCGCCGAAATCCATCAGGACCTTTCCAAATTCCGCTACGCCACATCGCGCCGCGGCTATCTGCGGACGATTGCGGGAAAAACGGCCGCGCTTTTTTCTCTGTCGCTCCATGTAGGGGCGAGCGAGGCCAAGGCTGGCGCCACCCTGACCCAGGCATTGAGGCGCGCGGGCTACGATATCGGCATGGCCTTCCAGATCATCGACGACATTCTCGACTACGAATCCGACGACAAGACGCTCCGCAAGCCCGTCGGCAACGATATAAAGGAAGGGCTCTGCACCCTCCCCCTGATTTTCGCCATGAAGCGAGATGAAGCCGCTCTGCGTCCTCTTCTCGGAAAAGAAGGCATGAACGACGAGAACGTCGCTCGCGTACTGAAGATCGTCTCCGACACCGGCGCCCTGGAGCATGCCAGGAGCGTCGCGCGTCATTTCACCGCCAGGGCGCTCAAGGAAATAGATATGCTCCCCCCCTGCGCCGCGAGGGACGACCTGCTTTCCATCACCCAAAAACTTCTCACGCGGACCTACTGAGGCGGCCGCGCACTAGGGGCTTTTCGTGCTTACGAATTTCCTGATCGGACTCGCGCTTTCCATGGACGCTTTCGCGGTTTCGGTGTCGGCCTCGATATGCACCACAGCCATCCCGGTGGCGATTGGGCTCAGGGCCGCCTTCTTTTTCGGAATTTTCCAGTTCGCCATGCCCATAGCGGGCTGGCTTCTCGGCGGCACCTTCAAGCAGCTGATTCAAAGCTATGACCACTGGATCGCCTTCGTCCTCCTCGCCTTCGTCGGCGGGAAGATGATCTACGAAGGAATCCGCGCCCGGAACCCCCAGAACTGCCCCGACCCCGACGAGGAAAAAAGCCACGGCATCATGAAGCTGAATACCCTCATCGTGCTTTCGGTGGCCACCAGCATCGACGCCCTCGCCGTGGGCCTATCCTATAGCATGATCAGTTCGCCCATCATGATTCCGGCCATCGTCATAGGCGCGACCACCTTCGTCACCTGCGCCTTGGGCATCCAGTTCGGCAGGAAACTGAAGAACGTCCTCGAAGAGTGGGCCGAAATCGTCGGCGGCTCGGTCCTCGTCCTCATCGGACTCAAGATCGTAATAGAGCATTTAATCAATCATGTTTAAAAAATGCGCATAAATTCGACTCTGAAATTGCTGAATATCAAGCTATACTGTTCCAATGCCGCTGTCGCAAGAGGGAAAAACAAAAATCATGCTTAGGCGATGGATCCTTACCGCGGGGATCTTTCTTGCCCTCGCATCCATGCTGCTTTTTGTGGTGGATGTTCGGAATTCGCAGCGCCAGCGCAATTCGATGGAGTATGCGGCCGACATACTACAGATGCGCGCGAGACGAACCGCGGAGCTGGCGGAAGCCATCGAAACCATTTCCTACCAGTTCCTCACGAACCAGATACTCAACGACACCTTGTCTTCCTATATAACAGACAGCGAGGATTATGATGTCAGCCGATGGAATGTAATCTTCTCGGAATACATCGAGGGATTAGCCGAAACGGTTCCCGAACTGCGGGACGCTGTTTTTTTCGATGCCACCGGAAAAAACCGAATCCCGCTGACGATGAGCGATTCGCTGACGCGCTCGCTGTGGATTCCGGTGAGAGCCGCGATAATGGGTAAAGCGCTCATAGCGGATGGGCGGACAACATGGGGAATACTGAGCGGCGGCGGGGAGTTCGATGAACAGAGCGACGGCCCGACGCCCTCCATCCTCCTCTGCGCCCGTCTCATCAAGCGCAGATCGGACCACAAGGCTCTCGGTGTTCTCATACTTCTCATCGATCCGGACAGGCTTGCCAGGACGGTGAGCGGCTACTCCCAGGACGAGGGCATCGCCGTATCGCAAAAGACCGATTACAGCGTTCTGATGGAGGGGCAAGGAACCATACTCGCCTCCGTGGATCCCGCCTTCGCGATGAAGCCGGTGGCGGAAGCCATACCAGGCTACAAGGAGCACTTCAGCGGCAAAACACCCATTGCCGAGGCTGGAAGCTATAAGTACCGGGCAGTCATGGGCGAAAGCGGGAAGACGGCCTCGTACGGGGTTGTCTATTGCCCCATTCCCGATAGGGAATGGACGCTTATCTCAATATTGCCACTATCGAGCAACGTGCTTTCGATACTCGGGAAGATCGCCCTCGGCATGGGCTTTTTAGGCGCCATCTGGCTTATATACTCAACATTAAGGAATCTGGCAGCGGACAAAACCGTCGCCGTCGAAGCCTCGGCTTTACGCTCCAAACAACTCACCGAACTGCCCCCTTGGTATTCCGCGCTGACGCCCAAGGAGCAGACCATCCTCCTCTTCCTTCTTACGGGGAAGAGCAACAAGGAAATAGCCTATCTGCTCGACATCCGCGAACAGACCGTCAAGAATCACCTTCATGCCATCTACCAGCAGATAGGCGCCAAAGACCGATTCTCCGCCCTCATACTCATGCAGGAAGCAGGACTCACCCTCGAATCCCTGCGTCTCTACACCGAATCGCACCCGGAATTCTGCGCCGATTCGCGTCTTTTCTGCTAAAAAGCCCCAAAAGTACCAAAGTACTCGTTGCCGGTTTCGAAAACCCTCCTGAAAATGAACAATCACGTTCAAGGAGGAATGCATGAAACGTGCACTACTGTTAATCATGGTTCTGCTCTCGGCGGGAATCGTTCCGGCCATCGCTCAGGGAAAAGAAAAGCTGATGGTTTACACCTCGATGAAGGAAGTACTGATCGGCGAGCTCAGGGATGGCTTCGTCAAAAAGTATCCGAATATCCAATTCGACTACTATTCAGCGGGCGCCGGCAAGATCATGGCCAAGATAGCGGCCGAGCGGCAGTCGGGAAAACTCGTGGTCGACGTTCTTTGGACCAGCGAGGTTCCCGATTTCTACGCCCTTAAAAAAGAAGGCGTTCTGCAGAAGTACAAATCGCCTGAGGCTCAGTACGTGGTGAGCCCCCTCATCGACCCGGATTACGAGTTCACCCCCGCCCGCCTCGGCACCTTGGGCGTGACCTACAATACCAACAAGATCAAGACGCCGCCCACCCAGTGGTCCGACCTCTTCGGTCCCGCGTGGAAGGACAGCTTCGCCATCGCCAATCCGGCCCTCTCCGGCACCGCCATGGTCTCCGTAGGCATGATTGCCGAAAACCTCGGTTGGGACTATTTCACCAAGCTGCGCGCCAACGGCGGCAAGCTCGGACAGGGCTCTGGCCAGGTCGTCGATGACACCGCTGCCGGAGACCTTGTCGGCTGCATCGGCGTCGACTATATCACTATCGATAAGATCAAGCTGGGCGCCCCGCTCGGCTTCGCATATCCCAAGGAAATGCTCGTTGTTCCGAGCCCGGTCGCCATTTTCAAAGGCACGAAGAACCTCTCCGCCGCCCAGAAATTCGTCGATTACCTCCTCTCCAAGGAAGGTCAGACGATAATCGCCGGCAACTATACCCTCCCCATCCGGAAAGACGTACCGATCGTCCAGGGCGTCGGCCTCGTGACGCCGGAAGAAGCGGTCAAGAGAGCCATGAAGATCGATTACCTCAAACTCATGGTTGAAAAGCAGGCCACTATCGACAAGTTCACCGCGACAATGCAGAAGAAATAGAGCGGGCGAGCAAGCGCGTCGGGCAGAAAATCCATCCACCCGGCGCGATCCCGCCTACAATCCGGGCAGGCGGCCCAAACCGTAGCGCCGTCCCTCGCCTGGACGCGAATTCACCAAATTTTACAAGGAGACCTAAGCATGGCTGATCTTCAGCTGTCGGGAGTATCGAAATCATACGGGACGAGAAAAGTCCTCGACGGCCTCGATCTCACCATAAAATCGGGGGAGTGCTTTACTCTCCTTGGTCCTTCGGGATGCGGAAAAACTGTGATCTTGCGTCTCATCGCCGGATTCGAAACACCGGACGCCGGAACCGTCAGCATCGGGAGCAAGGTCGTGGCCGACGCGAAGCACGCTCTGCCGCCCGAGGAACGTCATATTGGCGTCGTCTTCCAGGACTATGCCGTCTGGCCTCATAAAACCGTTCATGAAAACATCTCCTATCCTCTCGAAATCGCCAAAACATCCAAGGAAAAGACCGCCGAAGCCGTAAAGAAAGCGATCGACCAAGTAGGCCTCAAGGGCCTCGCCAACCGCTATCCCTACCAGCTTTCCGGCGGCCAGCAGCAGCGCGTAGCCCTCGCCCGCGCGCTCGTGACCGCACCCAGCGTCATGCTCCTCGACGAACCGCTGACGAATCTGGACGCGAATCTGCGCGAAGAGATGCGCTTCGAGATAAAAGAACTCCAGCGCAAGACGGGCACGACCATTTTCTATGTCACCCACGACCAGGAAGTCGCCCTCGCGATCTCCGACCGAATGGCGATCATGGACGAAGAGGGAAAAATCAGGCAGACGGGAACGCCTGACGAGGTCTACGAACAGCCGGTGAACGAATTCGTGCACCAATTCCTCGGTATCCCCAACTACATCCCCTTCGAGATTCGCGACGGCTCGGCCTTCATTTCGGCTGGCGGCCCAAAAGGCGCGGCCGACATTCGCATTCCAGCGGCGCCGCCGGCGGCGTTCCGTGATAAGGCGGGGAAAGCAGCCTGCAGACCGATGGATATTCGAATGGAGAAGAACGCTGAGGCCGCGGACACTCTCCCGGCTAAAGTCCTACGACTCTCTCTCCTGGGGCCTATCATCGACTACCTTGTCGAAGTGGGCGGCGTTCAGCTCCGCGCGCAGATGCAGACCGAGGAAGCCACGGCGCGCGACATGATCATCGCGGAAGGCGATGCATGCGGCCTGCGATTCACCAACCTCATGTGGTTCGGCATCGATGGGGAGGCAGTACGATGAACAGCGGCAAGAAGATCAACACGGCGAACCTCGTCCTGATATTCTCGATTCTCGTCCTCGTCATAGTCGTGGCGGTGCCCGTCATACTCATCTTCATCACCGCCTTCTTCGAGAATGGCAAGTTCAACATCGCCGGCGTGATGAAAATCCTCTCTGATCCCGACACCTACCAGGCACTCCTCAACTCGGTGATTATCGCTGCCGGCGTAACCCTCGTCTCGACGACGATCGGCACCTTTTTCGCCTGGCTCGTCGCCCGCACTGACCTGCCCTTCAAGAAAATCATGAAGGCGCTCTTCCTCGTTCCCTTCATGCTGCCATCCTTTATCGGCGCGCTCGCGTGGAAAGTCCTCCTCTCATCCCGGGCCGGCTACATCAACAAGCTCCTCATCGCCATGTTCGGCCTCGAAAAGGCGCCTATCGACATCATGAGTCTCGGCGGCATAATCGCCATCGAGAGCATGTACCTATTCCCCTTCGTCTTCCTCCAAGTGGCCGGAGCCCTCGAGCGAATGGACCCCACGCTGGAAGAATCCGCCCGCATTTCGGGCGCGGGCCTTGGCACGATCACCCGCAGGATCACCCTGCCCCTCGTCATGCCGAGCATCCTGGCAGGAGCCCTTCTCGTCGCCCTCTACTCCCTCTCGCATTTCGGCGTGCCCTCGATTTTGGGTACCGAGAAAGGCATCTATAACATCCCCACCAAGATCTACGAGCGGATCTACGCCTCGGGAGGCTCCTTCGGGGCGATCCGCGTAGGCACCATCCTGTCCATGATCCTCGTCATCGCGGCAGCCCTCATCCTCAAACTGCAGGACGTTCTCCTCAAAAAAGGACAGTATCAGATCATCGCCGGCAAAAGCATGCGTCCCATGGTACTCAAGCTGCGCGGTCTCAAGATCCCCCTTCTCATCATCAGCGTCATCTATATCGCGATAACGGTCATCCTTCCCACCGTCACGATCTTCATGGTCGGCGGCCTCAAGACCTACGGCCTACCCTTCGCCGCCAAGAGCATGACCTGGGACAATTACCTGAAAATCTTTCAGTGGAAGATGACGAGGGACGCCATCTGGAATTCGATTTACCTATCGCTCGGCGCGGCCTTCGTGACCATGCTGGCGGGGACAATGATCTCTTATGTCATCGTCAAGATGAAGGTGCGAGGCAAATTTATGCTTCAGTTCCTCGGCGTGCTGCCCTTCTCCCTGCCCGGAACGGTCATAGCCCTGGGCGTGATCCTCACCTGGAGCGGCAGGTTCGGCGTGAACCTCTACAACACGCCCTGGATCATCTTCGTGGCATACATTGCCCGGTATATGGCCTTCTCCATCAAATCGAATTCGGCTTCGCTTTCGCAGGTCTCGGATTCGCTCGAAGAGGCGAGCCGCGCCTGCGGAGCGACACACTGGCAGAGTCTCAAGGATATCGTCATCCCCTTAATAAAGCCGGGCATGATCAGCGCCTTCTTCCTCATCTTCCTGCCCGCTCTCCGCGAGCTGACGACATCGGTGCTTCTGTATGGACCGACGACAAGGACGATAGGCGTCGCCATCTACGCCCTCAACGAGGACGGCGAGACGGTGCGCGCGGCAGCCCTGGCCAGCGTCGCCCTTCTCATCATATTCATGGGCGAGGCTATCATACGCAAATTTTTGGCCCAGCTGGACAAGCCCAGGGCGAAGGTGGAGGAATAAGGCGATGGCGCAGCTAAAACTCGTAGACGTTACCAAGCGCTTCGGCGAAGTCATCGCGGTGAACAGGCTCAATCTCGAGGTGGAGAAGGGCGAATGCTTCTCCTTTCTCGGTCCTTCCGGATGCGGCAAGACGACGACACTCCGCATGATCGCCGGGTTCGAGGACCTGGACGAGGGGGAACTCTCCGTCGACGGAAAGGTTTTTTCGTCCAGCTTCAAGAAATACTATCTCCCTCCCGAGCAGAGGGATTTCGGCATGGTCTTCCAGGCATTCGCCGTCTGGCCTCATCTGACGGTACGCGACAACGTGGCCTTCCCGCTGCAGATCCGCAGGCGGCCCAAGCAGGAAATCGCCGAGCGTGTAAAGATGGCGCTGCAGAGCACCGGCCTTACGCATCGTGAGGCGAGCTATCCGGGCAAGCTCTCGGGCGGAGAGCAGCAGCGGATAGCGCTCGCACGAGCCATCGCCATCAATCCGAAGGTGATGCTTCTCGACGAGCCACTGTCGAACCTCGACGCCAAGCTTCGCGAGGAAATGCGCTTCGAAATAAAGGACCTGCAGAAAAAATTCGGCTTCACCATCATCTACGTGACCCATGATCAGGCGGAGGCGATGGCGCTATCGGACCGCATGCTCGTCATGGATCACGGCATAGTGCAGCAAATCGGGAAGCCGCTCGACATATACAACAAACCCGCGAACAAATTCGTGTTCTCGTTCATCGGACTGTCGAATTTCATACCGGTGGATATCGCGAGCGGCAAGGCTAGCGTAGCGGGCGCTGAGGGCGCCCTGAGCCATAGGGCTCCCGCGGAATTCGGAAACAGGGCTTTGATGGCATGCAGACCCTCGGACATCGACTTTGTGGGACATGGGGCCATGGATTCCGGCAATGTTGATAATATCGGCGCGGGCGACGCGACGACGGAGGCCCTGGTGGCGAGACGAACCTACCTGGGCGACATCATCGACTACAAGCTCGCGGTCGGCAACATCGAACTGCGGGTGCAGAAACCCCGCCATGAGAAGGGACCGGCCGAGGGCGCGCGCTGCAGGATTCGCATCAACAGGACTCTCTGGTATCCTGCCGTTTAGGGCAGATAGAAAGTCAGGAGAGGGCGGAGACGGAGAGCTTTTTTTCTCTTGCGCTGGCGCCGAGGCTGGCGTCACGCCTCAGTATTTTCGGCGGCGAAGGGCACCCAGCCGCCGACTTCTATTTCTTCTTCGTGCTGAATTTAAAGGGAATATAAAGCGGGCAGGTCCCGATGGCGCTCGTGGCGAGGAATACCAGCGCCAGTATTCCCAGGATGACGGCCGCGGTTCCGACAAGATTCCCGGTTATGATCAGGACGCCCACAACAAGCGCCAATACGAGCCTGATCACTTTATCCACCTTTCCCATATTCTTAATCATGATAGCCTCCAGAAAACTAATCCTGATCAGAACATAACGACAGGCTCAAGATAAGTCAAAAACCTAACCCTCGGAGTATTGCGGCCTCTAGGCCTCGCGACCTTGTCGCCGAAGTGTAGATTGCCGCGCCTCAGTACTTATGGGCGGCGAAGGGCACCCAGCCGCCGGCCTTGACCATCGCTATCTCGAAGTCCCCCAGGACGAAGGGTACGGTCAGCTTCTCCCCGGATGAGGAGGAAAAACTCATCGTTCGGTCTTCGATGTCGAAGGACATTTCAGTGGGCTGGCCCGCGAAGCGCTCGAAAAGCGAGTTGATGCTGGCGGCCGGCAATTCGACGGCCACCATCCCGCAGTTGAACATGTTCCGCCGATAGATGCGGGCGAAACTTTCCGCGATCACCACGTTGATGCCGTTGGCCTCGAGAGCCCAGGGCGCGTGCTCGCGCGAGCTGCCACAGCCGAAGTTAGCCCTCGAGACGATGGCGCCCTTGCCCGGAATGTCGCGGAGCCTGTCGAAGCCCGGCAGCGCCAGGTCCTCGAAACAATACGGCCCCAGAGCCTCCCTGGAATCTTCGTTCAGATATCGGGCCGGGATAATCTCGTCGGTGTTTATGTCGTTCCTGTCGAGGAAAAGTACCGTGCCGCCCAACTGTTTCATGGTGGAAATCCTCCCTATAAGCTTGTTTGAAAGGCCGAGGCGCCGGCGCGCGGCGCCTGGGCAGCCTTACTGCGCCGAGGCTATGTGCCCCGCGACGGCGGTGGCCGCGGCCGTGGCCGGGCTCATAAGATGAATCATGCCGCCCTTGCCCATCCGCCCGTTGAAATTACGGTTCGTGGTCGAGGCGCAGACTTCCCCCGATGCCAAGACGCCGTTGGACATGCCGAGACAGGCGCCGCAGGTCGGATTCGTCACGCAGAACCCCGCCTCCAGAAAGATTTCGATGATGCCTTCCTTCAAGGCCTGCGCGTACACGGCCGGGGTCGCGGGAGAGACGATCCCCCTGACTTCGCGCGCGATCTTCCGGCCTTTGAGCACTTTAGCCGCCGCGCGGAGATCCTCGATCCTGCCGTTCGTGCAGGATCCGATATAGACCTGGTCCACCTTCACCGCCGACATATTTCTGGCCAGGGCCACCTGATCGGGCTTGAAGCCTGTCGTGACGAGGGGCTCGATGTAGGAGCAGTCTATATCCATGATGGAAGCGTAAACCGCGTCCTCGTCGCTGCGCCATTGGGCGTAGTCGGCGAGCGCTTCCTGTTCAGTATCGTAGAGTTTTTCGCCCTCGGGGCCGATGAAAGGCCAGAGGTACGCCACCGTTTTCGCGTCGGGCATGCAGACGCCGCTCGTGCCGCCGGCTTCGACGGCCATGTTGCAGAGCGTCATGCGGCCTTCCATGGACATTGCGTCGACGATGGGTCCGCGGAATTCGATCACCCTATCGGTGGCGCCGGCCACGCCCAGCCGGGAGATCGCGTAGAGGATGACGTCCTTGGCGCAGACGCCGAGCTTCAGCGTTCCGTTCAGGTTCAGCCTGAGGGTTTCGGGTTTCCTGAAGGCGCAGACGCCTCGCAGAACGGCGATTTCGAGGTCAGTGGTCCCGACGCCCGCTGCGAAAGCCCCGAAGGCGCCATGCGTGCAAGTGTGGCTGTCGCCCATGACGAGGGCGTAGCCCGGCCTCACGTAGCCCTTTTCGGGGAAAAGCGCGTGACAGACGCCGTTTCTCCCGATGTCGAAAAAGTCCGCAACCCCATGTCTGCGCGCCCAGGAGCGGAGCGTCTTGCCCTGCTCGGCGGTCTTGGAATCCTTGGCGGGCGAGACATGATCGATGACAACCTTGATCCGGTTGGCGTCGTACACCCTGTCCATGCCCTTTTTAACCAGATCGTCGATGGCGATCGGCGTCGTGATCTCATGGCAGAAAACCGTGTCCAGCCTGAGCACCCAGGTATCGGCGAAGGGCATATCGACGAGGTGAGTCTCGAAGATCTTCTCGGAGAGCGTCTTTCCCATAATCAGCTCCTCTTGGATATTTCGTTCTTGGGCGGGGTTATAACCCAGAAAACGCGAAGCGGCTTCTGGCTCGTGTTGCGGAGAATGTGGGGAAAATCGGAGGCAAAACCCGCTGAATCGCCCTTCTCGAGGCTGTAGGTTTCTTTTCCGATGACGAGTTCGGCGCGGCCTTCCACGACGAGGCCGAGCTCCGAGCCCTTATGGCCGTATTCGTCGCTGCCGGTCTGCGCGCCCGGTTCCAGGCTGATCTCGTAGGCTTCTATGCCGTCGATGCCCGGCATTATGCCATCGAGCTGGGCCAGCCGCTCATAGAGGATGCCCGGCTTGGCGAGGGTCGATCGGTCGGCCGCTTTGACGATCTGCACCGATCTTTCGCGCCTATAGTCGGAGAAGAGGTATTCGAGGTCGATATCCAGGGCGTCGGCGAGGGCCAACAGGGTGTCTATGGCGGGGGAAACTCGATTGCGTTCGATCTGTGAGACCATGCTTTCGCTGATCCCGGCCTTTTCCGCCACTTCCTTGAGCGTGAGACCGCGCCGGTCCCGCACGTTTCGGATTTTTTCGCCGAATTTATACTTCATGGCCACCTTCTTAAGTATAACTTAAGTTACTGAACTATATATTCAGCTAAGAAGGTTGTCAATGTCAACACGGCGGATGCGCGTAGCTGGGCGCGGCTACCGGGGGAGCGGCGCCGCCGCCCGGGCCTCAGCGCTCTATCCCGTCTCTCGCCTCGACGCCCGCGGCGTAGTAGTGGCGGACCTCCTTCATTTCGGTGACGAGGTCGGCGCGAGAGAGGAGGTACTCGGGAGCATAGCGGCCGGTCAGCACCAGCTCGACGTTCTCGGGGCGGGCTTCGAGAAGCGAGGCGAAATCCTCATCGGTGACGAAGCCGAAGCGCGAAGCCACGTTGATCTCGTCCAGGATGACGAGGTCGAATTTTCCGGAACGCATCGCCGCCGTGGCTTTTTCGAGTCCTTCGCGGGCAGCCGCCAGGTCCTCAGGCTGGGGTTCGCGGAAGATGAAACAGCCCCGCCCGTACTGTTCGACGACGAGCCTTCCCGCGCCCATAAGCGCGGAGAGCTTTTCGAGCGTGAGGATTTCCGAGTATTTCATTCCCTTGATGAACTGGCCGATGTAGACGGAGAGCCCGGCGCCGAGGGCGCGCATGCAGAGCCCAAGGGCGGCTGTCGTCTTGCCTTTGCCGTTTCCCGTGTATACCTGGACATAGCCGCGCTTCATCTGCCTTCTCCTTGGGAGCCCGCGTCACGGGGCATGGGGGGCCGCGGCGCGTGCAGCCACGGCGGATCGAGGATGATATGGGGCACCGCGACGGTGGGGTGGTTTTTCACGATCACCCTGGCGCCGTAGGCTTTTTCGATGATTTCGGGCGTCAGGACGAGTTCGGGGCTGCCGAGGGCCGCCACCCTTCCCTCCACTAGAAGAAGTATTTCATCGGCGGCCATGGCCGCCTGGTTGAGGTCGTGGACTGAAAAAGCCACCGCTTTTCCGGAACGGGCCAGATCCCGCATGATATCCAAAGTTTCCATCTGATGGGCCATGTCGAGGTCGGCCGTGGGTTCGTCCAAGAGGAGGACGTCGGGATCCTGCACAAGAGCCCTGGCGATCACAACCCTCCTGAATTCCCCGCCTGACAGTTCGGTCACGAGGCGGGAGCCGAGGTCGCCGATGCCCAGGCGCTCCAGGCTTCGCCGCACCATCGTCTTCCTCCCGCCCGAATCGCGCCCGAACCAGCCTTCCTTGGCGAAGAGTCCCGCCTCGACATAGGAATCCACAGGAACGGCCCAAGCCGGCTGTTCGTTCTGCAGGACCCGCGCCACATGGAGCGCCCTTCTGCGCGAGGACAATCGATGTATTTCGACGCGGGAGGCCGAGTGTTTTCCTTCCATGAAAAGCCTCACCTTTCCGATGGAAACCGGCAGCTCGCCCGAAAGGGCTTTGAAAAGGGTGGTCTTGCCGGCGCCGTTCGGGCCGATGACGGCGAGGATCTTCCCCCGGTCCAGATGGATGGAGATATCGTGAAGGATGAAAGATTTGGGCCGGTAGCCGACGGTCAGTCCTTCGGCGGTGAGGATGGGGGTCGCTATCATAGGGCCTTGCCCTCCCTAGAGGTGGCGAGGAGCTTCAGGAAAAGCGGGGCTCCCAGCAAGGCAGTGACGACGCCGACAGGCAGTTCCAGGGGGGCCATCACCGAGCGCGCCACGGCATCGGCCAGCATGAGGAGAATGGCCCCCGTGGCGGCCGAGACAGGGATGAGCCTTTTATGGAGCGAACCGACGAGAAGCCTCGCGAAATGCGGGCCTAGGAGGCCAACGAAGCCGATGACGCCGCCGGCCGCCACGGCCGACGCCGCGCCCAGGGAGGCGACCGCCACGGCGAGGGCGCGCAGGAGGCCCACGTTGAGGCCCAGGATTCCGGCGGCTTCTTCCCCCGCGCCGAGGATGTCGAGCGGGCGGGCGAGAATCAGGGCCGCCACGATCGCGACGAGCGCGGCCGGGAAGGCTGTGCCCAGTTCCGACCAGCCTTTGCCGCCGAAGCCTCCGAGCATCCAGAAGAACACGGCGTGAAGGTCTTTGTCGTTGACCGACACGATGAGGGAGACGATGGCCGAGAGGAAGGACCCCACCGCCGTCCCCGCCAGAAGGAGGGCTGCGGTCGGGGCGGTCCGCCTGTTTGCCGTCGCGACAGCGTAAACGATGACGGCCGAGAGGACGGCGCCCGCGAAGGCGGCCGCCTCGGTGGCGCCGGGGAAATCGAGGCCGATCTTCGCGCCGAGGGCTATGGCGGCCACGGCCCCGAGGGAAGCGCCCGATGAGACTCCGAGGGAGTAGGGGTCGGCGAGAGGATTCCTGAACAGGCCCTGGAGGACGGCGCCGGAGACGCCGAGGGCCGCCCCTGCCACGCCGGCGAGAAGGGTCCGCGCGAGGCGCAGCTGCCAGACGATGACGAGCGTCACTTCATCCACGTGCGAAACGATCCCGAATAGCTTTGTGCCGAGTACGGCGAAAATCTGACCCGGCGTGAGGGCTACCGAGCCGAGGCAGAGGCTGCCCACGAGGGCGATCAGGGCGCCCGCGGACAAAGCTATCGCGAGAAGGATTTTCTTCATGGGAAATATCTCGGATAAAGGGCCTCGGCGGCGAGAAGGACGCCATCGGCTATACGCGGACCGGGGCCTGAAACGAGATAAGTCGGCAGAAGCAGGACTTTTCCGGAAACCACCGCGGGAATGAGATTCCAGCCCGGCCTGGCCGATACGGCTTTCAGCGTCAGCTTGTCGCCGTGATCGTCGGCGCCCATGATCGCCTGCGGGGCGCGCTTGATCACTTCCTCGGAACTGACCCTAGGCCAGGAGCCTTTCAGGTCGGAGAAAATGTCCTTGCCGCCCGCGGCCTCCACGATGGCGTGTTGGAAGGTATCCGAACCGCAGGTCATGAGGGGTTCGTCGTACACTTCCCAGAAAACGCTCAGGCGCTGGCTGGCGGGAATCGAAGCGACGGTCTTCCGCACTTTTTCGATCTTTTCCAGCATCGTGGAAGCGACGAGAGCGGCTTTTTCCTGCCCGCCCGTCAGCTTCCCGATCGCGATAATGCCGGCGGCTATCTCGTCGAAGCCACTCGGCGAATACGCGAAGCTCGGGATGCCGTAGCGCGTCAGCTCGTCCGTCACCGAGGCGTGGATCGAGCCCGTGCTAACGACGAGGTCGGGCTTCAGCGAAATAATTTTCTCGATGGACATCGATTTCGCCGAAAACCCCCCGATCTTGGCGACATTCTGCGCCTCGGGCGGATAAATGCAGTAGGTCGTATCGCCGACGACATTGGCGCCCACCGCGAAAAGCACTTCCGTGGACGCTGGCGCGAGGGATACCACGCGCTCGGCCGGCTTGGCCAGGACGATGGTCTTGCCCAGAAAATCGACGGCCTGGACCTGGGTATTCCCCTGGCCGAAGGCGATCGTTGCGGCGCAGCAAAGCACCGCGGCAATCAATAGCAGCTTTTTCATTCTTTTTCGCTCACTCCGGCCGACTCGAAGGTGGCCATTTCGTTCAGGATCTTGCAGGCGCCCGAGCAGATCAGCATGGCGAGGGCGGCGCCCGTCCCCTCCCCGAGTCTCATCCCCAGCCTGAGAAGGGGCTTGAGTCCAAGGAAATCGAGCATGAGGCCGTGGCCGGAATCGCCCGAGACATGGGTCCCGATCATATACTTGGCCGACAATGGCGAGATTGCCTGGGCCAGGAGGGCCGCCGCTCCGGAAATATAGCCGTCGACGAGAACGGGAATCCGGTGGGCCGCCGAGGCGAGAATGACGCCGGCGAGGGCGCCGATCTCGTAGCCGCCCACCTTGGAAAGAACGCCGATGGGATCGGCGCCCTCGGGCTTGCGCAGGGCCAGCGCTTTTTCGATGACGCCGATTTTGCGCTCGAGCGCCGCGTCGTCGATGCCCGTTCCCCTGCCGACAAGCTCGCGAACCGCATGGCCGGTGAACACTGAAGCCATCGCCGTCGACGCCGTCGTGTTGCCGATTCCCATGTCGCCCGTGGCGGAAATGCCGAAGGGCTTGGCCTTAAGCTCGGCTTCGAATACCTCGATGCCGACCTCGAGACTCCGGACGGCTTCCTCGCGGCTCATCGCGTTTTCGGCCGCCAGGTTCTTCGTCCCTTTCGCGATCTTTTTATGGTAGATGGGGATGCTTTTGTCGAAATCGTAGGCCACCCCCACATCGGTGACGACGACGCGCGCTCCCGCGTGCCTGCCGAGCACGTTGATCGCGGCGCCGCCCGC
>Ga0074195_1002142_pt1 | contig 23439 bp, 34 predicted proteins | sample EPASupsiteHSE623_FD_64525 | JGI IMG/M metagenome (GOLD analysis project Ga0074195, IMG submission 64525) | Bioremediated contaminated groundwater from EPA Superfund site, New Mexico - Sample HSE6-23 | ecosystem: Environmental > Aquatic > Deep subsurface > Groundwater > Contaminated ...
AAATCGTATGGATCTCCAGACCACCTTTCAAGAAATCCGTTTACAGCATCGCAGAAGTCGAAAAACTCCCTGAGCTTCATTCTCTTCCTATATCTCGCTTCAGGGCATCTTCCGTTTTCAGAATGGCCGTTCTTATCTACGAAATCGGCCCAAATCTCCAATTCTGCTTTTACCAGAACCGGATCTTCAGGTGGCTCCCAATCCTCCGGCCCGATTCCCTGATCTGACAGGGAAGGCCCCCAATCTGATCTCATCTAAACCTCCTCAATCACTGATAGATACGGTATATTGCCTTCAAATTTTAGTTTGACTATCGGATACATAGCTCCACCGCACCAACAGATCTGATTAAGGAGCGCAGGTAGATTCTCGATCACATGACCGCAGTTATTACACCGTCTAGTTATCGGACGAAAACCATGTTGATTTATCATCTCAAGCCCTCGCCCTTTGCCTTGCCTGTTCCATCAGGCCATGCTGTCTGAATAGATCTTTGCGCCTCCTGCTCTGTCTCAGCTCATGAGCTAGGTTCATCAGCTCTTGCCGTCGCTGATCCTCTTCTGTTTCCATCTGCTGCAGATCTAATTGTCTTGGAGCATCTATATTTGCCAGGCGCACAAGCTCAGGCCATTCTTCCCGGAACTTCGGGACAAGCCTCAGCTCTCCAATATCCAGATCTCCGCACCTTTCCCTATAAGGACAGAGACTGCAGCTTGAAATTCTCTCAAAAAATCTGTCACAATACGCGGCTACTGCCGGGTCCATTGCCAAAAAGTCCGTTGCTTCTCTAAGGTCTTGAGCCATATCATCATCCCTTGATCTTATATCTCCGAGATCTCGTTGCTCGGTCAAATTTACACTCTATCAGCTTTGCTCTTGTCATTCCAGAGATCACGGTCCTCACTTTGATATAGGTCGTTTTGAAATGGGTCCGTATCTCCCAGATATCTTTTGGTCCGTCATTCTTGAGGTAATTGAGTACCTGCTTTTCTCGATCACTCACTACCCCTGCATATTGGGCCGTCCAAACATCTTCCATATCCTCTCCTAAGCGAAATGAGTTCGCTTTGATTTATTTTGTTTGGCAAAAGCATATATGTCGTTTGCATTTAAATAATTTGTGGTTCTGCAAAAAAACGATAGTGATCGACGCGAAAAAAGGATGTGAATTTTAAAAAAAAGGTTGCGAGAAAGATGGGCTTTTTCTTGGCGCAGGCCCTAATGCCTGCGCCTCGAATAATGGTGGCTCAAGCCCGTATTATTCACTTAGCTCAAACCTCACACTTTGCGTATGTTCCGATGCCATTCGTCAGCCTCAGTACATCTCCAGGAGCTACTCCGGCCACTGGTACTGTGATCCTATAGTTCATGGGCTGGCTAACTCCTCTTGTGAACGTGAAGGGATTGCCCTGAAGTATTGCGCTCTGAGTCTCGGGGACTGTTCCAACCACCTCATTCCTCTGATTCACGATCTTCAGCCCTCTGACATCTATCTGAGCTGTGCCGCTGTTGTCCAGCACCACCTCAGTAGTTGTCGCAGTCATGGTCAGGAGAGGAGCTGCAGGGTCTATTCCTCCTTCATCTACTGTTCCTGCCTCTTCTGCCGATACCACAGCCATTACAAGGCCGATTGCCACTAGGGCCATTATTCCAAATGCTAATCTCATTTTCTAACTCCAAAAAGGCAGTATTCACCTAAAGTATTTAAATATTTCGCACCTGTGATTTAACAATATGGGGAGCCTCTTGCTGTTATGGGCTGGAAGAAAGAAGGATTGTAATACTTCTGTAATACACCAAAAAAAGGAGGCTGAGTTGCTGGCAACAACTTCAGGCTTCAGTCTGGATATCCTGTGCTTGGCTTGTCACAGCAATCTGAGGATGGACAGGACTGCTCTACGCCAACTGACTTGGGGATACCTTCTGCAGCTCGGCAGCCGACGAACGTGGTAGCTACAATTGGAGTATCGATCTTATCTGCAAGGCCCCTGATCTCATCTGCCTTGGCTTTGATCTCTTCTTTGATCTCGGTCTTGATGCCTTTCTTTTCTGCAATCTCACCGAAGCCCTGTGCAAGCTTATACAAGCCCTTAAACATCTCAAAGTTATTCATGATTCAATCCTCTGCAGGTTATTTGTTGTAGTAACGGGCCGATTCTGCAGCATGGGCTATTTTGCCATGACTCTCCATCTCTGCTACTGTTATGCCTCGCTTGGAAGGAGAGAATGCGCGGGCCTAGACCCTGGAGCCAGGCGATGATACACTCACGCCAGTAGCCGCGCTCGACTTCGGCACATCTGCCAGGCATTTCCCATACTCGCGGTCGTTTAGCCGCCGTTACTACATGGACACGGTGGGACTCGAACCCACGGCCTCCTGCTTGCAAAGCAGGCCGTCTTCCACTGACTTACGCGCCCTTATAATAGATATCTCTTAATTGCATTTTCTATATCGCTGAGGCGTAACTTTCCTCTGAATGCCCACCACTCCATTATCTCTTGATGCTGATAGCGGGCCTGGATCGCTCGCCTGCTCCACTCAGGTTTTGGAATTGGCCACATCCTTTTTCCATCTATCTCCAGGAAACCATTATCTTTTAACAATGCCACCGATGGGATTCGAACCCATGACATGCGGATTAGTCGCGGGTACGCCGCTTTGGTCCGCCGCTCTACCACACCACGATCAGATTATAGCCGGCCTCTGATCAGGAATTGCTGCGCTACGGTGGCTACGAGTTAAAGCCATTGAAGGGATTCGAACCCCTGATCTGTCGGTTTCCCGTTCTCTCAACTACAGGCCGACCGCATTAACCGCTGTGCTACAATGGCATATCGTGACTGGCCTGATTCCCAACCAGGCTCCTGCTTGAACGCCTAAGCCCTCAAGTAACTTCTTCACCGCCTAAGAATTGCAGTTCAAGCTGTCAGGCTTGATAGCTACAACCTTCTGCTACACCCCGCGCTGACACGCGGCAGTCACAATCAAATACGCATTATCTATCAAGAATTTAGCTTTTTCGCTTAAACCTTTTGCGCGGAAGAGAGGAAAGATGGGGGCTACGGGGGAAGAGAGGAGAGGAACAGGGGCTAGGAAGGGTCCGGGAAACCTTGGGGATTCAATGTATTACATGAGCTAAAATTGCATTATCTTATCACATCCAGGATGGATTGATCTGAGAGAGCCTGAAGGTGGCCTGAATCAAGGTATCTCAAAGGATCCTCGCTGAACACCAGGATTGGAGCCTGAAGCTCGAAGATCTGCATACACCTGAGCCTGGACAGGCCATCTGCCGTTTTCAGGTCAATCTTCTCAAACTGCATTCCTGCTTTCTTCAGGAGATTCTCTACCCTCTTGCATTGAGAACATTCTTTCGTCGAAAACAGAAACATTCTCTCACCTCTTATCGAAATAAGTCTTCTTCCAATGCCAGAATTTGCCTGTCGCTTTCCAGAGAGTCCTATAATGGTGATTCTTTTTGACTCTTCCAGCTCTATCTATCATCCCATCCGTCCTGAGATTGATGAGAACCCCTGATGTAAGCTTCTCTGAGATATCCGGAGCCACAAACTCTTTTTTCGGAATCTTTTTTGTTACTTCTGGATTTGAGTTAAGCCATTCATGAGATGCACTATTCATATTTCGACACCGAGAGCATTTGTAATACGTATCGGCTCAATCTTGAGACGCGAGATATCAACAAACCGCGATTCAAGATCTGGATTCTCGAAGAATAGACGTTTGAGATGCCGGCAGTTCGTACCATGCTTGATGCAGGTCAAAAGAAAACCCCTGCACTCACAACACCAGACTCCATACGCCTGCCACACCAGATAATCCTTACCTGGATCTGAGTCTGACGGCACAAGGTAATGATCTGCATCCATCCTGGTTATCAGCCTAAACGGAACACTGGCTTGCGCCATTTTATCCCCTGCTAAAATATAATTCCCGATAGGCGGAGTATATATCAAAGCTAATGGTGTAACTTCGAGGGAAAGAACTTTAGGGAGCAGCTTCCGTGATGGCACGAAAAACTCCGTAAAGAGTTCCGCCTATCTGATTATTAGTTTTCAATTTTCTTATATTAATCCTTTGCGGCTATTAGCAGCCGCCAGCATCAGGCGGCTTCGACCACTTGCGAGCCAATGCATACAGTATCAGACCTGCCAAGACCAAAACGACACCTATAGGCGCAAAAACTCCTGGAATAAGCACTATTCCCAAGACCATATCAAGAATCGCCAGAGCTTTCAAAACCGTGATTAGAGCCGGCCTACTTTTGCCGAAGGTTTGAGCTATGCTATTCTTGTTCTTTTCACCTATCTCTTTATTCCATCTCCAGAGTTCCTGTATTGCTCCCATAAGAGATGGTTGGCTGGATGGTCCTATTTAGCTTTTACCTGGGAACCAGGGATGCATGATCTTCTGCGCTTGTGGACTTCGGCATATCTGAAAACTCATCGAGCTTCCGATTCTTGTTATTTATCTGGTCATTGAAGATTGTTGCCAGGGCATTGCTGAGTTCCTTTTCTGCCTCTTTTGCTGCCTTCACCTTCGATCCAATATCCTCTATCGAGGATCTTATGATCGTCAGGACCTTTGCCTGCTCCAGCGGATCTGTTATGAGTGCAAGTTCTAGTCCTAAACAATACTGCGCTGTTGCGCGAATTCCATGTAGCGTTTCTGTCAAATCTGCTGCCATTTTTCATCCTCTCAGATTATAAGTCATTCCCATGGTTTTGGCTATCGCATAACATGTCGGTTTCGAATGCGCTAACGGCTGGATCTTAAAAACCTGATCCTTGTAGATGGTTTCCAGTTCACCCTTTTCATTCTCATGCCAATTCAGCTTCTCCAGCTCCTCTATTGTCTTTGCTGGAGGATGTCCAATATCTAGCCTAAGATTGTCCCTGATCTCCGGTGGTATCTGTGTCATCCTGCCCTCCAAAGGTCTTCAACGCTTCTTCTACTTCTCTGATCTTATCTGGCGTGAAGAGAGTTTCCTTCTCACCGCCGCGCCTCTTGCGCTCACTCTTTATTCCAAGATCAGCCAACGCTTTTGAAAGCACCTTTTTATCCATTCCAACCGATATTGCCAGCTCACCCAGGACTGTATCATATCCCTGGTCCATGTTCAGCTTCAGTATCTGCAGAGCTGTCTTCATAATTACTTTTGTGCTTTTAGGCTTGCTACCATCTTCCACAACTGCTACTGCACTTTTGACTTCTATCACTGGATTTGCTGGAGCAATAGCAAGAGATGGCTGTGCGCTAATTTTAGTCATAATTTTTTCTGCTATACGATCTTCCATCAGATCTATCTGCTTTCTCACATTAAGATCATATGCAGCCAACTCATTATTCAACTTATTCTGGATGAGTTTTTCCATCTCACCGAGATCTCCAAACCCAAAGGTCCTGGACATGGATGCACGAACCCTATCATCAAATTCTTGATCAGGCCCACCTATTTTGATGTAATGTGCCAGAGCCTTATTTATGATGTCGCTCTTATTCAAGCCTGTTTTATCTGATAGCTGACCTACACTTTCAGCTATTCCCTCTTCTGTGCGAAAACTCATGCTTCCACTTCTCATTTTAGACCCTCTCCAGCTTCTCTTCATATTCTTTCTGGATAGCCCCCCTGATCTCATCTGGTTCTTTAACCAGGTTATATCCCTGTGGCCCCGATGTAACCCATCCACGTTCCTTCAATACTTTCATGGATGCTGAAACATGTGATTGGACTATTCCCAGATCTTTGGTAATCATTACTGACGTTACCTGTTCCCTTGGCCTATCCAGCATATAATTCAATATCTTATAAGTCGTCTTAGTAAATCCCAAAGCCTTCGTGAAGAACTCCAAATCTAATTTCATAACCAGATCCCTTACTTATTGAAGTACTTCCTTTGCACTATCCATCATAAAGCGCCTGAGTTCCGGCTTGCTCATTTTAGGTTCACAGAGCATTGCGGGCCTGCCTCTTCCATCTTCTCCATCTCTCTTTTTTTTGTTGATCTGCAGCACCCCGATATCATTCAGATGCTTTGCATTATTGATTATTGCCCATAATGACAGACCTACATACTCTCTGATCTCCAGAGTGGTCCTTTTTCCATGATAGAGTGCTACCAAAAGCTTGCTTTGGGTTTCGCTGAATCCGACATCTACGAACGCCTTCACCTCTTCTCCGAGTTCCATTCCCTCTTTCCCTTTAATTTTTGTCATTAAGATCATATATGTTTTGGAGCGATATATAGATTTTGTTAATCATCTTGACTTATACACAGGCTTTATCACACCACCAGACACCGCCATCCATCCGTCTGTATTGAGGCGTTCCATGATGGATTCTGCCCTTTCTTCAGCTATTCCTTGTGCCTTCGCTGATTCTATTACCTCTTCCCAGGTGCAGAATCCCGTTTTGTCTGCTAACCTCATTACTATGCTCTGGATTAATTTAGTCTTATCAGTAATCGTTTTGGTTTTTGCCATATCCCACGCGCTTGCATCCAGCCCTCCGGTTTCTGGATCTGTGCCTACTTGCTTCAAGCAGATTTGAGTAATTTCTATTGCCCTTCTTGCATCCTGTTCCTCTACCAACGAAGAAAGCCTGAGTCTTGCTGATGCTATTGCCAATCTAACTAGAGCATGGAGCTGCCTTGCTGTCGTCGGGACTGGCTGATCTGCTCTCCCTTTGTAGGTATCTCTTACCCCAAGATAGAATTCTTTGAGCATATCCTTTGTCTGGATAGTGAGGACTGGACTCACATTCTTTCTTGCATACGCAATATATTTCCTGAGCAAATCAGGCTCAATCTCTGGAACTGCACTATTCTCTTTATCGTAATACGTCAGTAATACGTGATCAGCCAGCTTTGAATCTTTCTCTCTATTTGGCTCATCAAATAGAACAAACATCAAGTCAAAGCGACTCAACAGAGTCGGCTGGATCTTGATTTGGCTCGATACTATCTCTGATCTATCAAATCTTCCATGCTCGGGATTTGCTGCTGCAAGAGCCGCACATCTGCATCTCAAGGTAGCTGATAGTCCGGCCTTGCTTATGGAGATGGATTGCTGCTCTAATCCTTCATGGAGAGCATCCCTATCTCCTGGCTGCATCTTATCCAGCTCATCTATTGCACAGATTCCCTTATCTGCCATTGGCAGAGCACCGGCCTCAAGAGTCCATCTTCCATCTCCGAGTTCATCCTTGACTACAGCAGCCGTCAGCCCTGCTGTCGAGACTCCCTTTCCGGATGTGTAGATTCCACGCGGAGCTATATTAGTGGAATACTTGAGGAGCTGAGACTTGGCAATTCCAGGATCTCCAATCAACAGGATATGAATATCTCCTCTTATCTCTGTTCCATCCTTCTGCTTCTGAGATGGTGACGAGACTAGCTGCAGGGCCATTGCCACTTTGATGTATTCATATCCATAGATCGATGGAGCTATGGATCTCTGTATTACATCCACTACATCTTCCCTTGCTGCCAGGGCCTTGATCTTCATCTCATCTTCTGTTGATATCTCTACCTCTTCAAATTCCCTCTCCAGGACCTCTACTGACACTGCCTTGATGTAATGCTCATAATCAAGATCCTCTTTGTTATTACTCGTCATCTCTCTTATCTTGACTATGCCATTTATGATAACTCGGTTGCCTGGCTGCACCATCTTTACCAGGTCGTCTGTGAGAACTACCTCCATTGCCTCCGGCAGCTCTACCCCCTTCAGATCCTCCGGCGATTCCTGGAGCTTGATTACCTGTTTATCTACCTTCTTTGACTTCGCCAGATTCTTCGAAAAAGGCCCTCCACGATCACAAGCCTGGTTCTGGCATTTCACTGCTCCAGCTACTGCCCTGAACTTTGCTGGCTCGACAAAAAAAGTATAACCACATCTATGGCACACTACTGCCAGGCTCACTACAGTCATACGCGATTTGGATATGTTCCGTACCATTCCCTCAAGGGCCACAAGCTTTTCTTCGTGCCCTATCCGAATATCTCTACAAAGCAACCGTTTCGGCAATCCAACTACTCTGACATTTGCCCTATCCATATACGCATCTATCGGCAGATCAACTTCTATTAGAGCCGCTCTTGCAGCTTCAAGCGTTTCTTCTGGATTTTCAAGAAGCTCATCTGCCAAATCTGGATTGAAATGATCCAGATCTGTGAACTTAACTTCAAGACTGCGCTTATATGGATATACTTCAGCAAGCTTCAGAAGATCTTCCCAATAACGGCTAGTCAAGAACTCATCCCATGCTCTTGGTTTATCCGTTATCTTATTTTCCAACCGCCTACACCTCTTTTTTTTGGGTGATTAGGTATATGGACTAGGTAGTATAAAATATTATTGGACTTTCTCAGAAACCGAAGCTATTGCGTGCTTGAAAATTACTCTCTCTTGCCTCGCATTTCCCTGTATCACCTCATCAATGAGTATCTCGTATGCATTTAGCTCCTTGATATACCCGATAATGGGTGGTCTGCCGGATACCCAATTGATGATGCACTTTTTACCAACATAGCGATTCAGAAAGGATATGACTGAGCTTCCTACATCCTTTGGCTGCTTATTTCTCTTAATTTTCAATTTCAAATTTGCCGTCTTTTCTGCCATCACATTTCACCGTCCCACTTCATCACCATCACCGTGGACCTAACCTAACTGAATGTGGCCTTTCCATCAATCTCGGATCATATAGAGGAGCTATGGTTTCAATCGCTTCAATATCGTTCTTGGATAGCTTCCTACCGATCAATCCTTCAATCCAAATGATGTCATTCTGAGTAAGCTTAGGGATCTTCATCCTCCACTCTCCGGTCTACTATGATATCAATTGTTCTGGAGATCATTCTTGCCAGCTCATCATCCTCAAACTGACCGTCAAAAGCATCATCGAGCCTTTCCTTCAAGCGAACTTGGACATCTTCTACAAGCCTCTTCTGCTCGTCATCTGAGATCTCATCAAGGATCTCTCCAACAAGGATTAGCTTTATTCCTGCAAACCCTTTTGAGGCAGATTCGTCTTTGAAGAACGTGGACTCCCGATGGTTATATCCTCTATTATTCAAGATCTCCAGGAGCGCACCCATGCTCTCAGTCAGGATCTTCCAGCATTTACCTACATCCATCTCATCCGAGATTGATGCTGAGAGGTTTTTCAAGTCAAACCCTGGAGAAGATACAGCACTTTGATACACCATTCCAGCCCGATCTAGGAAATGAAAGCTCAAACTCACTATTCTCAGTTCTTCTGGCTTTGATCCGATTGCTTCCGCGCACTTTGATTTTGCCATATCTACAAACTCATTGACATCTCCAGATAGCTTTAATTGAGAAAATCTTGGTTCCATAAAATTAAATAAATCGCTAAAAGCATATATGTGTATTGGTAAAAGCATATATGCGTATTGGGTGAACTCCTCCAACGGCCTAAATTCCGGAGCTTCCTGCTTTTCCTTCATGGTAGTGGATCATTGCCCTCTGGCTTCTCGACCGTTTGGCAGGAATTTTCGGTACGTCCTTCATTCAGTGAGACTCATGCGCCCCCGGCGCTGCTCAAAGTCAAGCCATTTCCTCCCAAGAAGGTCACAGGATAGGCGAATAGACGCGAAACTCGGGTGTTCCCTCCGAGCCGGACTAGCCGAAGCCAGCCGTTAGGATTATGGAATATTGTATAGTATATAAGGATTATTTCCGATCCTACTAGTTAAAAAATAAATTGGCGGCTGTAATACGTTTGTATTACACATTCATGCCATTGCGACCGCCCAATTCAGCTCATCTAATTGGCTCTTGATGTATGCCACATCATCCTCATTTTGTGATAGCCCGATATATTTTCTTCCTACACATGCAGCTATATAGGATACAAAGTTCCTGCTTACGAATGGGTCTAACACTGTCTCTCCCATCTTCGTGAACCTTGTCACTATCTGCAACGCATAATCTTCCTTCTGGTTCAGATGTTCAAAGGACTTTTCTATTCTATCCGTCATGGATTCTGCTGCCATGCTCCGAAACCCTTTGATCAACACTACCACAGGAGCCCAATTCGACTTTACTCCTTCTGGATGGTTTTTGCTGCTACCCATCATATTCGCGACTATCCAGTAGAAGCTTATCGACTCGGATTTTATGCCGAGGATAGTTGGTATATCTGCTACGCTTGATTGAAGTGCTATGATACCACCAGTCTTCAGAATCCTTGAAGCTTTTTCGATGAGATTTTCATATTGCGTCCCATCAGGAGGCGTTGTTACTATCGCCGAAACTGATTCTGGATCTAACGTATCCATTTTCTCAATTCCCGCATCGAAGAAGGTAACATCTAACGTCATCTTTTCCGATCTTCCTCGTTTGATGTTCTTCTCGACAGCAATTTGAGCTTCGGCTTGCTTTACCGTCTTGGCTGTCCCTTCAGCTATCTTTCCAACTATATCTTTCTGGACCTGTGGATTTCTGATCCTTGCAAGCTTCAAAGCTTCCTGCTTCCCAAGATCTATCTTCTTTACTTCTTGCTTGACTTCTGGGTCAAGATGTGTTGCTATCTGAACGTCTTGCTGGATAGTCCTGGGCTTGAATCCAGTTTTCTTAGCAGTATCTACGGTAAATGATTCCTTCAATTTCAAGCCGTCATCAGTTCGCTTTGTTTCAAACTCCTGGCTTCGTCTATCTCCTCCATGTTGTATCGCTGGATATAGCATCTCATAGATCTTTTTCCTTCTAGCAAGATGTTCTCCACGATCTATAAAATGCAATTCCGCGCGGATCAAATTTTCATCTATCTCTACAAGTTCGCTTCGTAGGGGATCTAAGTTCTTTATTTCGACAGGAATTTCTTCTAGTCCTAACGCCTTGAAAGCTTCTAACCTATGCCTGCCTGCTTTTAGGACCATCTCATTGTTTTCCATCGCTACGGTGATGGGATTTAGTAGTCCTAATTCCTTTATTGAATCAGCAAGCTCACCGACTTTTTCAAGATCGATGGACCTCATTCTGTCTTTGACTTTGATATCCGATACTTTTGCCATCATTAATCTCACCGCACGAAGCCACCATTGAACGTGTATTTATCAGCACGTTATATTTAACATTAACGAAAAAAACCTCCTGGAGCTTTGTTACTGCACACTTGACTATAAGTTTGATTCTAATTCTTGTCAATATCTCTCATGACACCAATTGTCTCGCAAACATGTGTGCCGCACACATCGCACATATTGGATGCAAAGTTTGAAAAATGGCATTTTTCTTTTTATAACTTTTTTTGTTCCTATTTCCCACACTAATACATATCCATAAAACACATAAAATCTATGTGTTTCTTGCTATTTTGAGATTCAAGGAGCTACCCCTCGAATCTAAGGATAATGTGTGCGATGTGTGCGGCACACATTATCTTCTAAATCACATCTGATCTCCTTTTCAATATCAGCAGCATCTCCCTGCCATTATCAGGATCCGGTCTAGTGCCAATCCTGTGCGCTCCAAAATTCAAAAGGTTCCTCATCTGAAACCGACTGAGCTTCATAAGCTCTTGTGCTCTGGATTTTCTCATCATGCCCTTATTGCACCTGAGAAGATCCACTAGCACTTCTAAACGATCTTCCCAAAGCTCTGATTGTTCCGGCTGAAGGTTTATAATGGATTTGTTAAAATAACTATGCGCTCTGCTATTATCTTCTTTTAGCTCATCTAACTTGGACTTGAGATCGCCATAATTCTTTTCTAGCTTTTCATAATTGTTCTTTATGCGCTCAAGTTCTTCTAATGCTGCTAAAAGAGACGCTATCGGGTCAAAATCTTCTGATTCCGACTGCCGAGGAAATCTATTTATACCATCGACTTCACTATTCATTTTGTATCACCAGACGTATTACAGGTGCGCTGGATGTTCGATGGCTGGATCTCTGGCTGGCGGGCCGGAATCCACCTTTCTTTTATCATGCTTCTACCCCAATTTCTGCCTTAACCATCTGGTCTTTAGCCACCTGCTCATATTCTGGATGATTAGCCCTAAACTCTTTCAAGGCTCTCTTTAAAAGATGGCTCCTGCTCCCGTAAATTTCAGCTTCTACCAATGCATCTACCCATGTAGCAGTCTCACCTTCTACTACTACTGATAAGGTTGGTTTTGGCATCCTAAATCTACTTCTGTTTATTCCCATGCTTTAGTGTTTGATATATATTATATATATGTTTTTCTGTCGCTAATGGGTTTCTAAGACTGCCACAAGATCCTGAATCCTCTTTACAACCGGCCTTGAAGGATCAAGGTTATAATTTTCAAGAGCTTTCATAAAATCTTCTTTTTTTATTTTGCTTTGCACCAAAAGCAAATCTATAAGGGCATTCACCATTGCTAAAGACCTACGACCTGCAGCTTCATCATCGAATTGTGCAGATTCTTCTGATTGATCTAATTGATCATCCATATTGAATCCCTCTTCTTCGGGATTCATCCTTGATGTTATTATACCTTTCGTCCTTGTTTACTGATTAGTGAACAGCGTAAATATATGCGCTTATCTTCTGGTCGAATCCAATAGATAAAAACTGGCACTCCAGTCTTTCCATAGAATACGGATCTCTGAACTATTTTTGCTTTTTTAAGAGAACCTATACATTTTTCTAATGCTGCTTCTGGTATGGGGTCAGGAGATCTATCAAACTTTTCAACTAATGCTTTTATCGAAAGCCCTTTTGATTCTAAAACTGGAAGGGCTTTTATTATTCTATCATGCTGCTGGCTCATCTACCCCAAGACCTCGAAATGAATGGCGGAAATTTTTTAATCCAATTCAGTTCCATCTCTGCATTGAGAAAGCTTGATTCTGCCAATTCAAAGTAATATTCTACAATATCATTGAGATCAATTATACTCGGAAGTCTCTCGCGCGTGGACTTTTCGCGCGTAACCTGGAATTTGCCATTTTCTGATAATGACAACCTCAAGAACCTCGGAAACATATAGGCATTGCCGGATATTTGCAGACCTGGAAAAGCATGTAGCGTAATCTGTTGATATGGCTTGATTATGGCCCCAATTTCTTGAATTGATTTAGCATCCATCAGCCTAAACTCAGAAAGCTTTTCGCAGGTCTGTGGATAGAATTCCTCGAAATATCTTTTTACATCATTTGGACTAAAAAGATTTAGATCTCGATAGATCATTTTTGCATTTCTCCTGAAAGGTTATTCCCTAGCTGGCCGATATATACTGTGTCGTTCTTGAATATCAGAGGCGCATCATCTATACAGCTTGGAAGCCAATTTTCTGGAACTTCGGGGATTGGTACAAACTGAAGGTGGGTTTGACCTGTGGCATTGCCGGAACCCCAGTTATAGATGTCGAGTCCGATAGCTTTTCTGGAGACTGCGGATTCGTGAAAGTTACCGCCAGCCATCTGGTATTCAGCATTGGCATCGAACATCGTTCCGTTCACGAAACTGCTTGTGGTAACAGTTGCTGATGAAGTCGGAAACGCCTGGAATATATAATGAATGCCTAGCCCAATAGTCCTCGCTTGAATCGTATTACCTCCCTGGCTATTTGACAATTGGGCCATCTGCTGCAGCTTAGTCTCATTTCCTGTCTTTGTGCCTCCTACAACATAATTGATATCTCCATTCATGTTCGCATAAGTGGATTGCCCCCCAATCTCCACAGAATACGTCATGGAATCATCAACAGAGGTTTTGCTCTCATAGGTAAGCTCATTTGCCCCTGATGTATTACTTGCTGTAATACACATCAGCAAGAGCAATAAAAAAATGATATTAGGTTTCATCTACCCCCCACTCACACCTGTATCGCCTATGTCACTTGGATCTCATCCTTTTCTTCAGAAAGGACTTTGCCAGCCTCTTCAGCTCCGATTGCGACAACCTTCTTGGTGTCGTTTATCAGCTCCACAAGCTCAGGCTGGATTGCAGAAAGCAGATCAAGAGAAGGTAATCTTCCTGCTTGAAGCGTTGCTACAACAGCTTTCGCTTCAGGGGTCAGTCCCTCGATGTCTGTAACAACTTCAGTAACCGGAGCTGAGAGGTTCCCCATTGCAGTTATAACGCTCTTGGACTGGTGAGCTGCTATGTACCCTGTTGCAGACAGGCCCATAACAAAAAGCGCAACTACCTTTTCTGCATCCGTTACACCCTGACCAAATATGAGAGCCAGTCCGATGACAATCACCAGAGAGACTACTACCACTGGTCCCTTTATGGATTCCAAAGTTTCCTTTTCCATCTTCAAGTCACCACTGCAACTTCTATTTCTCCAGGTTCCAGCCTCTCGTCAGATTCTATGTCGAGAGCATCACCATATTTTTCCAGCACATGCCCCTTGCATGTCATGGTGAATCTGAGAACTGTATCAATACCATCGAAGCGCACTTTTGTAGTGTCCTTCGTGGTATAATCGTGATCTATCCATCTATTTACATCTGAATATTCAAGCCGCTCCGCTATCAGGTAATCATTGATCTTCGCACGTAAAGAAGCCTTTATCGATTCGACAATGCCCGTTTCAGGCGTGGCTGTCAATTTGATCTGCAAATAGCAAGCTACTGCAAGCTTCTCAGGAAGGCTGTAAAGATAGGGATATACACCCAATCCAATTATGCAGTCATATTTGTTCGAGCCTGCATAAGCACTATTTGAGACTTCTGTTAGGAGCGTTCCAGGTATCGCCAATTCAGCCGGAATTACTGACCCTCTTGGGGTCTTGGCAGGAACCGTGAACGTGGCCGTCAGCTCATTCCCGAGCCTATCCTTGGCCGTCACGGTCACAGTCTCGGGAGATGTATTCGAAGTTGTCTCTACAGCTCTGAGATACAAATTCCCGCCTGCTGAATCGTCTATCGAGAACACCTGGCGATCAGTCCCAAGGCTTGCGGCTATTACTCCTGGAGCTGTGGGGCCTGCAGCAATATTTTCTTTGATGCATTGCCAGATCTTCGAGCTTTGGGACGCAATCGGAGCTACAGTATCTACAACTATTGATACATCTCCATTACCAAGATTTGTCACCTGTGCTTCCTTAACTAGCTTTGAACCATCTTCTTCCAGGCCCTCAAGGTGCTCAACAATGAGAAGCTTTGTCGCTCGTCCTGATACCCAAACAGCATAGGCATATCTATCTTTTAGGTCCTTGTCAGATTCTTTATCTGATCCGCCTTCAAAGTCAAGCTCGTTTGTCAGATACTCTACTCCGACAAGCGGAGAGATCGGCTGAGTGATGGAATTTGCAGCTACGTTGTATTTCTCTCCCATGGATTGAGATATCGCACCAACGTAAACGAAAAGCTCTCCTGCAGCTATGACTGCATCTTCTGTGGTTTCATAATAGAGGGTTTCGCCGCTTTCTGAAACCTGTGCGATGATTGTCCCAATTGGGATTGCTATATCGACTGATGCTATGCTGTTTCGACCAAACTTTATTATGCCTGATGCTTTTGTTCCTGCCAGCCTCCCTCCAGGTAGCCGGTCAAGGACTAATTTATCTAAAGCATCTCCGGTCGCATCCATTGGTGAGAGGTCTATTGACTGCTGCTTCATAGCCTGCCAGATGAGGTAACACTGAATTGCTACTTCCTCATTCATGATATCAGTGGCAGTATATTCTGAAGTATCCTTGAGATCTGGACGCTTCACCAACTGATAAACTCTCATCTCAGCTTTAATTCGTTCTGCCGTCTTTGAATCATAGTCTATCATCAAGTCACCTTCAGAGTCCCTAGACCAAGATTATAAAGCGTATCATGAAGCAGCTTATTGAGGTAATTAAGCTCCTCCTCATTCGTGGTAAAGTTCACCACATTGGATCCGATGTATGCATTAATCTCAACCTCATTACGCGCATTTGAGGTTGCAGATACTGAAAAGGAGCTAAATTCCGGATATACCTTTTTGAGATCCCTGAGAAACTCCGATTCCAGGTCTTTCAAAACTGATGAAGTCAAAGGCTTATGGAAGTATTTGAAGAGGCAGCAGCCTAACTTCTTGTTCAGGCGTTCTCCTTTCTTGGTCGCAAGATAGATCCAGAGCCTTTGCATGATGCATTCTTCTACGTCAGTCACTACGTCAAGTCCACCAGGCGCGGCTACTGCTAAATCCATCTGACCGTGACAGCGGCAAAACCCAATTTCCATGACTTTTCCGTTTAAGCGAAGATCGCCCCAAGGCATAATATCCTCAGACCAAAATTTTACTTTTTAGATCCCTAGATAAATAGATTATCATGGGACCTCTAATTGAACTCCATTAACGTACACAGCAGGCGTATTGAGGTTTATTTCTGTGGGAGATGTGAGTATAATAGCTCCTGTGCTCGAAATCTTGATGCTCGTGGAACTATGCTTAAGTTCTATGCTGCCGTCCGTGTCGAAAACTGCCTGGGCCTGGGTTTCATCGTTTTCAACTATGATCTTTCCAGACTCAGATCCGTGATCGCCTGCCAAATAGATGTGAGCGCCATGCTGATTGCCAACATCATCATCACTGCTTCGTATTACAACTGAAGCATCCGGGTAAAGCGTGATATGTGCTCTCGGATCTTCAGCAACTCGGTTTTCGATATGTATTACACCATCATCATCAAGTATTACAAGCGATCCGCAATGGTGATGGAACTTGACTCTACGAGGCTTGTCGTCCTCACCATCATATTCATCAGATAGGTATTTCCAATAAGTCCCGCTCTTGATGAAATCTGGTTTATCACAGAGCTTGCAGCTCGGATCTGCATGTCCATGTGGACAATCCCATACGTACACGGAATCCCTGGTCTTATGGAACCAATGGAAGCAATCAGGATGCTCAGGATTCGGAAAAACTACATAATCCTCCATGTTGCCGATTTTCCCAGGCATCTTGAATTTGCAGCGTTTGAAGATGTAATCAGGGTTCTCCCGCGTGGCTGCCGGCCTGCAGACAGGCTCCTGCTCGTTTGTCGGGACTATTCCGATAACCAGACCTGTGTTCTCATAGATCCAGGTAACGTAAACCAGATCACCTATTCTCGGCTCCCAAGTCTCTCCCTGGAATTTTCCGTGAAATCGTTGCATACATACAAGCCTGGCATGGATGATTTTCTCTGTGCCATTTGGTGAAAATGGCTGCATCCTGCGCTTGACCAGGCCAGTGACCACATTGTAGTTACGATCTCCTGGAGAAGGTGCTTTATGCGGCATCATGTCAAGGATCTGGCATACTTCGCTCCGTCCTATCTTGCGGTCTTCTTTTTTGGCATTATTATTGGACCTGTCTCGAACATTCATCTCCTAATCCTCCGGAGCTGCATTTACAGTTACAGTCGAATCATCAAGCTCAACGGTCCCATCTGCAAGACCTTCAAGGAGCTGCTTGAGCTTATCTTCGCTGAGTTTCGTTATTCCCTCTCCCATATCCTCAGCTTTCACTCCTTTTCCTATCGGAACGTAACCGGAGGTGACTGAGATCCTGGTGGCAACCTCAAGATCACAGATGAGGCCATCTTTGGAGAAATCGACTATCCTCTTAACTACGCAACCAGTTACCTTTCCGAACTTAGTTCCTTCTGTAACCTTCTCATCAGAATCACAGGTTGCAGCTCCGAGATAGCCGTTTCTTGGAGTGTAATACACTATGCTTCCGAGGCGAGGAACTATTCCCAAAACCTTCGGCTTGCAGTTATCACGCTTGTTTCTGTAGAACTCTAGCAAATTTGTTGCTATCTCCTTGCATTGCGTATAATTTGCTTCTGGAATGAATACTGGCGGAGCCATTATGATCCCAGCAGCCTCAAGCTCCTCAGCAGGAGCCGCTACTATCGCCCTGATGGTAGGCCATTGCGACGGGATTTCTGATCCATCCTCCCAAGATGAATAGACACTACCTCCGATGACTTGTACTACATTGCAGTATCCAATAAGACTCGTTCTCTCGCTTCCGTTTAGCAGGTTTCCGTCAAGAGAGATTGCATCATCTATCGCTTGAGGATCCCTAAACCAAAACGTGCCAAATTCGTCTTGAAAATACCATGATCCGGTGATCTCTGCAAGCATCTCGAACGCGCCGAGGAAATCCACTTCAGGCTTAACGCAAAATTCCTTTCTCGGAAGAGTTTCAACAGCTATATGGATCTCCCTGCCACCAGTCCAGCCGAACTTATCCAGCAGGTCGTTCACGATCTTTTTCGTAGATGTACCTGGCTGCGCTATGTAGCTGTCATTGAGGTTACTTGACATACCTCCAAGCCGGCAGCTCGCCTGGATCTTGCAGAGCTTATCGTCTGCATCTGCAAGCTGGACCTCTCCGGTAAATACTGGATACTGCTTCGCTATCTTTGTATCACACGTTTCGCGTATATTGATTATTGAAGCTGTAATGACATCTTTAGGCTGGAATCGTCCTGAGAATCGCAGTCTGGTGTTTGCTAATGTGATATCTACCTTATCAGGATCTTTCCAGAGATCTACAGTCTGCTCTGCGTGCATAGATATGAACCAAGGAGAAACATCTAATCCTGCTATCGAGATCACAGGCTTAAGCATCGTTCGCCTCTTTTAGTACCAACGTAACAGTCTGATTGCGGTCTTTGGTTCCTTTTACCTGATCTACTGTTTTATCAATAATTCGCATACAGCAAGTATTAAAATAGGTTTCAACCATATACGGTCCTGCTTTCATGTTCCTGACAACATCCAAATAGATCTTCTGTTGGGTGTTAAATTCAACTGTCAGGTTCCAGAGTCCATCGTCTATGGTGCATTCTGTCTTGGGGCGATCTCCTGGAGTCTCATATTCATTTACTACGTTTCCCTGCCTCCATCTGATCCTTGTGGGATTTGGAGCGCCCTTATCAGGATCCTTCAAGTTCCGTACTCCAAGGATGAGGGGACCAATCCTCACACGCTTTGGCTGCTCATCCTTGGAGCTTGGGATATAACCCTTCGTAGCAACCGGATATATGTTGCCTGCTATATTCGGAACAACCATAGCTCTCACCCCCTATAATGGCCGAATGCCCTCTGCATAAGATCCTCGAACTCGCTACGACCCTTTCTTATGACTGTCTCAGCATCAACTTCGCTCTCTATCTTCTCAACGGATACAAGCGGAGCGTTTATGATTATGATATTTTGGGTGGATCCTGCAGACTCAAAAGATGAGCTGTTCCTCATCAGAGCTTTTGTGATCCTCTCCAGGATGGTCTCACTTCCTCGTACAACTCTCGCAGGATTTACCTGTTCTCCTTCGTGGATCAGCCCACGTCCAGTACTAACTACATCCCCCCCTGCATCCATCGAGGGTTCGTTTCCAAACAATCCATTATATGCACGATAAGCTGCATCATAGGTCTTGCGACCAACCATCTGCAATCCACCCTCAACATCTGCAGAACCATGCACATCTTCACCAGCTTTAGTCTGAAGATCTATGCCTCTTGGCCCTTCAACTTGGTTTGTGAAATCAGGATTGGAGAACGGATTGCCGGGTTCTGGCACGTATGTTGAAGGATTTTCTGGCATATTCCCCAGAGCATCTATAACATCTTGAGGTATCCCTTTATTGAGTAGTTCGTTTGGCGTATAGTATCCTGTCGTCGATCTCTGATAGTATTTTACAAGATCTGGATTTTCCTGCTGGAACTTATTCCAATCTTCTCCCCTCAGATCATGAGGAATGTCTTTCGGGGGATTCATGGCGTAATTTACCACAAAATTATCCATTCCAATTTTGCCTTTATTCTCTCCCGTACCCCAACCAGTGATTCCATAATTTTGCAGTTGCTTCTTTTGCTCCTCTGTTTTTTGGTCACCAGTTATCCAAGTAGGCAAAATCTCCTTGATCATCGAAACGATATCTACAGCTATTGTACCTATTGCATCAAGTATCAGGGCAAAAACTTTCGATATAGGATCGAAGATCTGAAGGATATTCATGATCAGCTTCTTGATGTCATCTGCTATCGAGCCTAGATCCTCTGTCCCATAAAGAAGCGATGTGATGATCTTGAAGATATCTGGAAGGAATTTGAGGAATAATCCAGCAGGTCCGAGCAGTCCAGCTCCCAGGATACTTCCCAGATTCCCCATGACGAAGTTTATGCTTAGATGTGCCAGCTTACTTGCAAAGGTAGCAATATCGCCGCCTGACTCGCTCCAGAGCTTCGTCAGCTCTTTCCATGCAGCCTGCAAAGCTCCGGTTCGCCAGGCTATCAATGCCAAAATTCCTACAACGAGCAGCAACACACCAATTGGACCCAATAGAACTCCACCGATAGCACCAATTGCACTTATCAGAGGAGCTAAGAGGCCCAAAGCTCCAAGCGCCCCATGCAGTGCAGCTCCAAATAGTATTGCTGAGGTTGCTGCTCCGGTGATAGCTATTGCCATAGCTAAAAATTGAGTTAATGCAGGGTTTGACTGCATAGCATCATTTATCTGGAATAAGTAGTCCACGAAAATGACAAGAAATGGAACCAGTCCTTCTCCAAGTGTGGATGATATGTCGCTGAAAGCTTCTTTCATCTCATCGAGTGTATCTCCAGCTAACTCAGCATCTTTAAGAGTAGATCCAAGAGCTGCAATGTTCTTTGTCTCTGCAGCCTTCGTGAATTTCTTGATAAAGAGCTTCATGGCCTCTTCTTCTACAGATTTCCCAGACCATGCAGACCTTGTTTCTGCTTCTGCCTGGATTGCATCTGTGTTTATTCCGAGCTGTCCGAGGCCAGGTGCAACTTTTCCAAGCTTACCAATTTTTCCTTGAGCAATTAACTGTAATACATCTGCAGCTTGTCCACCATTACCCTCTCGACTCATCTCTTTTTCGAGATATTCGATGAATTTGGTTTGCTTATCTACCGATAAATCAGTACCGATAAACTGAGCTGCAATTAGAGCTTCATTTGCTCTCTGTCCCTCAGAAATCCCTCTTTTACTTTTTGCTTCTCGGATCCACTTTTCATATTGGTCCTTTCCAGCAGGTCCTACATTGCTCCCGATTGAGCCAATCTTATCCTCAATCGAGGTTGCCATATACATCGAGGAAAGGGTGATGCCCATCGTTGCTGCAGCAACTTTCTTCAGCTCTCCTTCTACATCGCTCCAGTTGTCTTTCAGGTAGCCTGTCACCTTGCCGGAGGTCTGTCCGACTTCGTTCATAGTCTTCTGGACTGTTTTCAGCTCTGTTCCAACCAGATTCATAGCTCCCTGGACCATGCCGCTGGAAGTTACAGCCTCTAAAAAGCTCTTTGACACTCCTGCAACTTCAGCTTTGGTTTTTACAAGCTCTTTCTGAGTTGATTGCAGAGCTGCCCCGGTATTCTTCAGGCCAGATTCTGTTTTGGCAGTCTCAATCTCTATCTTGGCTTTTGCTACCTGGCCGTTCATCTCCTCTACGGCAGCTTTTGCTTCTTTTACCTGATCCAGGACCTCCAAGCCCTCAAGGATCAGTTTTGTGACAAGCTCCCTGACTGCGCTCATAAGATTATATCAGATTCAGATTGCTGCTTCTGCATCTGCTCCATGAGTTTTACATCTTCTTCATCAATACCTGATAGAGACATTATGCGCTTCTCAACTCTCTCACGTTGAGCTGCCTGGGATTGCCTCATTGCTTCAATCTCTGCATTTATCTTTGCATTAAGCTCAGACTGAGGCTTTCGCAGTTCTCGAAAAACATCAATATCGATCTCATTGGAATCAGGCTGCAAGTTTCCTCCTGCTGCAGCATTGCGCTCCATCATTCCATTTCCTGCCTGAATGCTTATCTGATCACCACTAACCAGGCCAACGAATGATAACTGCGCCGGCGTGAGATCTCCTACGTACCTTGATTCGTTGAGGGAGTATCCTGCTGCGTGAGCGGCGGAGAGGAGCATTCCTTCTGGCGACTGAAAAAATCCATCAGCTCCTCATAACTGACTTTGCTGATTCCAAAGACAGCAGTTCCAATGGTGACGGCTCCAAACCCGAGGAGGTCTTGAAGCTCATCCCTGATGTCTTCTTCTGGTGTCTGAGGATCCAGGCCGGCTTTTGCCAGCTCGATCATGAAGCTTACGAACCTGTCATTAAGCTTGAGTCCTGAGATATCGATTTTTCCGATCAACGCAGGCGGAATGTCACCTGAATCTCTGATCTTCTGGAGATCCTCTTTCGAGAGGTTATCAAGATCTATTCCCCCCATGATCTCCTCTAACCCATAGCCGAGAGTCTGAGAAATAAGTCCTATGGTTTTGAGGGTCACAGGCTTGATGGTGACTTCTACGCCACCATATTCCTTCAGTACCAGGTTCTTTCTATAATGCCTACCAAGCTCCAGGATTGCTTTTGTCATTCTTCTTGTCATAAAATCCCTCGAAATAAATGTGGAAATGTAAAGGTCGCCTACTTCGGCAACCTATACATGTACTTGAAGTCGTATTCGCTTATGATGGTGTTGTTCTCTGGGTACTGCCTGCCTGATTTCGTGATCTTGCAGTACATGAGAGCCTCGATGAAGTCACCGTAGTTAGGCCCCTGTGCCTCACCGACACGATCCATCACCAGGATCCTGAAGTAGTTAGGCTGACCCTCATCATCTTGGTTCTCAAGGAGCTGAGTCAGAGCCATGAGCTGCCAGGAGTTCATCGCAGGCGCACCGTTCTTGAGGTAGCTTCCAAAGGAGAAGCTTCCCTGGTACGTATGCTCCTTGTCTGTCAAGGCCCAGGGATTGTGGCTTCCAGAACCAAGTTCTTCCTCGACCTTCATGTTCTTCTGGTGCGTGAGCTGCCGAAGAGGGAAATAGATTCCTGCGATATCGATTATTACGTCATGGATCGATTTAGCCGTAAGCGTATATCCCTTGCTGATGTTCGGCATCCCATAGAAGTCCTTATAGACACCGGATTTTTCTAAAGTTACCATCTTCTCTCACCCCCTTTCCCTAAGCCGCAATTTCGTCAGAGTAGTAGCCGACGAACATCGTGGTATGGAATCTCAGGATATGGCCGACTGGCTGGATCCAGAACTCCAGGTTTACCTTATCCTTGTCAAGGCTGTCCTTCGATGCAAAAATCTCTCCGGTGTCAAGGATCTTCTCGTTCTTCTGCTGCTCAATCATCAGGGTTACAGATCCCTTGATTCGTCCGAGGTTCTCCTTGGTCAGTCTCTTATGATAGAACTGGTCCGTGATCGATTTGAGAGCACGCACGTTCCAGCAGATCGTCCTGACATCGACATCGAGCTTGAAGTTGCCGTCGCTGTTTGTCGAGATGCCGGCATAGGGCCTCACTCCTCTGCTTGTGAGGTTATTGCTGTCCATGAGGTCTGCAGATTCCTTGATGAGAACGTCTATGCCGTTTTCAGTCAGCTCCTCTACCTCTGAATCGTTGAACTGATAGATCACTCCGCCTACTCCGTTCAGGACGTTCAGCTCATCTGCCATGC
>Ga0074195_1002146_pt1 | contig 23414 bp, 17 predicted proteins | sample EPASupsiteHSE623_FD_64525 | JGI IMG/M metagenome (GOLD analysis project Ga0074195, IMG submission 64525) | Bioremediated contaminated groundwater from EPA Superfund site, New Mexico - Sample HSE6-23 | ecosystem: Environmental > Aquatic > Deep subsurface > Groundwater > Contaminated ...
TGGGGGGTCGCGGCGACTTCGTTCTTCCTTGCAGCCGGGGCACATCTGGGGTCCAGGGGAGTGAATTCTTGATGGTCCAAAAAAGTCATTGTCGCTTGGTCTACAGGAACTAGGTGAAGGATTTCGACCTCTGTTGGCCGTTGCGCGGAGCTAAGGCCCGTGATATAGTTCGCCACCCTCCAAGGAGCCTGTCAGGGGCTTGCTCCGAGAGGCTCCTGGAATGTCGAGGAAGGACAACGGTCGACCAACATGTCTCTAGATCTGGCTTTTTCCCCACTCAAGAAGGCTCACCTGGACTCGGCGGTCACACCGTACACTACGGGCGGCGAGGTGCTCGTCCCGCCACGGTGTCCCCATTTCGAGGCGTGTGGCGGGTGTCACCTTCAGCATTACTCCTATCAGGATCAGCTCGACATAAAGGTCCGTCAGCTCGAGGACCTTTTTGCACAGCACGGCCTCGAGTCCACCGGGATCCACGACCGAGTCCATGGAATGGAGGACCCTTGGCACTACCGGAACAAGGCCGATTTCAACGCCAAAGTCTACGGCGGCCAGATCCGGTTGGGCTTCTCGGAAACGGGGACGAGCCGGGTGATCGACGTCAATTGCTGCGTCATCGTGTCGAAGCTGATCAACGAGTGTCTCGACGGCTTCAAAAAGCTTCTGCCTGATTTTCCCGAGATCAAGAGAAAACTGCACTCCCTGATCCTGCGGAGCTCGTTTCGGGATGAACAGGTCGTTGCCGTGTATCACACCAAGCTCAAGGATCCGGCGGTTTTCGGCCGGCTGACCGCTGGAGTCCGAGCGGATCATCCGGTGCTCATCGGCGGAGGGTTCGTGAAGAAGGGGAAGGGGATCGGCGAGGGCGATCTTCGGCTGCGCGAGGACGTGCGTGGAATCGAATATTCGTATTCACCGGCCAGCTTTTTCCAGGCCAACCCCGTGCAGACCGACGTCCTGGCAAGGATCGTGGAGGAGTACGCTGACCCGAGGCCCTCCGATGTTGTCCTCGACCTCTATTCAGGGGTGGGGCTGTTCAGCCTGCTTCTGGGACAGAGCGTCCGGGAGGTCTATGCCGTCGAAGACACCCCTTGCGCCGTGAAGGACGCGGCTGAGAATGCCCAGGCTCTGGGCGTGCGAAATTGCCATTTCCTGAGAGGACAGGCAGAGGAACGGCTGAGCCAGTTATTCCGAACCGGAGTGCGGCCCACAGTGGCGGTGCTGGATCCCCCGAGATCCGGTTGTCATGAATCGGTCCTCTCGGTCCTTCAGCAGCTCCAAGTGCCACGGATCGTTCATGTGTCCTGCAATCCCAGGGCCTTGGCCAGGGATGTTCAGAAACTCGTGCGGGGAGGCTATCGGCTGAGGTCCCTCTCCCTGGTCGACATGTTCCCCCAGACGTCGCACATGGAGTGCGTCGCCTACCTGTCTGTGTGACGTGCGCGTCGGACGAGGAAAGGCTGATCCGTGCTGCTGATTCACGGGCCTTGGGTTCGAGGGTCACTCTTCTGAATTGACGAGCTCGAGGATTTGGCGATCGGTTCTGTCCGTGGCGGTGTGGCTGCTCTTCCTGAGTCGGACCACTTCCTTGATGCGTCCCAAGGCCTGAAAAAAGCAAGGATAGAATCGGAAGTTGCCCACCATCCAGGAAAAGAGCAACTGGACGACCAGGATCGCGCAGTGCTGTGCGATGAAACCGGGGGTTGTCAGGTTCTTCCACGCGAACAGGAGCCGATTCCTCTTCCGGACTGTGAGGATGGTGGAGCGGTCGAACGTTTTCTTGATCGTCCCCAGCCTCTGATGGTGGGTTACCTGGCTCGATGGCTCCCATAAGATTTTGTATCCGTGCTTCCAGGCTCGGTAGCACAGATCCGCGTCTTCCCAGTAGAACGGATAGAACAGCGGATCGAATCCGCCCAGCGTCAGGAATTTCTCTCGGTCGAACAGTGCGTTCGCACCGGTGAAAAGCGACGGGGCAGCGCCCGTGCCGTGTGGCCGCACGCGTGCTGGAAAGGGCCGATAGTCTTTGGCCGAATCGAGCAGAAAGAAGGTCCCCAGCAGAAAGACCCCGACCCGTCTGCCTCCTTCGATCCGTCCTTTCGGATCGAGCAACGTGGCGCTCACAGCGAAGACGTCCGGGTCCTCGAAATGTGGGACGAGCGAATCGAGGAAGTCCGGTTCCGGAATCATGTCGTTCGAGAGGAGGGCGACGTGGCGGTTCTTGGCCGCTTTGAATCCGGCGTTCGCGGCTCCGAGGAAGCCGGATCGCTGCTTCAGTTCGAGGAGCCGAACCTCGGGATGCTCGCGGGCCAGAAACGAAACGCTTCCATCGGTCGAGCAGTCGTCCACAACGAGGATCTCGTCGGCCAGGTTTCGGTTCTTCGCCGCCGCGACCACGCCGGAAAGACAAAACTGGAGATTCTCCAGTCCATTGTAGTTCGTGAGAACGAACGACACTTTTTCTGCGGCGAACGGCTGTCGTGGTGTGACCTGGCCGGAAGAATCGGACACGAGATCTCCCTCTTGACGTTCCTGTGGAGAGCCGAAACTATATCACGCCCCATGTTGGCTGAACAGAAGCTCTTCCGGATTGAAATTCGGAAGCCTCTGCCATAGACTCGTCATGACGCGGAGGCTTCCCATCATGAAACCCGTTCGCTCTGACGTGCTCGTGATCGGCTCCGGTATCGCCGGTTCCACGACGGCCCTTCGTTGCGCGGCCAAGGGGCTCGAGGTCTGTCTGGTCACCAAAGCCGGCGAACCGTGGGAGTCGGCCACCCATTACGCCCAAGGTGGGATCGTGGGCAAGGGGGTGGACGATTCTCCCTCTCTGCTCACCAAGGATATCATGAAGGCGAGCGCTGGGAGCGCCAACCCGGCTGCCGTGGCCGTGCTCTCGGCAGAAGGGCCGAGGCTGGTCCGGCAGATGCTGGTCGGCGAGATCGGCATCGAGTTCGACCTGGACGACCACGGACAGGCCGATTGCACACGGGAAGCCGCGCATTCCCGCCGACGGATCTACCACGCCAAGGACGCCACCGGCCGAGAGATCGAGACAAAGCTGCTGGGAGCCGCAGCGCGCTCGAAGTACATCAAGGTCTTCCCACGGCATACCGCGATCGACGTGATCACCCGTAGCCACCATTCAAGTTCGCCACTGGCTCGCTACGACGAGAACGTCGCTCTGGGCGCCTACGTTTTCGACGAGTCCAGCGGACGGGTGCGGACGTTTCTGGCTCCATTCGTCGTCCTGGCGACCGGCGGTCTGGGGCAGATCTACTTGCACACGACCAACCCCAAAGTGGCGACCGGAGACGGGATCGCGATGGCCTCCCGGGCAGGGTGCCACATCCTGAACGCGGAGTTCGTGCAGTTCCACCCGACCGCGCTCTACCACCGCGACTCCGAGCGGTTTCTGATCAGCGAGTCCGTGCGCGGCGAGGGTGGAGTCCTGCTCAACAGCGAGAACGTCCGCTTCATGAAGAAGTACCATCCGGACGCGGAATTGGCTCCCCGCGATGTGGTCACCCGAGCGATCCACGAGGAGATGACCCGGACCGGTGCCTCGTGCGTCTTCCTGGACATCGCCGGTCCTGCTGCAGGCCAACTCGACATCCGGTCCAGATTCCCCACGATCTACGAAAGATGTCGGAATGTGGGCATCGACATCACACGGGAGCCGATACCCGTGGTTCCGGCCGCTCACTACTTCTGCGGTGGCGTCAAGACCGATCTGCACGGACGGACCGCCATCAAGAATCTTTTTGCCGTGGGCGAGGTCGCCTGTACCGGTCTCCACGGAGCCAACCGGTTGGCCAGCACGTCGCTGCTCGAAGGTCTTGTGTTCGGTGCGCGCGCGGCCGCCTCGATCTGTCGGACCCCGGCGTCGCCGTTTTTGGATCGCAGGTTCCGTGAGATTCCCCCATGGGACGACGCGGGGCTTTCGGAAGAAGGCGACGAGGTTCTCATCACGGGCGATTGGCTCACGATCAAGAGCACCATGTGGAACTACGCCGGAATCGTTCGGAGCAAGAAGCGGCTCAGCCGTGCCAGGGGAGATCTGGAGTATCTTTCACATCGCGTGGAGCGTTTCTATCGCGAGACCAAGCTTTCCCGTCCTCTCATCGAGCTTCGGGATGGTCTTCTGGTCGCAAGGGTGGTCACGTCCGCGGCGCTCAGGAATCCGAAGTCCGAGGGGTGTCACTACCGGATGGACTAGCCCCGGACCTCGATTCGCCACAGTCTTGGGCCATCTCGAACAAGGATCTCCCATCTCCCCCCCCCTTTCGTCGAGGGGGCCGTCCTCGTGGGCGTTGATGTCTGAACGATGAAGAGAAGACTCTGGATCTTTCTCATTCTCCTGGCGGTTGTGTCGGGAGGACTGGGTGTCTGGCTTTGCCGAACGGCCGCGCCTGAGCGGGTCAGAGAACGGCTCGAGACCTCTCTCTCCCACGCTCTGGGCGTGGCGGTCAAGGTCGCATCCGCTCGACTGGATTGGACCGGACAGCTCGAGGCAACCGATGTCACCATCGACGAGCCGGACAGTCGTCGGACCATTCTCCGGGTCCCCCGAGTCAGGGCGCGGATCGATGCGGAAAAACTCCTGGATGAAGCTCTGGAGGTCGACGAAGTGACCCTGGATCGACCGGTCGTCTCACTTGCGGGGCCGGTCGCTCTGGTATTGATCGAGGCCCTGTCGAAGACGGGAGGGGGCACAAAGCTTCCTTTCGGCCGGCTCGTCTGGAAGCAGCTCACGCTCGACTGGGAGTATCATGGGCCGTCCGCTTCGATCCACGTTCGTCTCGTTGATCCCGGTCGATCAGTGTCAAGAGACGATCTTGCGTCCATTCGACAGAGCGGTGCTCTTGCGATGCCCTCCTCTGTGACCGGATCCTTTTCCGGCCAGGCCAGGATCTCCGGATCCTCGGTTCCGTTGGAGGGAACGATCGGGTTCCAGAGCGGCAGATTGGAACGGACAGGGGGCGTGACCAACCTGACCGGACTTGCGTTGAAGATCGGCGAGACCTCCTTTCATCCGCTATTGAAGCTCGACACGACCACGCCGACGCCTCGGATACAGGCGGGCGTCACCTCGACGCGAGTCAACCTGTCCGACCTCATCAGAGCGCTGCCCGGGCAGCTCGATCGCACGGTCGGGGCCTATGCGCCGAAAGGCGCGATTGATGTATCTGTTGCGGTTTCTGGACCAATCGATTCTCCGGATGTCGCCGGGGAGCTGAAAATCGTCGATCTGGAGATGACCCTTCCCTCTTTCGTGGATCGAGTGAGAGCCCGAAATGGAGTCGTCGTCGTGGTTCCGGCCCCCTCAGGAGGGGTTCTGTTCCATCCCCACGGACTCGTGCTCGACCTGGAGGGCGGTGGCCGGTCGCACCGGGTGGAGATCTTGTCGGGGGATGGCGTGCTTGCGAACGATCGACTCGAGGTTCTCGACGTGACCGCTCGGGTCTCGCATGAGGGAGTAAGCCGCGTTGCCGACAGAGTCAGACTCTCCGGCCGCCTGCACCGAGGGCCCTCCGGAATCGAAGGAGCTGTCAAACTCGAAGGTCAAAACGTGGATCTCGCTGCGCTTCTTTCCTCTCTAGAACCGTCCGCGGGGCCGCTTTTTACGCGGCACGAGGTCGAGCTTGTGGGCGACGTGGACCTGAGACTCGCGGGACAACTCGCAAAACCCGTGGTCTCCGGCAAGGCGAGAGTCGAGCGCGGCCGTTTTGTGATCGGACTTCGCGGAGCCGAAGACAGAGGCGCCAAGGTCACGGCGTCGACTGTAACGGTGTCGGTGGTGCCGGACGCCAGGTTCGTGATCTCCCCTCGATCGATCTCTGTGCAATCGGCGAAGTTGAGGACCCATGACGTGACCTTGGATGTCACTGGAGAAGTCGGACCAGGGAGGGTCCAACTGGCCTTGACGGGCGAGAAGGTCGACAGTTCCTCGGCCTTTCGCCTGCTCGGCCTCGGAGGGGAAGCACGCAAATTCTGCACGGGCCGACTGTCCTCCGCGCGGATTTCCATCTCGGGTTCGTCAGACAATCCAAGGACGATGATAGAGGCCCGTCTGGCCGGTCTGACAGTGAGCCATCCTCGGCTGAAGACGCCCATGAAGGTCGTCTCGGGAAAAGGAACGCTGCAGTCGTCCAGGCTGGCGTTCGAGGGAGTGAAAATGGACCTGGACGGCTCATCCGTGGAGTTGGGCGGCACCATGGAGTTCGGAACCGGGGCGAAGGCCGGCGAGGCGCCGTCCGGAACGCTCTCCCCAGGGCCTCGCCTGGACCTGACGTTCCGGTCCGAGGCCTTTCCCGTGGCTTCCTGGACTCGCAGGAATCGGGAACGCGATTCCATCCGTCTGTCGGGGAATGTTCCTGTGTCCCTGTCGATCACAGGCTCATGGGCGCGGCCGCGGACCGTCGGCCGCGTGGGACTCAAGGGGCTAGACGTCAGGCTCTCGATGTTCACGGAACCCCTTCGGGGAGTCAAGGGCGAGCTGACCCTCGATCCCGACGCCGCCCGCTTTCAGAAAGGCGAATTCTCGCTCGGGCGCGACAAGGTACTCATCGACTTGAACCTCGACACGGAAGGACCGGACGCCGTGGCGAAATCTCTCACGGCCGATGGAGCGATCGATCTGTCGTTGTTGTCCGGATGGACGGATGAGCTCCGGATCCAGGGAAGGGGATCCGTGAACGTGCATGCGTCCGGACCGCTCGCCGCTCTCAAGGCCACAGCCCGGGTCAAGGGGCCGCACTTCGCGATCCGGGCTGCCGGCCGCACCCTCGAGGTCGTGGATTTGGTTTCTCAGATCGTGGTGGCTGGCGACGAGGTGGAGATCCCGGCCGTGCAGGGAAAGACCTCAGGGGCGGTCGTGCGTGGCTCTGTGTCGGGCGACGGATCGTTCTCCCTCAAGGTGGAGGGCCTCGACCTCAAGCGTTTCCGATCCGATCCGACCGCGCTTCTCCAAGGAGGCTCTCTCTTCTTGGACGTGTCCGGAACCGCAGGCGCTTCCCTGGCCGATCTGAACCTGTCCGGGATGTGCGCCGTGAACCATCTGGAGCTCGATTTGAGCCGCAGCAAGACGCTGCAGAAGATGAAGACGAAGGCCGGAGCCGGTGAAACCGGTTCGGCTCTGGCGACCGGGCTTCTGGGAGCCACTGGGCTGGGTATCCTGGCCAGTGCGAGCGCGGCGCACGCGCATTTCTACGGAGAGGTCGTCGACGAGGCCCTCGCTCGACACGACCTCGGGACCGTGGCGAGTCCGTTTCGGCTGAAAGAGGGACGTCTCGCGCTTCCCACCATCGCCGGGGAGAAGATCCGAGGGCGGCTGACCTGTCTACCCTCGAGCGGGAAGCTGGATGGATCGCTCGATTTCATCCAGCTTGGAAAAGCTCGGTTCCTCGATGTGAAGATCGGCGGCACGTTGTCCGTTCCGGAGCCGACCGTGACGTCGTCCAACGTTCGACTCGGAGGGAAGGGACCTCCTGGGGGAAAGAACGAGGGCCAGAGTGCCATCAACCTGAAGACTCTGGTCAAGCCCGGGGTTGGAATGCTGATCGGGTGGCCCGTCCCTGTCGCCGATCTTCTGATTCACAGGCTATTTGGAAAAAAGCGCCGACGCCCCCAGCCAGCGGTGGAGAGCACTCCGACGCCGACGCCGACATCATTGCCAACCTCGACGCCTTTTTCCCCGCCGTCACCGGTCCCGTCGCCGACTCGCCCGTGACCGACTCGGGCGCTCGCCGATGGAATGGGTGTTTTGCCTGCGACTCGGTTGGAGTCCCGGTAGTCCTGAAACTCACGCAGCAGCGTCTTCTCCCGGTTGAATAGCACTTCGGTCCACCACTTGGGTGAAAGGAATGGGTACATGGAAGAAAGAGATCTGATCCTGAATGGAAGGCAAGAACCGACGTTGGAGATGATCAGATCGTACTTGGATGAGACGGCGACACCTCTGTGGGACGATCTGAACTCGTTCATTCAGGAAAGGTACGGAGCCCATCCGAAGATCTCGTTCAGCAAGTGCTCAGGAAAACCAGGGTGGAACGTCAAGTATCACAAGTCCGGCAAGTCGATCTGTACCTTGTACCCTGAGAAAGAACGCTTCATTGTCTTGGTCGTGGTCACACTGGATCTGGCCCGAGCGATCGAAGGTTCACAAAGTGCCCTGGGATTGGAAATACCGGAGATCGCCAGGTCGGCAAGACCATTCAACGGAACGAAATGGCTGATGATTCCTGTTCACGGGAAGGAGTCACTGGATGCAGTGATCGAGCTTCTTTGCCTGAAGCAGCCACCCAAATCTTGCGAAGCCCGAGTCTCGACGTGTTGAATGGTGAGACCTCTTTGTCCTTCTCGAAGTCGGGAGCCTGCGCCAGAACCATCCCGTACCAGCACTTCATGGACGGCGAGGGTGAGCGCAAGGCAGCCTGACACGCAGCCAAGAGGGCTCGTTCCGGATGGGGTCTTTGTCCAAGAGGAAAGAGAAGGTCCTGTGACGTTCCTGGTTCTTCCACCCACCCCCCACGGATGTGGAGGTGGCGGAGGTCGCCTGGGAGACGTGTCGACGAACCCGCTCGATCTTGGTTCGACGAGGGCTCTTTCGGGATGATCCGGACCCCTGTGATGCCCCCCATCTCTTCGTGCCGCAAGATCATCCTCCTGGAATGACAAACTGCTGAGCAGGAACCCCCACCGAACGCCCGGCGTTAAAATTGCAGGTCTCGTACCATTGTTATATATAAAAAGAATTGCACCGTTCTCATGACTCGGAACTGACAGGCGGCCGCGAGGTTTGATAATAATGGGAGCTGTCTGTCTGTCCGTGTCTTGGAGTTCGCACCCTAGCGAGGTCGAGATGACGATTCCAGAGTTGGGCGTGGAGGTCTGCATCCACCGTCAGCGGGTGCAGCTCGTTCGCCTGTCGGAGACGGGGGTGTCGATCGGACGGAGCCCCTCGAACGACGTCGTACTGACCCATACGAAGGTCTCCCAGCGCCACGCCAAGCTGAGCGTCCAGGACGATCGTCTTCTGCTCGTCGACCTGGGGAGCACGCACGGGACCCTGATACAGGGGCGTCGGATCGATGCGGCTCCCATCGCTCCCGGAGACGAGTTTCAGATCGGTCCGTACGTTCTCAAGATCGTGCCGTACGCGCCCACGCTCGCCGAGACGGTTCTGGGCAGCGAGTCGGGCACCAGCCGGGAGCGTTCATTCACCCACCTGATCCAGAGTTTGCTCCACTTGACCGATCTCGTGGGAGTGACCGATCTCCAGGCGGTTCTGGAGACCGTTCTTGAACGTGCCATGGAGCTGATCGGCGCGAATCGTGGGTTTGTCGTTCTCCCGCGCGGGGACAATCTCTCTCCGGTCCTGGCCCGTCTCGGCTCTGCTCCGGATGGTGATGAGCGTTTCAGCCAGACAGTCTGTCAGAAGGCTGTGACGACCCGCCGTCCGGTCTGGCTTTCCGATGTAAAGGACCGTCTGGAGCTCGTGGAGATCCAGAGCTTGGTCGCCGTTCATCCGTCGCTGGTCGTTGCGATTCCGTTGATCGATCGTGGAGAGGTCCTCGGAGTCCTCTACCTCGAGTGTGATCGGACCGCGCCGAAGACAGGGAACCTCCAGCTCGTCGATGAGGTCTCGACCCTGGGAGGTCGAGCGCTCCGGACCGCTCTCACGCAGCACCAGATTGTGAGTCTGCACGAGCGGTGGAGGTGGTATGGGGCGGCCGAGTCGGATGACATCGATATCTTCAGGTCTTGCCGGAACAAAGGGATGAAGGAGGTTCTCGCCACCATCCGGAAGGCCTCCCAGGAAGACGTGACGATGCTGATCCTGGGCGAAAGTGGGACGGGAAAAGAGATGACGGCACTCACGGTTCACCGGCTGTCTGACCGACGGAATGGACCGTTTCTTGGTGTGAACTGCGGGGCTATCCCGCGAGATCTCATGGAAGCGGAGCTCTTCGGCTACGAAAAAGGCGCGTTCACCGGTGCCACCGAACGGAAGCGAGGTCGGCTCGAGTCTGCGCAAGGAGGAACTCTGCTGCTGGACGAGATCGCCGATCTTCCGAAAGACCTTCAGGTCAAGCTGTTGAGAGTCCTCCAGACTCGAAGTTTTGAACGGGTCGGGGGTTCCGACTCTGTGCGGCTCGACGTGCGAGTCATCGCGGCCACGAATCGGAATCTCGACGAGGCGGTGGCTCGAGGCGAGTTTCGCGAGGACCTGTACTACCGGCTGAACGTCATCGAGGTGAGGCTTCCTTCCCTGCGTGAGCGTGTCGAGGACATCGGGCCTCTCGTCCAGGAGATGCTCGTTGCCGCCAACCGACTGTTCAAGCGGAAACTGTACGGAGTGACGCCCGAAGCGCTCAACGCATTGGAGGCCTACCGCTGGCCAGGCAACGTTCGGGAGCTTCGAAACGTCATCGAGAGGGCCTTCATCCTGGAAACAGGAGACCGAATCACTCCGGAGAGTCTTCCCTTCTCAAGGACGGCAAGAGCACCCTCCGACCTGACGGTGGACCAGGCCACGACGCCCACGGTCGAGAAGCCCGTCCTCACCCTGGACCAGTATCTCGAGAGACAGGAGAGGGACTACGTCCGCGTCATTCTCGGGAGCTCCAACGGAAACATCTCCCGGGCAGCCAAGGTTCTCGGACTCTCGCGAGTGACTCTGCACCGCAAGCTTCATCGACTCGGTCTTCGGGGGCTCTTCGACCCGAAGAGCTGACGCACGGTCCAAATCGGTTTGTCCCTTGTGTCGCCATCGCCACAGGCTGTTTCAACCGAGACACATGCGAGGTGTATCACCGACGACACAGGCGGAGAGATCGGGAAACCGCAGGGACGGATTGATCCGAGATATGGGCTGACGTCTGGCGAGTTGGAGGCTCGGCACACCCCTTGCTGCTCCTGGATGAGCGCCACGAGGCAAACAAGCCAAACGGCTCTTGGAAAGGAGTGAAGCCATGGTGGACAAGGGATCGTTGCGAAGGACGGTCGTATGTCTCACGCTGCTCGGACTGGTTCTCATGCCGGGACCGGCGGTCGCCCAGGTGCTCCCTCCGACCGATGCGACGCCGGCATCGGTCGGCAACGCCAACAGCGCGGCCGCAGGAACCGGGCAAGGGGCGGCGACCGCCGCAGGCGAGCGTTTCTTTGCCGCCGTTTCGGAGGCGGCCGGCGGAAGCGGCCAGGGGGCTCAATCGCGAGGTCGTCGACGCGTCGGGGCTGGCGGCGGCGGTGAGGGCGGTGGGGGCTCCGGTTCGGGCCAAGGTGGACAGTCTGCGGGTCAGTCGAGCTCAAGGTCAGCTCTCGAGCAATCGTCGCTGCCCGGGTATCCGAACCTGAGCTATCAGAACAACGGTCTGATCAAGACGGAACCCGGCCTTACCAAGGCGATCAACGCTCTCCAGTCCTCGACCGACGGGTCCGGCCAGACCAAGGCCGTAGGAATCCTTCAAGAGACGATCGATCAGGTCGACCGCGCCCTGGCCGACACGTCTCTGAGCGGTCAGATCGGGAGTTCCATCTGTCTCAGGGAGGGCAAACAGTGCTCGGCGACCAGGAACGCTCTCACCCAGTCCCGGAGTGGGCAGTGCACCGCAGGGTCGCTCGGAACGATCTGCTCATCCGCGACCCGAAGCTGCTCGCCGATCCTGCTCGACCTGGATGCAAACGGCATCGCCGACGTGACGACTCCCGACGTGGGAGGAGAGTGCGGGGCGTTTGTGAAGGAAGGGAGTGTCCGGTTCGACATCAGCGGACGTGGGGTTTCTCAACGCACCGAATGGCTGAAGCCGAACCGAGACGGGTTGCTGGCCGTCGACGCGAACTCCAACGGCGTCGTCGATTCGGCGAGTGAACTGTTCGGCGACACCGACGGGTTCGACAACGGTTACGCGAAGCTCGCGGTCCTCGATCGAGACAACAACGGTGTCTTGACCGGCGACGAACTGTCAAAGCTCATGGTGTGGGTCGACGACGGTGACGGAGTCTGCCAGCCGTCGGAGATGAGGACGATGAACGACCTCCAGATCTCGGCGATCAGCGTGGACCACCGAAATCTGGTCTCCTGGTACGTGAAGAACGGACAGACCTGCACGACCTGGGACTGGTATCCACGCGTCGAGTAGGTCGACGGTTCAACGGGTGCGAGCAGGAGGTGAATGGATCATGGTCGATCGTGTAACAGTGGCGGATAGACGAGCGTTCGTGGCAGCCACCATGGGGTTGATCGGACTGGCACTCGGGATGACGATGGTGGTGATGTCTCTGGCGACCCAGTCGGGGACAACCCGAACGGTCCACGCGCGCATGGCGTTGGGGCGTCAGGCTTCCGAGCTCGCGGAATCGGCGATCGCGGAAAGTCTGGCCAGCTTCACCGACTCGATCGACTCCCGGCTTCAAGGGGCGAACCTTCGGGAACGACTCTTGCGGTCTCCATCGGGGGGCGTGGTCTACGGTCTCGACATCGTGGGGTCCGCTTCCTGGGAGTTCACGCCCGCTCGTACCCGAGCTCTGGTGAAGGAATATGGTCTCTTGGCCGACGTCTCGACGGTTCGAGTGACCCCCCTGTACTACAGCCTCGTTCAGAACTATGGAGAGGTGGAGCTGGCGGCCACCGCCAGTTCCACCTTGAGAGGAGGTTCGCCGGTGTCGAGAACGGTCCTGTCCCGGCACTACTTCGTTCTCGACTCGAACGGACGCACCTCTCGGGTCAATCCGGTAGCCATTCAGCTCGTTGTCGATAGGAGGGGACGATCGTGAACCGTCGTGGCGTCACTCTGATAGAGATGTTGGTCGGAGCCTCCATTCTGGTCACAATGCTGTTTGTCCTCTACGGGGGACTCCACACGATGGAGCGGCAGGCTCACTGTTCGTCCAACAGCCTGGCGCAGGTCCAGGAGGGTCTTCTTCTCATGGAGGCGATCCGGATTGAGCTCGCCTCCCTCGTCCTGAACCCGTTCTCCAACGCGGCGGACCACGAGGGCAACTCTTTCGTCATCTCCAAGCCGAACGGAACCTCGATCCAGTTCGTGATGGAACGGCTGCGGGACGGGGAGCGTCAGCGATTCCTCGTGTGCTACGAGTCCGTTACACCGCCCAAGGGCACTCCCGGCCTGCTCCTGCACAAACGAGTGTACGTCTTCCGTCAGAACACTCCGTGGCAAGACCCGGTGGACCTCACCACAGGCTGGCGCCAGGACTGGATCGGTCCGCTGGTGGAGGACGAATCGTCACGGTTCAGGAACCTGGCGATTCAGGATCTGCGATGGCGCTGCCTCGTTCCGCAGGAGAACGAGGGAAAGGTCTACTTTCGGGTCAAACTGGTCCTGAGGACCCTGGATCCGGGGCGGATGCTACCGTTCTCGACCCTCGTGAGTGTGGCGACCCCGGACCTCCCCACGAGGGTCTCCGACTGTCCGTGCCTGTTCGCCCCCTGTTTCGATCCGACTCGTCCCGACTGTCACTGCTGCAGCGCTAGGGGAGAATCATGAGAACCGATGGATTCGGAGTCATCGAGGTCACCTTCCTGGCGGTCTTGAGTGCGGTACTGTTCCTTCCGGTCCTCACCCTGTCGTCGAGAAACGTCCAGGACCACCAGGAGCTCCTCGAGCGAGCCCTTGCCCATTCTCTCTGCCTGGACATGGTGGAACGGTTCAAGAGCTACAAGCCGTACTGGCCTTTGCCGGGATCCGAGGATCGATCAACCACCAGCCCTTCTCCCCCGCTCGAAGAGATGTTTCTCCCTCTGGAACTGCAGGCCGAGAGAGCGACCACGTTCGACGGCGTCTATCTCGATCATCTCAAGGTCCTGCGTATGGAGCCAAGGCCCACGATCCGACAGGTCGCGGATCCCAACTGTCTCGGGCTCTATCGACTGGAGGTCTCCACGTCGTGGATCGGTCGGGGGGGGCAACGTCACGAACTGCGTTTTGCCCGCTACTGCTACGCTCCGTGACGGGATGACTCTCTACCGGATAGTGATGAGCTTGAGTGCGACGGTCCTGGAATGGTCATAGAAGAGATCCCAGGATCTCCAGCAATCCGACCGGTACGATGCCTGGAGTGACGAGATGTCCCGAGAGAGGCTCAGGTCGTGGACGAAGAAGTCGTGGAAGTTGCGGTTTCGGCCGTCCTGCCAATCGATGAACGCTTTCTGCGCAGTCTGAAGCACCTTGAGGGCGTCCGGACAGAAGGTGAGTGAGATCAGCTTCAGAAGCTCCACGACCTTCATGAACGATCGGATGCGCACGCGTGGGGGCAGTCTCGCCCCGAGGGGATGGTTGAAGGCGGTCACATAGCCTTCGAGTGCGAGACGCGTGTTTTCCTGAAACACCGACGGCACCCAATCGAGTCGGAGGACCTGCCCCATGTAGCGGTGCCTTGGCGGTCTCGGGTCCCCCAGCATGTCAAGGGTCAAGGAAGAGGCCAAGGCGCGGAGAGGATCGATGAGGTATTCCATCACGTGAAGCGCCGCCGCCGCCCTCTGTTCGTGCAACCGCGCCACGACAAGCTGGAAGCGAGCCGACTCCTCCGGGCTCCGAGAGGCGGCGAGGGCTTTCTCAGCCTCGGACCGCTGGGATCGAAAGTCAGTCTCGGAGTCCGAGAGGGCCCGGACGAGGACGACGACGTCCCCGAGATCGCGGATCGTCTTCGGATCAGCACGCGACGCGACCACGATCTCCTGAAGGGTCCTGCCCAAGTCTCCGGGGTAGAGGAGTTGCTGGATTCGACCGTCCGCCATCTTGCGATCCTCGACCTCTCGGGGAGGTACTTTCTTGACTCCGTAGCTGCTCAACCGCACCGCAAGCTCAGAGCTACGCTCCCTGGACCGGAAATCCGACCATCTCATGACGAGAGAGAGATCGATCCCCCAGGTGGTCGGGAGGTTCGATGGGACCGCGAAGAGACCCAGGCGAAAACTGGTCAACGCGGGGTAGAGAGTGCGATGTACCGGTCCCAGAGCGCGATCCTCTCCCGGTCGTATCAGCCCGAATGGCGGGGCATCGTCCTCGATGGCGGAGAAGAACGGGGAGACCCCATCCAGGATCGAGCGGTCGACCCCGCACCAGCCGCTGGCTTCGAGCTGCTCCTTGAGGTGCGTGTTTTCCCAGTTGGCGAGCCGCAACTCTTCTGCGACCTTTTCCTCGAGCATCAGAGCGAGGCCGTAATCCGAAGTCTGTTGGGTTTGTTGGCGAACAGAGGAGAGAAGTCCGATCAGAGGCAGAAACGACGACCCTGCGATGGCGCAGGCCAGGAGGATCTCGATGACCGAGACGGCTGGTCGCCAGGGCCGGTCGACCAACCCGGTCGTGGTCGCGGGTCTCACGGGCATGGGATCTCCAGAAGGTCTTTGGAGAAACACGAGGAAGCCTGGAACACGATCCAGTCCGCTTCATCGAGAGCAGAAACCTGCTCGGAGGTGGGCGTGGACGTGTCCGTTGCCTGGATCGAGCCGAAGACCTCGGACAGTCGATCCGCGACGGCAGCGGCCTGGACCTCGAGCCCCTTGGGGGTCAGACTCCCCTGGACATCGTTCTTCCAGAGGCATTCCACCTGCTTCAATCGGGGCAGATAGTGGTTCTCGCTGCACAGTCTGAGGGTGCTGGCCGATGCGCCGGAAGAGCAGGCGGAGGGTGGTTCCGGATTGCCTTGGGTCTGTCCCTGGCGGGCGCGGACCCGTCGTCGAAAGGGGGGAGTCTCCGGGGCGGGCATGGATGGCGCAGAAGAAGGCACGACTACGACTGGAACTCTCTGGGCTTCCGGGTTTCCGGTCCGAACCCGGTTGGGTACCTCCGCTCCACCTTCGGGTGGAGAGACTCCGTCGACGACCGGACGGGTCGGGGTAAAGTCGAGGATCGATCCGATCTGTGCGGCCGTCGCTGTCGCGGAGAGCTGTGGCCTCTGACCTTCAAAGGCTGGGCTGTTCTCTTCCCGGGTCTGGATGAACGTGTTGACCCTCCCGGACAGGGGATCGAGGGCATCCGGGGCCAGCGGGGCCGCCGCTGGCACAAACGTGAAGAACCCGGGGATCACTCGAAGGATCGGGTCGAGCGAATCCTCCGGAACCGTCAGACGCCAAAACATGAGCACGGTCGAATGTCCGTAGACCGCCTCGATGAGCAGATCTGCCTGGTTAGGACAGGAAAGGGTGCGACGTCTCAAGGGGTCGATCAGGGGAACCGGTCTTGGCGTGTCAGAGATGAGGGAGTTGTAGATGCCCCCTGCCGCCAGAACTCCTGAGCGGAACTCAGGTCGCTCTTTGAACCACCTCTTGGACCAAGAGACCGCCGAGAGTCGTGCCACGATCTCGGAGAACCCCACCTCTCCGACGGCGAGAGCCTTCAGGTGGGAGTCGACGACTTCCAGTTCCCGGTAGGCACTCTGTGAAAGTCTGTGGACGAGAATTCCAAAGACCGCCATCAAGAGGAGAAGCGCGACCACGACGGCCAGGAGAGTACTCCCGGAAAGGGTGGCAGGCCCACCCGGGTCGTGATGGCAAAACGGCGGAATCGGTCTGGTCTGGACCTGTCTCATTGCTGCTGGGCCCACGATTCTGGCCAGACGACGCGCTCCAGCCACGGAAGAGAAGACCATCGACAACATGCCCGGAAGAGGCGTCAGCTCGCGGGGGAAGGGCTCCGCCTCGTCCCGGGGAGCCACCCGTCCGTAACGTTGTTCTGACATGCATCAATAGCAGCCGTGACGTTCGTCTGCAAGAACTGTGCGGTTTCTGGAGCGTCAGAGACGAGTGGTCGGTGTCGACGCTCGACCGGAGAAAAAGTCACGGATCCAGAGCCGAGTGGCACAGAAGTCGCTAGGTTTGGGGAAGGCCGTTCGATCGACCGGCGACGAGTGCTGCGCAGTGCCGGATGGGCGTGAAGCGTTGACTTGAAGCATGGTACCATCCGTTGGAGGATTCCATGGAAAGAAGCGGTATCTTCACCAGACCGAGGAGACCGGTTGTGGGGTCTCTCCTGTCGGTTGCCCTCTTCACGGCGATCTGGTCCGGATGCGGACGAGCTCCGTCGGAATCGCCCGAACGCTCGATCGCACAGCTTCAGGTCATCAGGGGGACGGTTTCGGTGGTCAAGAACGGCAGGGAGAGCTCGATTGGGTCCACGGCCGTTCACGAACTCGCGGCGACCGACGTGATTCGCACGCACGCGGGATCGGAGGCTGTTGTCCTCCTCGGAGGCGAGGCTCATGTTGTCGGCGAGAACTCGGAGTATCGAATCGACGCCCACTCTCCGCGGACCAACGGCGCGGGCGGCGAGACCCGGGTGTCTGTGATCAAAGGCCTGACCACGTTCTTCCTGCCGATCTCGAGAAAAGGGCACAGGTTCCAGGCCATGGCCGACACGGTCGTGGCGGCGGCAAAGGGAACGATCTTCTCGCTCGAATACCGGGACGGACGAGCCCGGGTCACCGTGCTTCGAGGCCTGGTCGATCTTCTCCTGAGGACTCCAGACGGAACGGTGAGCTCCTCCGTAGCGCGGACGCTGTCGCCGGATCGACGGGCCGTCGTTGCTGAAAGTCGAATCCGGGACGAACCGTTGGACAAAGACGAAAGTTCGAAGCTCAACGCCGACCTCCTGAGGATCAGAGGTTGGCTTCGTCTGGACGTCTCTCAGTTCTAACGGCCTGCTGACGCGGGCTGAACAACGGCTCCGCGTCCAGGCACGCGTCAGCAAAGCCGAAAAAATGTCGAGTCCAAGACAGCCGGGTCAACGGCAACTCCTGATCGCGATCGTAATCTGCACCGCCGTTTCGGCTATCGCCGGCTTGTTGTGGGACCGGTGGGCTCTCGATCTCTACACGTCGCTCATCCTTCCGAAAACCGATCGGACGTATCCTGATCCGGACCTGACCAGAGGCGTCCCCGAGAGTCGTGTCGTGATCGTCGACGTCTCGGATCCAGCCAGTCGTGGACTCCGCATCGTCGATCGGGCGACGTTGGCTCGAGTGATCGCCAAGGTTTCAGACCTTGGCGCGTGGGCGATCGGCCTCGACGTGGTCTTCGACCGCCCGCTGGATCCGGTGGCCGATCGAGCGCTCCGGACGGCCATTGACCGGTCGGGAAGAGTCGTGATGGCGAGCTTCTACCGGAGGAACGCCACGGTCGACACGTTGTCTCCATTCTCGTCCGCGGCTTCGGCTCTGGGGATGGCCAATCTCGTCGTCGACCCCGACGGACGAATTCGACGAATCCAACACTACTACGTCGAGCCCGGCTTCTCCACCCGTCATTCCCTCAGTCTGGCCGTGGTTTCTGTCGTCGTCTCATACCCCTCGACAAGACCCGCCGCGATCGAGGTGCGCGACGACGGGCTGTTGCTCAAGAGCAGAGGAGGCGGGTCGATCGATGTTCCGGTGGACGATCGTGGTCTGAGCCTCATCCAGTACCGTGGGGGGCCCGGGACGATCCCCGTTCTGAACTGGAAACGGGTGCTCGAGGCGGACGGGGCCAAGGTCTCCCTTGCTGGAAAAGGGGTTCTGGTCGGGAATGCCCAGCACGATGTCGCCGATTCTTTCGTGCCACCCTTTCATCCGGGAGAGACCTCCTTGATGACCGGCGTGGAGATCCATGCGCAGAACGCACTTGGAATGCTGGCCGGCTCCCGACGACGGACCGCTTCGCGCACCTCGCTCGTGGCGACGTGTCTGGCAGCGGTGTTGTTCGGCGTGGTGCTGGTGAGGTTGCGGCTTGTCTGGCTCATGGCTTTCGGGGGGCTGGGTCTGGGGATGGTCTGGACGATTGGCTACCTGGTCTTTGCCCGCGCCGACCTTTTCTTGAACCCAATGGGCGCGTCGATCGCCTTTCTCGCCGCGACGGCCACCTCGATTCTCCAGTCACGTTTCCGGACCGCGCGTCTCGTCCGTGGTGAACAACTCGAGACTCGGGGGCGACCTGAGGCTCGCGCAATCGTCGATGCAGCGACCGAGCGGACGATCGACCGGGGGCTCGAGTTTCTGTCGGACGGTCACGCAGATCGTGCTGTGACCATTTTTCAGGAGACTTTGTCCTCTTGCAGTGCCCAGGTTTCTCCGAGGCTGAGGTGGGCACTGGCGTTGGCGCTGACGCGTCAGAACGAGCTCGATCTGGCGGCAGAACATCTGTCCCGGCTCGACGGTGAAGAGATCTCCCTGCCCGATCTGTATACACTGGGGCGAGATCTGGAAGCGCACGGAGCGCTTCCGGAGGCTGTGGCGATCTATCGGCAGATTCGATCGCGGGAGATGGCCTTTCTCGACGTCGACCAGAGGCTGCCCATCCTGGAATCCAGAGACTGCGAAGTCCCGGAGCGGCTGAGACGGAGTCTCTCGAGACGGTACACCGACCTCGCGTTGATCGGTGGCGGGGGAATGGGGAGGGTGTATCGGGCCCGGGACGTTCAGCTCGAGATGGATGTGGCTCTGAAGGTTCCATTCGACGAGTCGATGGCCTTGCCCGACCTGCGGCGAAGGTTCGCCAGAGAGACCAGGGCTCTGGCCCGACTCTCCCACCCGAACATCGTAAAACTGCTCGACCTTTCGCTCGAGCAGCCGATCTACTACACGATGGAGCTCGTCGAAGGGATCACCCTGAAGGACCTGTTCCGGAACGAGGGTCGGATAGATCCTTCTCGGGCGCTTGCTCTGATGAGGCCGATCGCATCCGCTCTGGCGGCTGCTCACTGCGCGGGGATCATTCACCGCGATGTGAAGCCGGAGAACATCCTGCTCGACCCCAGAGGGGTTCCGCTGCTGACCGATTTCGGGCTCGCCCATCTGGAGGGAACGACTCGAATCACACAAACCAGTATGGGGATGGGCACTCCGGCGTACATGGCCCCGGAGCAGCGAAGCGGATACGAGCCGTCGTGCGCGGTCGACGTCTTCTCGTTCGGCGCCGTGCTCTTCGAGGCGCTGACCGGCTCCGTCATCGTTGCCGTTCAGCCGTTGTCGCGGCTTCCCGAGTTCGTCTGCAAGGAACTCTACGATCGGACTCCTGAACTCGACGAGAAGGTCGAGACTCTGATCGTGGACTGTCTGGCCATCGATCCGACGCTGCGCCCGCAAGACGGAAAGTCTCTCCTGGAACGGATCGACCCTCTGGTCAGCTTGTGATCTTGGCCTCCCGTCGTCCTCAGAGAATCCTCAAGCTACTACCGGGCTCCATTTCTCCTCTAACCCATCCCACCAGGTGCGACGTCCGGAGATCGTCCACCCGGAGATAGCGAGCCCCAAGCGAGGTGGCGAGCCGGTGGTCCAGATCGGTTCTCAGCGCGTTGCCCTTCGCTTCAGTGACGATGACGAGAGCGTCAAGACCGGCCGTCGACGCGAGCCTTCGAGCACAGAGGTCGACCTCGTCCAGCACAGGCATCTTGCCCGACCCGATGTTCCACCTGGAAAACCCGGTCTACCGGCGACTCATCACCGGGCGGGGCTCGGAGCGCTCCCGGGGCCGTAGGTGAACTCCCAGGTGATCGCCGGGCCCAGAGTGTCGCCGGAGGACCAGCCCTGGAAGAAGAAGTCGGACCTCTCCTCGGGTACCAGCCGCAGAAGGAAGCCGTGCGGCCGCGTCTTGCCGTGCCCGACGAAGCTGGACGTCAGATCCAAGATCACGGCATGGCAGCCTCTGCGCAGTGTTGCCGTGGCTTCCGGTGAGGACGCCACATCGTTCGAGCCGATGAGCCCCGGAACCGTCCAGCGCCGGTCCGGGTAGAAGGCGTGATTCCAGGTCGGGGCGGACGTCTGGCGCATCCTCTCGAGGGACGTGCGGCCGAACGGTCTTGCGACCTTCCAGCATTCGATCGCGGGTTCCTCGGGGGGCGTGTGACCGGAGCAACGGACGAGAAGCTTCGCGGCGACGAGTCGGTCGACGTCCTGTTCGAGTGTCGGGACACCCACCAGGATTCTCCGTCGCTTCGTCTCCGGCATGGAACCCAGACCGAACCAGCGGATCGGAGCCCCACTGGCGCAGGTAGCCACCTCGGGATGCTCCTCGATGAGACAGGCACACGGAACGTCGGGCTCCATGGCCACGACGAACCGTCGCTCCAATCCACCGCTTCCCCACACTACACGCCCCGGGTCGACCTTCGGCTTGACCCAGACCGGGCCGACCGGGCTCGACTCGGAGTCTCTCCACGGTTGCTCGAAGAGGCGCATCGACATCGCGCCGCCCGGCAAGGCCTGAAGCACTCCTTCGATCCTGTGAAGATCGACTGCACGGCCGTCGAGCGCCAGGCTCTCGATGACCGCCGTGCCGGACCTGCTCACACGAGCGAGGATCCCCAGTCGGTCGTTGAGCGTCCGCGCGGCCCGCTCCACGACGCCCCCTTTCTTCTCCGGGACGAAAAAGCTCTCGATCCCGTACAGGAGCCTTCCATGGCCGATCGTCCCGCGCAGGCGGAGCACCGATCCGCCGGGGGACTCCGTGGACCAGGCGACCGCCCTGGCGAACTTCGACCCCGAGCCCTTCTCGAGCGTCACATAGACAGTCGTACCCGGCGGCGCCGATCTCACGCTCGGCGGAGCGTACGTCGGAATCGAGGAGAGGTCGTAGCTCAATGTGACGTAATCGCCGCGGAAGAGGTCCCGCGGGTCCACGGGGACGATCTTCAGAAGCACGCTCTCGCCGGTCTGGAGGACGAACACCTTGCCGACGATCATCCCGACCAGGATGAGAACCTGGCAGCCCAGCGCGAGCTGGAACCGTTTCGCTCGGGTCACCGTTCGACCTCCTTCCAGTCCGCGAGGACCTTGCGACGCGTCCGCTCGAGGTACGCGCCGCCGACCAGGAGGACGATTCCACCGGCCATGAAGAACAGCGACCTCGGGAGGAACTCCCAGAACCAGTCGAAGTATCGGGTGACGAGATCGAGCGCGAAGAAGCCCATGCCCACGTTGAAGAGAGCCGGCTCTCTCTGCTGGTAGCCGATCCAGATGAACAGAACGATCCCGGCGACCAGAGACAGGTTGACGACGAGAGAGGGCAGCCAGGCCGTCGTCGGCACGAACGGGAGGAGCGAGAGGACCGCGGCCAGGCCCACCATCCCGGCGGTGCCGTACCATTCCGCCTGGCTCAGGGTCTTCTGGGAGAGAAGAAGTCCAAGGCAGATCAGGACGCCCGGAACGAGCACCGCAAGGTCGGTGAGCTGTCGCCAGGAGTCGTGCCACCGGAAAAAGTGGCCATCCAACATGAAGAGGAAGGTGAGTCCGTAGAGGGTCCCGAGGAGCAGCACGGCGGCGAATTGTCGGTATCCGGCGCGGAAGATGGCGTACGGGCCGGACCGGTCGTGGAGGGCTCCGGTTCCCAGCATGGTCAGCGCGACGAGAATCAGGGCCGCGCCGGAAATGCACGACGACGCGGTTGTGCCCCGTGTGTGGATCTGCACCACGATGACCGACCAGACGGTGAGGCCGCCCAGGGAAACGACGAGCGACCACGTCGACTTCAACCGATAGGCGGCCGCGACCACCAGACCGATCAGCGGGAGAAAGGCGACGTTGATGTGCCACGGGTCTCCGCCCAGCGACTCGGTTCCGGTCCAGAGCGTCAACAGTCCGCCCGCGAGGACGAGCGACGGGGACGACTCGATCGCCCACGCCATCGCCAGGACCCCGATGCCCCAGGTCAGGATGCCGTTGGGATAGTGGGACTGGATGTGGTACGCCTGGGCGATCAGCCAGATGCCGGCGCCGAACAGGAGGTTGGAGAGGAACATCAGCGAGTGTCCGACCCGCGGAAGCGTCGAGTTCCCGAAGCTCAGGGAGTACCCACCCAGAGAGCTCCCCAGGATGGACGCGAAGATGATGGCGACCTTGGTCGCTCGGGTCATCGCCTCCCAGTTGGCGGCGATGAACAGGATGCCCCCGATACCGACGAGGAGGGCGCCCATGACCGAGAGCACAGTGATCAGGCGGCCCTGGTCACGCTCCAGGCGAGCCCCACCGGCCATCTCGTACCGCGACAGGATCGACTGGGCGCGATCCCGGTCGATGAGCCCCTCCTCGATCCACTCGTCGATCTCGTGGGCGAGCCAGACCTTGTTGTCGGACACGGATCGCCACCTCCCTTTCCCATCCATCCTCGGACGTAGACGGATCATACCAGATTGGCCCGGCAGGCTCCCAGTTGGCGAAAAGGGGGAGGGGCTCTCCAGACAGTAGAGCCGACGCATAAACCTCGTGGGCGTCTGAACGTGACGCCGAAAAGCAGCGCTGCTTGCGGGGCGACGCGGTCGCGCGGGGTCACCTTGCTGTCGTGAAGGTTCTTCTGAATGCCAAGGCGAGAATCGACGTGGAAGGACACGACGGAAAACTCCCGATCGACCTTGCTAGGGCGGCCGGCAACGCAGAGATCGTGAAGCTCCTCGGGAGTACACGGAAATAGTCATCGACTTCTTTGCTCT
>Ga0074195_1002147_pt1 | contig 23398 bp, 22 predicted proteins | sample EPASupsiteHSE623_FD_64525 | JGI IMG/M metagenome (GOLD analysis project Ga0074195, IMG submission 64525) | Bioremediated contaminated groundwater from EPA Superfund site, New Mexico - Sample HSE6-23 | ecosystem: Environmental > Aquatic > Deep subsurface > Groundwater > Contaminated ...
ACATGCATTCCTTCAAACGTTTTTGACCATTGTTTTTCTACACCAAAAATCATTGCGTAGGGAAGATACATCTGGAACATTTCCGGAGTAAGATTTTTTACCCGATCCCTCTCGGTAATTGAAAGAAACATTTTAAACCCAAGTAATTTTTGTCTCATTTCTATTCCTTTTTCGGAAAGCTCGGCCTCAAATTTTATAAATCCCCATAATGCCAAAGAAGCGCTGATAAGTGAAAGAAAGATAATCCATAACTGAAGCGATGTGTGAAAAATGAATATTTTATTTCCTAATACGATTCCCAAAATCATAATACCTAAAGCCCCCATAAATGAAATAACCATATATTTTTCCTTTTGTATCCCTCCATTTCCAAATGCGTTTATTTTTAAATCAAGTTCTTTGAATATCTTTTCTTTTATTTCAGCTATTTTTTTTGAAAATTCTCCTTGTTTTATTCTATCTCCCCGCAATTTTTCAAAAGAAAATATATTTCCTTCCCCGAATAATGTATTTATATATTCTTTTTCGAATTCAAAAAGATTTGCGTCAATTGGTTTTTTCAATTCCAATGTATATGCACTTTTTTCTACCATCATTGCTATTTTAAAAAATAAAAATATAAAGAAGACAAAGAAAAATAATATTTGAAATGAAAAAATAATTCCGAAAATTGCACATAAAAATAAAATGATAAAAATAACTTTTTTTTTGTTTTTTATCTTTTCAAATAATATATTTATACTCCCCCTTTTTCCTTCATTAATTTTTATATATCCGCGAACTGCGAGGGAAACAACGGTTGCGGCAAACCCTTTAGGAGATATCTTTTCTTTTATAATTGTTTCAATAAAAATTGGAGGCATATATTCCGGTGGTTCATATTCCGGAATAATTGTCCCCCTTCCTTTCTCTCTCCTTTTTCCTTTCAACCAGTGAAGGAATCCAACTATAAAAGCAATAATAAAAATAAAAAATGAAACAATATATCCAAATCTCAAATTAATAAAGTCTCTTATGAATGAACTAAAGGGCGGGATGCCAGGTGCCCATCCAATGTCTATGGTGAATGCTTCGCCGGGAGAAAATTGATCAAAATTAGGATTGTAGTTATCAAAATTTGGCGGTGTACCAACGTAAGGGGCACGGAATTGAAATGTATGTTCATCAATGCGGGTAGTTTCTATGATTTTAGGTGCACCACTTCGATATGCCGTAAAAACGACTTGTGTCGGATCTATCTCATTTGGAATTTTCACCGTCACACTTGAACTTCGTATTGGAACGGTATAATCGGTGAAAATATTCCAATATAATCTTGTTTGATCTTTTAAAAACTGAATACTTCCATGAACGGTGTATCGAAGTACCCATTCATATTCTTCGTTTGATGCATCGTAATACCATTCAATAATCTGTTTTCCGTTTTCTTTGAATGTTGCATATTTTCCCCAACTAGAGGGATCTTCTTTGTTTAATCTCGTTCGTGAGTATTCAAGTTCTTTTTGATCCTTTGAATCGAAAACACTTATATCTGAAATCTCTGAAATACCTTTCAATAGAATTTCTCGCCATCCCTGATGATAGACACCAGAAAAAGAGAATTTCTGATATTCCTCTACCCTAATTGTTGAATCTTTATTTACCTCTATATTTGCGTTTATTGAGGTATATTCATACGAACGCTCTTGGGCAAATATTTGTTGTGAAAAAATAATTGAGAAAACAAAAAATATAAAAACAAAAAACACCCCCCATCCGAGGATACGACTCGTATGTCGAGGGATGTTTTTCATATTTATTTAAAACTGAACTTTTACCGGCTGTTTTTCTACTTCGTTTTCAAGCTCAAAGAATTCCCTTTTCTCAAATTTAAACATTCCCGCAATAAGATTATATGGGAATATTTCAATTTTCGTGTTTAAGTCACGAACGTTTCCATTATAGAACCTTCGCGCTGCCTGAATTTTATTTTCGGTATCCGAAAGTTCATCCTGTAGTTTTGTGAAACTTTCTACTGCTCGAAGTTGTGGGTAGGCTTCTGCAACCGCAAAAATACTTTTAAGCGCAGAACTCACCATATTATCGGCGGTTTCTTTTTCTTTTACCGACTGTGCTCCCAGTGCTTGTGCACGAGCTTTTGTGACATTTTCAAATGCTGCGTTTTCATGTGTTGCATACCCTTTTACTGTTGCAACAAGATTTGGGATAAGATCATATCGACGTTTTAACTGCACCTCAATATCCGCCCATGCCTCTTTTGTGCGATTTACGAGGCGAACAAACCCGTTATATGCGGCAATAAGCCACACCACAAGGACCGCGACAACGATTAATACAATTGTAAGAATGCTCATAATTTATAAAATAATTGACCTTTTATGAACAAATTATATATCAAAAATAACGAAATAAAAAGAGCCAATTTTTGGCTCTTTTGTAAATTTAAGGAGTAGATAGTATATTCAGTTTTTTCAGTTTTTCTACAAACTCTTCGGTTTCACGTCCATTTCCATTAAAAACGGTGTTTTTCATTTCTTTTTTTTCGGAAACAAAGAGTGGAACCGCCTCTAACTTTTTCTGTATCCATTGAATTTCCGGAGCAGAAAACGTGATTATATTAAGGGAGTAATCTTCAAATGCTTCGTATGACAGCGGACACAAATCTTTTACAATCTGTGCAATCGCTTCGGCATACATGCGGATCTCATACTGTGCATGTGGATCGAGACGAAGTTTTAAGAAGTGTAGAAGATTGTGTAAATCGATTTTCCAATAAGCTTCCGTGTATGTGGAAAGCGGAAGATCTTTTCTTGCCTGTTCTTTTGCTATGCCAGCATCGATTCTCTCTTGATATAAGTTGCGAGCAATTTCATGAAATTCCTTTTCTTTTTCTGAGAACTTGTTTCCCAACTCAGCACTCAAAAAACCACTACTTCCCTGTTTATTGTCGGGTGACTGAAGACGCCACTTTTCAGGATTGGTTTCTTGTTTCTCATCAATAGCGAGAGAATATCTTGTTGAATATTCATTTACATTTGCCGTCCGATGTCGTATCCATTGACGCCAGCAATCCATTGGAACTCTCACGTGAAATTTGAATTCTACCATTTCGAATGGACTTGTGTGTCTATGACGCATCAAATACCGAATTAATCCCCTGTCTTCACTGATCTTTTTTGTTCCTTTTCCATATGAAACCCGTGCTGCTTGGACAACGGAATAATCACCACCCATGACATCGACCAAACGAACAAATCCTTTATCAAGACATTTTATGGGCGTTTCTTTCCATTTTTCTATTTTTGTGAGGTTGTTTCTTTTTTCTTCCATCACAAACTCCTTTCTTTTGTTAATAAATGCTGTCTCAAGAATAACAAAAAACCGACTACTTTTACAAGCAATCGGTTTTTAAAAATTTGGTCTTAATATCCCATATCCATCCCTCCTGGCATTCCCCCGCCCATATTCTTTTCTTTCTTTTCTGGGATATCAGTCACTGCGGCACCAATAGTAAGATAATTCGCGGCAACTGAGATCGCATTTCGAAACGCTGTTTTTGAAACTTTTAATGGGTCAATAATTCCTATTTCTTTTAGGTCCACTACTTTATTTGTCACTGCATTAAATCCAATCCAATCACTCTTTTTCCCCTGTAATTCCTCAATAACCGCTTTTGGAGTTTCTCCACTGTTTTCCACTATTGCACTGAGTGGTGCTTTCAATGCAGCGAGTAATATTCCCATCGCCGATTTTTTCACCTCATCTTTTTCTTCCGCGTATTCCTTGATATACACCTGATACACATTAAAAAGTGCAATACCACCTCCGGGAACAATTCCTTCCTCCATTGCTGCGCGAGTTGCGTGCACCGCATCATCAACACGTTGTTTTAACTCTTTTTGTGCGGATTCGGTTGGTGCACCAACTTTTATCACCGCAACACCACCAGAAAGTTTTCCGAGTCGTTCTTGAAGCTTCTCCTTATCAAAATCAGATTCCGTTTTCTTTAGTTGGTTTTTAATCTGATTTATTCGATCCTCGATTTGTTTCTTTTCTCCCTTCCCTCCAACAATTGTAGTGTTGTCTTTATTGGATACCACACGATGTGCGTGGCCAAGTTGTTCCAGTGAAACATTTTCCATTTTCTTTCCCAAATCTTCGGAAATAAATTCTGCACCAGTCACTACCGCCACATCCTGAAGCATTTCTTTTTTTCTATCTCCAAATCCCGGAGCCTTTACTGCAACTACACTAAATATTCCTCTTAGTTTATTGAGAATAAGTGTGGTGAGTGCTTCTCCATCAATATCCTCCGCAACAATGAAGAGTTCTTTTTTCCCGCTTTGTATGATTTTTTCAAGTAATGGGAGTAATTCATTAATAGATGAGATTTTCTTATCAGTTACCAATACATATGGATCATCCAATGATGCTTCCATTCTTTCTTGATTGGTAATCATATATGGGGAAACATATCCACGGTCAAATTGCATTCCCTCAACCATTTCGTATGAATTTCCGATGGTATTCGAATCTTCAACGGTTACCACTCCATCTTTTCCTACCTTTGCCATTACATCGGATATCAATGCCCCAATTTCTGTATCTTTCGCGGAGAGAGTCGCAACTTCCTGTATTTTTTTATTATCGTTGATTTCTTCTTTCTGTTTTTCCAGAAGTTTAATAATTTTTTCACTCCCCTTTTTCAATTCTTCGGCAAGTTGGATAACATTGAACCCCTTCTCTCTGATTACTTTTTCTCCTTCCTCTATTAATGCGTGTGCAAGAACCACTGATGTGGTGGTGCCGTCTCCTACATTGTCATTTGTCTTATCCGCTGCCTGTTTAATAAACTCAGCACCGAGATTTTCGTATTTTCCCTCAAGTTCAATTTCCTTTGCGACCGTAACTCCATCAAATGTTACTTGTGGAGCTCCATATCCTTTTTCGATGACGACTGCGCGTCCACGGGGGCCGAGAGTCATTTTCACCGCTTCGGCGAGTGTATCAATTCCTTTTTTGAGTGCCGCGCGGGCATCTTCGTTAAATTTAATCTGTTTTGCCATAGATATATAAATTAATGTTTTCGACTATTCTATAACCGCAAGTATTTCATCTTCGGAAACAATGTAATACTTTTTTCCATCATCCTCGAGTTTCTTTTCGTCGGACCATGGTTTTGAAAAAAGAACTTTGTCACCAGTTTTCACCGATAGAGAAATTCTTGTTCCATTATCACTTGTCTTTCCGGGACCAGTTGCGACAATTATTCCCTGCATTCGCTCCTTTTTTTGCGCATTGTCAGGAAGGACAATACCGGACTTTGTTGTTTTTTGTTCTTCTTCAATATATTCGACAAGAACATTATTTGATAAAGGTTTTATATTCATAATATTTTTTAAGTTAGCACTGACGACGTTTTGGTGCTAATGCATATATGATTATAGTTTTACATAAGGAAGTGTCAACCCGGTAGTGCCTGCCTGCGGTAGGCAGGAAAATTCGATTTTATTAGAGAGAATACTCGATACTATTGTTTGTGTTCAATATAAAAAATAGTCTTAGTTTAATTGTATGTAGCTACGTCGCAAAGCGACATATCGAATTTCTACTACTGGGTCAATTATGATTTTACAGATCACTTTGTATTGGTATATAGTCAATATATGGATACCGCATGGATTTTTTCATATCCCGAAGAGAGTGTTGTCCGCCGTGCGTTTTTATTTGCCGAAAAAGCGCATAAAGATGTGACGAGAGCGAGTGGAGAACCATATATTATTCATCCGCTTGCGGTTGCACAATTCGTGCGAGAATGGGGGCTTGATGAAAATAGTATTGCGGCGGCACTTTTACATGATGTGATTGAGGATACTTCTTATACCCAAAAGGATCTGGAAAAAATATTTGGGGCAGAAATTGCAGAAATCGTTGATGGAATGACAAAACTACGCAATTTTAAATATGGAGAAAATCCGGATGCTGAAAATATACGAAAACTTATCCTTTCCTTCGGAAAGGATTTGCGCGTTATTCTGATAAAGCTTGCGGATCGATATCACAACATGATGACGTTGAAATATAAATCCCCTGAAAAACAGAAAGAAATTGCGTGGGAAACAATAGAAATATATGCACCAATCGCATATCGATTGGGAATGCAAAAATTGAGTGGAGAACTTGAAGACCTGTCATTCCCCTTTCTTTATGAAGAGGAGTATAAGTGGCTTATTGAAAACGTAAAAGAACAACACGAGGAACGGGCATTATATGCAGAAAAATTAAAGTCCGCACTTCATAAGATTCTTGAAGAAGCACATATCAAACCAATCACAATAGATTCTCGTGCAAAACGATATTATAGCCTGTATAGAAAACTAATGAGGAACGACATGGATTTAGATAAAATATATGATCTCGTTGCCGTTCGAGTCATCGTAAATACCGTTGAGGAGTGTTATGGAGTTTTGGGCATCATACACAAACACTGGTCTCCGCTTCCAAGGCGTTTTAAGGATTATATCGCAGTTCCAAAATCAAATGGGTATAGAAGTCTCCACACAATTGTTTCCGCACTCGAAAATAAGATAATAGAAATACAAATAAAGACGGAGGAAATGCATCGTGAAAACGAATTCGGTATCGCCGCCCACTGGGCGTATGAACAAACAAAAAAGGATCTCACACAAAAAACAAAGGGGTGGCGCGGAGTACAGAGTAAAAAAGAATTATTGTGGGTACAACAACTTCAAAATTGGCAAAATAAATTTGGAAGTCAGCAGGATTTTTTAGAGTCGCTGAAGGTTGATTTCTTTAAAGAGAGAATTTTTGTGCTTACCCCAAAAAACGATGTGATTGATCTTCCTGCTGGGTCCACACCAGTTGATTTTGCATATCATATTCACAGCGAGATAGGAAACCAGTGTACGGGTGCAAAAGTGAATGGAAAAATTGTTCCGCTTGATTATGAACTCCATTCCGGGGATGTAATTGAGGTATCCACACAAAAAGGAAAAAAACCATCCGAAGATTGGCTTCGATTTATCAAAAGTTCAATGGCAAAAAAATATGTGAGAAGTTCCCTTCGTACAAAGGATCGAAAATTACAAACAAAAATTTCTGCACCGAAAGAAATTCAATTTAAAATTGCAAATATTGATCGTCCCGGATACTTGAGAGAAATCACAAATGTGTTTGGTGATCTTGATATCAACATTCTTTTTCTGAATAGTCAAACCGACCCACGAAACACGTTCTCAACAGTGATTATGAAGTGTGGAATAGTTCAAAAACAAAAACTTGCGAAACTACTGATGAAGATTAAGAAGATTGAGGGAACAAAAGAAATAAGTTATCACTATATTTAACCCATCTCATCTTTTAAAAGCGAATCGATAATTGATCGCCACTCATCTTGTGAGTAAAATTTAATGACAATTCTCCCCTTGTCTTTATTTTTTATTATTTTCACTGGGGCACCGAGTTTCTCCTCCAATTGTCTTTCGAGATGTAATTCTTCCGGGTTTTGTGATTGTACGCGTTCCTTAAGCCCTTTTTCACGAGGGATTCGCGGAAGTGCTTTCCGTTCCAAGAGTTGTTCAAAAGCCTTTTGTTGCTCAGTTATATTTTCGAACGAAAGGAGTCCTCGGGCCTGTGATTCGGTTATTTTTCCTTCTGCGAGTGCGGTTTGTATATGTGAAGGAAGATTCAAAAGTCGCAAGGTATTTGCGATTACCTCTCTACTTTTTCCCATACGTACAGCAATCTCTCTTTGGGTAAGACCAAACTCATCCTGGAGACGTGCATATGCCTTCCCTGCGTCCAAGGCGTTTAAATCACTCCTCTGTATATTCTCAATGAGTGCCATTTCCAATCGCACCTTCCCTGTATCCACTTTTTTTATAATTGCAGGCACTCGTTCCAATCCGGCAATCTTTGATGCCATAAGTCTCCGTTCTCCGGCAATAAGTTGATATTCAACATCGGCACCTCCGGGCTTCTCTTTTACTATTTTTGAAACTGTGATGGGTTGTATGACCCCAAACTCACTTATTGACTGGGCGAGTTCTTCGAGATCTTCTTTGTTGAATGTTTTTCTCGGTTGATATGGATTTGATTTTATTTTTTCTATCTCTATTTGAAATACCGATTCCGGTTTTATATCGAGTTTTTGTTTTTGGTTGTAATCTTTCTCCACTACTCGCTCAATTACTTCTCTTTCTGGGGCATGTTTGTGTTCCGAAAAAATATTTTCCGTTAGAGATTTTTGAACACTTTGAGTGTGTTCTTCTTTTTTTATTTCAACATCATTTCTTTTTGGTGGGATAAGTGATTGCATCCCGTGTCCAGTAATCATATAGGTATATTGTATTACGTTTATAAAACGAATAAAAGTTGCAAACGTTTCCTTTTGTATAGAAAACCAAAACAGAGGTACTTATATACGCCCTTTTGTAAAATTTTTCTTTCGTTACTAATTTCGAGGTCTAATATGTGAGTAATAAATAAAAAGACCAATTCGAAACGACGAAATATCTAGATTTTACTTGGGGAATAGATAAGATCCCTCTGTCTTAGTAAAAACGCACGTACGTTGGTCTTAATCGAACGAGAAAAATGTTCCACAGGGCTTCATACCGGCCGGATACTCCACTCCATGGTCTATCTAACGCGCGCGACAAGAACCAATAAAAATAATACTTTTCTGAGATAGAATGTCAATAACCAAAAAGCTATTTATTTAAGCGCTTTTTTAGAAAAGACGGTTTTAAAAATCCGAAATGTGAAAATAGTTTGAGACGATCTTCATTCTGGTATTTACCCAAACTTAGGCTGGATATGCCCTTATATTTTAAATAGGTGAAAACAGATGCGGTCGAAACAAAGGAAATAGTTCCTATATTAGAAAGCGCACAAGAAAGATATGCATCATCGGGAAAAAAATGAAGACCCAAATCATCTTTTAGTGTAATAAGCGGCACTAATCCTCCCACCCTTTTATAATCTTCTTTCCTACACGCAAAATTTGCCCCCCAAAAATAAAAGTGGTACGTTGAACGGAAATATTTCTCAAGAAAGAAAAAACTAATACTTGAAAGGTTTGCCAGAATTGTTTTCGGATACCATATCATTCCCCCAACTCCAGCAATTGATTGATTTTCTAGTGGTTTCACAATGCGTTCAAGCCATTCTGGAGATGCATATGAATCACCGTCGATACATGCAACAATATCTCCTTTTACTAATTCAAATCCCCTTATACGTGCATAAAGAGTTCCTTTGGGCCCCGAATACTCAATAATATTAACAAATGGAAACCTTTTTGCGATTTCTATTGTATTATCGGAACAATTATGTGCAACCAACACAACTTCGTCTGGTTTTTTTGTCTGATTTTTTATTGAATTGAGACACTTCTCAATATATTTTTCTTCATTGTGGGCAACAATGAGAACTGAAATAGACATATATTAACTATTTACGTTCTGGCGTAAGTGAATCAAAAAAATCTTTAAAATCCCCTTCCTCATGAATCATAAGCACTAGTGGCTCTCTTATATCGGATGATATTTCTTCCTCAATGATTTCTTTTTTTATTTCCTCACTTTTTATATTAATAGCTGGTGTATAGGTGCCATAATCATATTCATATGTTTTTTCTACATATGGATGGGATGAAATTGTCTCAAACACATCTCTTTTTGGTGGAATAATATACTCCTTTTGATTTTCGTCTCCGCGGATAATCTCTTTTGCCAGTTCTTCATATGCAATGGCTCCTGGGCTTTGTGGCGCATACAACATAATCGGTTTTTGAAAACGAGGTGATTCCGCAAGCGCTACTGATCGTGGAATTTCTACATCATATACTTTATACGGAAATCGTTTTCGTATTTCTCTCGCGATATCCCGTGAAAGTTTTTCTCGCTTATCATACATCGTGAGTAATGCTCCGCTAATTTTTAATGGGTGACCAAGATTTTCTCTTATTAGATGCACTGTGTCGAGTAATTGTGGAATCCCTTCAAGACTATAATATTCACATTGCACTGGGATCACCACTTCATCCGCCGCCATGAGTCCATTTACGGTGAGTAGATTTACTGTTGGTCCAAGGTCGACGAGTATAAAATCGTACTGATCACGAATTCGATCAATAAATTTTTTAAGCAGTGATTCTCGGTCGGGAACTTCGATGAGCTCCACGAGAGCTCCCGCAAGATCTTGTGAAGCGGGCACCACATCAAGACGGGCAAGATATGTGCGTTTTATCACCTTATCAATCTGCTGACCAGCAAGAAGCGCATGATAAATTGTCTCGCTTGGCTCGTGTATGACTCCCAATCCGATTGTCGTGTTGTATTGTGGATCAAAATCGATAAGCAATGTTTTTTTTCCGAGTATCGCAAAATATCCACTCACATTCATAGCGGTCGTTGTTTTTCCTACTCCTCCCTTTTGATTAAAAATTGCAATAACGCGAGACATAAATAAAAATCGAATCTAAAATCTCAAAAATAATAGATTTTTTCTGTTTTTATTATAACATCAAAAGTTAAAATTAACCCGTTTCTATCTGTCTCATATTAAAAAATCCCCCGCCAACTGGTGAGGAGATTTTTCTGGTGCCGAGGGCGGGACTTGAACCCGCATAACCTAAAAGATTACAGGATTTTGAGTCCTGCGCGTCTGCCAATTCCGCCACCTCGGCATTGAAAAAGAACCTACATAAAAGATAAAACATCACTATGATGATGTCAAAAAGAAAACCCCTATTATTTAGGGGTCTTATTAGTTAAATACAGGATGGCGTATGAAAAGAGACTCGAACTCTCATTTCTCTTTATTTTCTCAAAGAGATCCTATCCAATTAGACGATTCACACAACCGAACAATATGGCGTAGGACTGATGGGACTTGAACCCACAACCTCCACTCTATCAGGGTGATGCTCCAACCATTGAGCTACAGTCCTATAATGTTCTGAAGTTGATTATATAATATTTTTGAAATACAAAAAATCCTTCGATAATGAAGGATTTTTAAATATAGGGGGCGACGGAGGACTGCTGTCCTCAGGCATCAATTTTTAAAAAGATTGATTACCCACTGTTATTCAGCTACATCGCCATGCGTGGGACCGACGAGGATCGAACCCGTGACCTCTCCGATGCGCAGATCGGAGCGCTCTCCCAACTGAGCTACGATCCCAAATGCGAGCGGGCGACAGGACTCGAACCTGCGACCTCTTCCTTGCAAGGAAGCGCTCTAACCAACTGAGCTACCCCCGCTTATAAATTTTAAAAATGGTGGAGGAACATTAGATCTAATCTCCTCGAGACATATTGAACACGAGCCTGCCTTGGACCGGACCTAGATATTCCTCCATAAAATACTGTTTTCTATTCTATAAAAAACAGAAATCCTGTCAAGAGAGATGAGAAAGCGGACAGTTTTTATGATCATGTTTTCTAGCGGGACAAAACTTTCGCCCATATTCAATTAAATAATATGTGAGTCGAAACCACTCTTTTTTTGGAAACAGGTTTATTAAGTCTTTTTCTACTAATTCAGGAGTCTTTCCATTACTTAATTTGAGAACGTGGGCAAGCCGAAACACATGTGTATCGACGGCAATCCCTTCTACTATTCCATATGCATTTCCAAGCACGACATTTGCTGTTTTTCTTCCCACCCCGGGAATTTTAATCATCTCTTCCATGGTCTTAGGAATTTTTCCCTTATACTCTTTTTTTATAAATTTCGCCGCTGAAAGTATATTTTTTGTCTTGTTTTTATAAAATCCTGTTTGATAGATATCCTTTTCGAATTCTCCTGGTTTTGCTTTTATATAATCCCCCAATTTCTTATATTTTTTAAATAATATTCTGGTTACCTCATTCACTTTTTTATCAGTGCATTGGGCTGAAAGTATCACCGCAACAAGAAGTTCCCAATTATTTTTGTATTTTAAAATCATTCCCGCATCAGGAACGATTTTTTTAAGTTCTTTTAGAATTTTTTCCACTCTTTTTTTGTTCATATTATCAATATCTAGTGAGGTGTCCCCAAAGTTTAACAATATCCTTCTCTCTTTTCCAAAATTCTATAATCTCGTGACGAAGTTCTTGATGTTGGGAATAGCCGGTATCAGATAAACCCTCGAGAAATAATTCCTCACACTCTAGATTAAGTAAAATAGTAAGAGCTTCTTTTAGGTCGTTATATTTTTGTTTTCCAAGTCTTTGTTCTTCATCAATACCAAACTTATACCACGTGTAAAAATGCCACAGTTCATGCATCACTATTCTTCGGGGTGACATAGAAGAAAAAGAAATAAAAAAATAGTTGTTTTCGATACTATAGGGGCATCGGCTGTTTACACTAAGGTATCCAGTTACATCACTTGAAAGTGATATTCCAAAGATTACCTCGGCTCGTTTTTGATACTCATTTGCAATTATATCCCAATCCTTCTGATATTTTTCAATACACTGCTGGACATTGAAATTATTTTCACTAATATATTTTTCTATAAAAACTGAGGTTGTTTCTTCAGTTGGGTTTTCGCCGAAAGTTGCCACCAATTGCTCATATTGTTTGGTTGGAGCCTGTGAATTGCTTGAGCTTTTCCCCTTACTTAATAAAGACCAAATATCCTTTTCTTTACTATATTGAAAGTATACTTTCATAAATTAGGAATTTGAAAATAAATACGAGGCTATGATTGCGGCAGTTTCGCCACGTAAGGTGAAATTTCCAAGATTCACGATCAAAAATTTATTTTCTTTAGCATCCTCCAATTCAGTTTCACTCCAGCCCCCTTCTGGTCCTATAAATACATTAATTGTATTTTCTTTCTTTGTCTTTTTCATTAAATCATAGAGATTGCTCCCGCTATGGTCACAGAAAAATATAATACCATTTCTTTTTTCTTTTATTACGTCACTAAACTTGGTAATCTCTTTTAGTTCCGGAATAATTCCCCGTTCTGATTGTTCCGCGGCTTCTTTTATAATTTTCAATATACGCTCCCTTTTTATATCCAATTTCACTGTTTTATTGGTGATAAGTGGAGTTATTGTGCATACTCCTACTTCAACCGCTTTTTGCACCGCGAGTTCAAAATTTTCTTTTTTGAGAATACTCAGATATAAATGAACATCTCTTTTTGATTCATTTTTGTTTTTTTCCGATGAAATAATTTTTGTATCTATGTTTTTTTCTATGTGCATTATTTCCACCATATATTCATTTTTATTTTCATCACATAACAAAATTCTTTCTCCTGTTTTTAAATGGAGTACATTTTTTATTTGATGCACCATTTCTTTTTCCTCTATTTTTATTCCCTTATCCACAATCACAAATCTTCCAAAAAATCTATGTATTTTCATATTATTGTTCGGAACGTAGTGCCTCCATTGGGCTTTTCTTTGCGGCCTGGCGTGCAGGAAATATACCAAATAATATCCCCGTCCCACAAGATACCACTATTCCCAATATCAATCCTCCGACTGAGAAGAAATAAGGGAAATTTGTATTCACAAAATATGATGCGGCAATGGTAATGAGAAATGTAATCACCGATCCCGCAATCACACCGATCATTCCTCCCAAAAACGTGAGGAATACCGACTCGAGTAAAAATTGTGAAAGAATATTTCCGTTTGTCGCTCCCAATGCTTTTCGAAGCCCTATCTCACGTGTCCGTTCGGTCACTGATACAAACATGATATTCATCACTCCTATTCCACCCACCAGAAGAGAAATTGCGGCAACGAACGCAAGGAACACTGTCACTGCGTTCAAAATATCTCCGACACTTTTTATGATATCCTCCTGCGTATTTACCAAAAAATTATCTTTACTTGGATCCTCAATATCGTGATTTTCTCGGAGCACCCGTTTTATATCCATTACCATTTCCGAAACCGCTTCGGCTGATCTTGCTTTTACCGCTATTTCATGGAAATAACGAATGCCCAATACATACTGCTGCATTGTGGTATAGGGCACGAGTGCAAGATCATCGATACCGAACATTGATGAATTTGATGTCGAAAGAATTCCTATCACCTTAAACTTTTGATCTTTTATTTTTATCTTCTCTCCAATCGGATCTTGCAAACCAAAAAGGTCTTTTGCTACATTTTTTCCAATCACCGCAACACTTGCCTTTTCGTTTACCTCATCACTGGTAAACTTCCTTCCGGTATTCACGGAAATATTATAGACATCAAACGCATATGCACCCGTCCCAAGTATCATTGTGGTTCTGACCTCGGGTCCATATGAAATAGTCACCGATCCGTTGACAGTTGGATTCACAATGACGGCATCCGGCACATTTGTTTTTTTCTCCAAACTTTTTACATCTTCGTCGGTCAATGATTTCAAAAGCATTGATGCCGATTGATTACTGAAACTAAATAAACTTTCGGACGGTTTTCCCGGATTTATAAATACGTTTTCTGATCCAAATGACTGTATTTCTTTCACAATCATTTCTGTGGCACTTCCTCCAATCGACATCACAATCATAATTGCGCTTACCCCAATTACAATCCCAAGTATGGTGAGTAGTGATCTCCCTTTATGTGTCACCAGAGCCTGTATTGATGTTCGTATAATATCTCGTGGATGTATCATAATCTTTTATTCATAGTGCAATGATTCAATTGGACTTCTTCTTCCCGCTTTTCGCGCGGGGAAAATGCCAAATGCCAATCCAATAACAAAAGAAACACCGATGCCCCAGAGGGCGCCTTTAATTGAAAATACGAACGGAAAATTAAGATCGGCAAATACGCGTGCAGCATACGAAAGTATTCCGGTAAGCAACGTGCCCCCTATTACACCAACGATTCCCCCAATCACAGTAAGGAGTAACGCCTCAAAAAGAAATTGGGTAAGAATATTTATGTTGGCAGCCCCCAATGCCTTTCGAAGTCCTATTTCACGCGTTCGTTCGGTTACCGACACAAGCATAATATTCATAATCCCTATTCCCCCGACAATTAAAGAAATTGCGGCGACGGAAGTGAGAAGCACGGTAAGAATTCCGGTTATTGTCTTTATTCTGTTTGCAATATCTTCTTGTGTTTGAATGAAAAAATCATCTTTATCCGGGTTATTAATATTATGGTTATTTCTTAAAAGGGTTTTTATGTCGCGAATGGTTCCCGGAATAGATTGCACAGAATCTGCTTCGACAACAATTCTATTGAAATAGTGAAGGCCCAACACATTTTGTTGTACCGATGTGTACGGAGCAACAATCGCTTTATTAAAATCCACAAACGAGCCCTGTCCCTCCGGGGCAAGTGTTCCAATCACCTTAAATTTCCCGTCTTTTAATTTAATTTTTTCTCCAATTGGACTTTTGTTTCCAAACAATTCCTCCTTTATTTTATTTCCAATCACTACCACACGTTCTTTTTGTTCAACGTCAACCGCGTCAAAAAATCTTCCTTCACGTATTGTGAGATCAAAATTTTTCTCCATATACTCACTCCCCCCAATCACCATTGCATCATATATCTCCGATTCAAATGAGGTGGTCACATATCCAAAGACGTACGGAATCACATTTTTCGCATTTGGGATGTTTGATTTTTTTTGAAGGTCGGAAAAATCCTTTTCTTTCAACGAATCATTCAAAATTGTTCCTGCGGCATCCATTGGGCCATTTGGCTGCCTCCCAGGAAGAACGAAAATATTGGATGGGCCAAAACGTTGTATTTCTCCAACCACCAACTGCTCAGCACTCTGTCCTACCGACATCACCGCCATAATAGAGGTAATACCAACAACAATTCCGAGTATCGTGAGGATTGAACGGCTTTTGTGTATAAATATTCCCCCAATTGCCATTCGGAGAGAATCTGAAAGACGTATCATAATTATTATTTTGAAAATCCCTCTTCTTTCACGATCCTTCTTTTTTCTACCCTTTCATCTTTATCAATCTTTCCGTCGATGATATGAAGAATTCTCCCCCCGGCATGCGCAACATAGGACTCGTGGGTTACTACCACTATCGTATGCCCTTGGTCATTTAATTTCTGGAGAAATTCAAGAATAATTCCACCTGATTTTGAATCGAGATTACCGGTTGGCTCATCGGCAAAAATTATCTTCGGGTTATTCACCAGTGCCCGCGCAATTGCAACGCGCTGTTTTTGTCCACCAGAAAGTTTTGATGTCTTGAAATCAATACGATCATCAAGTTCAACAAGATGAATGAGTTCACGTGCTTTTTTATTTCGTTCTTTCACTGGAATTCCCCGATACACGAGCGGAAGTGCAACATTTTCCAACACACTGAGTCGTGGGAGAAGATTAAATGCCTGAAATACAAAACCAATTTTCTCGTTTCGTATATGTGCAAGTTCATCATCACTATATGTTTTAAGTTCTTTTCCTTCAAAAAAATATTTTCCTCCCGTGGGTCGATCGAGATATCCCAATACTTGCATAAGTGTTGATTTGCCAGATCCCGATGGTCCCACAATACTTACAAATTCTCCTTCGTTGATTTTTAAATTTACATCAAAAAAAGCCCGAGTTCGCACATCTTCGTCAATATACGTTTTTTCGAGCTTTTCTGTTCGTATAAGCTCCATAATTACTCTGTAGTTACCTTCTCGTTTTCAGCAAGTCCGGAAAGCACCTCTGTTCTTCCATCCGATCCTCGAAGTCCCGTTGTTATTTCTATCTCACGAATCGTTCCATCGGTTCCCAATATTTTTGCTGTTTTCTTTCCATCACTCGAAAAGACATTTCGTGATGGGATATATAACACATTCTCCCTCTTATCCGCGAGTATATCCACATTTGCGGTAAGCCCGGAAAGAATTCTCTCATCATTATCTTCAAACTGAAGTGTTGTCTTATATGTGGAAACCCCGTCAATAATCGTTTCCGATAAATTCTTTTTTGAAACCACGGCGCTAAAGACGACATCATTTCCATAGGCATCGAGTGTCACCCGTGCTTTATCACCAATCTTTATTTTTGCGATATCAGATTCGGTAATATTCGATTCAATTTCGAAATTTCCGGACCCGATAAGTGAAACCATTGAGATATTTGCACTTACAATATCCCCTAATTTTGCGTCTATTTTTGTTATGATACCCGAAAATGGTGCACGAATGTATGTTTTATCGAGTTGTGATTGATAATAAAGAACATTTGCTTCTGCCTGGGCAATTTGTGCTTCTTGGCCAGTAATCTGCTCGGCGGTCGCACCCGCTTCGGCTAATAAGAGTTCATTTTTTATTCTCTGTACCACAACTTTTTGTGACGCAATTAATTGAGATTGATTGCTTAATGATGTAAATGCAATATTTGCATTTGTTCTTGCTGTGTTTGTATTCAGTTTGTATTCGGCAATCGTTGTCGCAGAAAGACCAACTGATGAATCTACTGCTTCGGCTGCACGTGAGAGATAGTCCCGCACAACAATGAGGTGATTTTTTCCAAAATTTAATGATTTTTCCAATTCATCACTCGGAGTCGAATAGTTTATTGTTTGCAATTCTTTTTTCCAGGCATTTAATTCGTCTCTTGCCCGTACACGGAGGGCAATTACATCAATCTGTGATTGAAGATCGGAGGTGGTAAATGTTAATTTCGGATTTTGTGTTTCATCTTCGGTAAATAACGTATCGGTTTTTGTTCGCACCGCATCATCCGCCTTTGCATATGTATCATTCAATGTATCATATATCCCTGTATAGTAGTTCTGCAGATCTTGTTCCGCTTTTGAAAGTTCTGTCTCCTTTACTTTTATTTCTTCACTACGCGTTCCTTTTTTTAATTCATCAAATTTCGATTGTTGTGTCTGTAAACTTGCACGCGCCTGCGCTATCTGGGCGAAAAGATCCGAATTCTCGAGTTGTACAAGTGTCTGCCCACTTCCCACTTTATCTCCCACTTTCACAGCAATTCGGGTAACCCTTCCCCCACGCTCAAATGCAAGATCAATATTTTTTGAAGGAACAACAATTCCAGTTACACTCACCTCCGAAATTACTTCTCCCTTTTTCGCTTCAACAAAGTTTATCTCACTCCCTCCGTTTTTTTCAAAAACAAAATAAATAATCACCGCAAGAACAATCATCCCAAATACAATAAACCATTTTTTATTTTTTTTACTAAAAATCTTCTTTTCTTTTTTTTCCATATTTTTCTTCTTTTTTTTCTTTATATTTCTTTATTTCCTCACGTAATACATTTTTTACCGCATCAATGCTTGTTCTCGCATCAACATCAAAACGTTCCGCACGAATCGTTTTTCCGGGGAGTTTTAATGTTGCTTCCGCATAAAACACCTCTCCCTTTTTATGGTGTTTTGTTGATCGTGCAATTTCCACAAAAAGAACAATTTCTCCCTCATATTCGAAACGAGAAAGTGCTTTCCCAAGCGGAACAAACTTATCGTTTATATATTTTTTAATCGAAGGAGTGAGATCCAACTTATTTCCCAAAATATCAACTCTCATATACAAAGTTTAACACACCCACCACCTTTTTAAAAGATTGGGTTTGTTTTTTATTTTTATTCTAGTTTCAAATGTTCTTTTACCTTCTTCACCACATCTTCAATCTTCCAATCGCTCTTTACGAGGTATTCATTTGTACCGAGCTGAGAAACCTTCTCAATATTTGAAATATCACTTAGGTTTGTAAGAAAAATAACCTCTATTTTCTTCCCCCATGGATCTGCGCTCTGGTTTAATTTCTCTAACATGGTAATCCCATCCATTTTTGGCATGATAATATCAAGTAAAATAAGATCGGGGTGATCGCGAAGAGCAGATTCCAATCCCTCTTCTCCATTCCGTGCCTGGAGTACACGGAATCCCTCCCGTGTAAATTTATCGACAAGTGCTATAAGCATAGGAACCTCATCCTCAACGATAAGTAATGTTTTATTTATATTTCCTTCCATAACTAAGCGAACGCTTTTGCCCCCTCTTTTTTCTTCATCCCTTCAGCAGAAAAAGTAACATAGAATGCTGTTCCTTTATTTTCTTCCGAATCAAACCATATCTTTCCTCCAATTTCTTCAATAATTGCTTTTACAATATAAAGTCCAAGCCCATTTCCATCAACTTCCTTATCTCTTATATTGTCGGCTCTATAGAGCTTTGAAAAAATCTTTTCTTTGGCGTTTTCCGGGATGCCATACCCACTATCTTTTACCGAAATAGATATATTGTCTCCCTCTCTCCTTATCACTATCTCCACAACTCCTTTTTCTCCGGTATATTTCACTGCATTTGAAATAAGATTTTCGAAAATAATTCTTATGAGACCCCTATCGAGAGGAATGATAGGAATAGTTTTGTCATATATCTCTTTTATTTTTATTTTTTTCTCTTTTATTTTTTGGGAAAGCACTTTTATTATTTCTTGTGAGATTTCGATAATGTTTGTTGGTTGTGGATCTATTGCGAATACTCCTAAATCAATTCGAGAAACATTTAAGAGCGCCGTTATTAACCGACTCATACGCTTACTCCCTTTATACACTTCAACAAGGTATTCTTTTTGTTTTTCATTGAGTTCACCCACATCCCCGTCAAGTAACATTTCTGTATACCAATTCATGGTAGAAACAGGGGTTCGTAATTGATGTGATGCAATAGAAACAAATTCTGTTTTTGCTCGGTCAATTTCGTTTTCTTTTGTATTATCCCGAAATACATCTATTGCCCCCATCACTTCACCATTAACAATAATTGGTGTGGCTGTGATTGAAACTGGAATCTTTCTTTTTGTTTTGATAAAGAAATAATAAAAATCGCGTTGATGTGTTATCTCTTTAGAATTTATCGCCTTAAAAATTGGTCTATCTTCCAGTTTAATTACATTTCCAGCAATATCCTCAATTTTTATTATTTCCTCAATGCCTATATTTTCTACTTCATAAAATACACACCCAACCATCTTTTCAGCTTGTGGATTCATAGTAATTATTTTCCCTTGTTTGTTTACGGCAATTATCCCATCCCCAATACTTGAAATAAGCGCCTCGTCTTTTGCTTTTTCATCCTCCAAAACTTTATTAAGTTCGAGGAGATATTTTTTTTGTTGTTCTATTTTTTCTTCTTTTTCTTTCCGCTCGGTAATATCAATCTCTATTCCTATAAATCCACTAACATTTGAATTTTCGTCCAAAATTGGTCCTATGTGACTTTCGGCGGTATAAATATCGCCGTTTTTCCTCTTGTTTTTCAATTCCCCAGAAAAAAATTTCTTTTCGGTTTTTATGGTTTTCCACATATTTACATAAAACTCTTTTGGCATCAACCCACCCCATAATTTTCCCGCTTTCGTTCCCACAATCTCTTCTCTGGAGTATCCAGTAATTTTGGTTACGACATTGTTTGCATAAAATATATACCCATCTTCATCTGTGATTACTATATGATCCGATGCATTTTCTACCGCAGATTTAAAAATACTGTTATCTATTTCTTTATTCATAATTTTTACTATCGTATGTAATTCCTCACCTTCTCAACCATCTCTTGTATCGAGGTATTTGCCTTAATGAGATAATCGGATGCACCAAGTTTTTTTGCTTTGTTCACATCCTCATCTTGGCCAAGATTAGAGACCATGATGACGGGAATGTGCAAAAGGTCTGGGTCTGATTTCAATATCTTCAATGTGTCAAATCCATTTTGAATCGGCATAATGATATCCAAGAGAATTAATTGTGGTTCTTCCTGTTTTGCAATCTCCAAAACTTCCTTTCCATTATTTGCCAAAAATACAGTATATCCCTCCTTTTCTAATTTCAGACGAAAAATATTTGCATAATTTTTGTCGTCTTCTCCAACTAAAATCTTTCTTCCTTTTGTTGTCATAATATTATTTAATAATTGGTACTGAAAAATGGAATGTTGTCCCTTTTTGTTCCGCACTTTCGAACCAGACACGCCCTCCCCAGCTTTCTACATAAGATTTTACAATAAAAAGACCGAGCCCACATCCATCGGTAGAATGTAAGAGTGCATTTGATGCACGGAAAAACCTTGAAAACAATTTTTCTTTCTCACCTTCCGGAATACCAATTCCCGTATCAGAAATGGTGACAATAACCTCTTTCTCAGAGTTTGTTATATCAATAGACACGGAACCATGTACTGTATTGTATCGAATGGCATTCCCTACAAGGTTTTGTAAAACATCTCGAAAGCGTTTTGGATCGACAACTACCTCAATCGGCATATATTTCTTAACCTCAAACAATACGGTAAGCTCAAATTTTTGTATCTCAGGAACAAAATCCTGAATAACCGACTGTATTATTGGGGCAATAAGAACGTGTTCGGGACGATTCTCTACTTTCCCATCTTCAAGTCGAGATGCATTTAAAAGATCGTCTACCATTTCAACCATTCGTTTGTTCGTTTCATAAATATTCTGCACCACAGAAGAAACTGTTTCCGAAAACGATGAGTCCATTTCTTCCATAAGCATTTCAATATTCCAACGAATTGATCCCAACGGAGTTCTCAGTTGATGTGCCGCCACCGATATAAAACTACTTTTCATTTCATCTATTTCTTTTTCTTTCGTAATATCACGGAATGCAACAACCACTCCACGTAAGACTCCTTCGACAATAACAGGAGCGGCATTGAGTGATGCGGGAAACTTTTTTTGGGTTCCTTCTTTTTTAAGATAAAAAAAATCTTTTGGTTTCATTGCAAACGGATGCGCATCTTCTTTTAAAAAAAAGATTTTTTGTAATGGGTGAGTGCTCCGTGAAACCTTTCTGTCTTTTTCATCATACAACTCAAGAAAATCAAATATATCATGTCCCCTACACTCAATGAATGTACATAAAAAAGAACGTTCCGCTTGTGGATTCATAAATATAATCTTCCCCTTTTCATCTGTCGCAATAATACCATCCCCAATACTATTTAATAATGCCTCTTCTAGTTTTTGTTTTTCTTCAGTAAGCTCCTTTTCATGACGGATAATTAAAAATGCTTGTACGGTAAGTAACATACTTCCAACAAAAACAAATACTGCGGAAATGCTTGAAAAAAGCTCTTTGGTGAGATCTGGATTAAAATAAACCAAGAAAAGAATCGCACGTTCTGCAAAACCCGATATTCCCCACAAACCGATAAACACCATGAGGAAAGATACCGTCATGAGGCCAATGTGTTCACGGATGTCTTTTGCTTGAAAAGAAAATCTTCCCTTTGGTTTACTTCGCATTAATAAATATTTTTACCGCGTTGCACTTATGGTTAATCCTTGTTCTGCTCGTGGCGCACACACGGTTACGCGGTTTGTTGCATCTTTTGAAATACCATATCCAGTACCATAAGTCGAAGTCGAACCCGTAGGATCTATGGGAATTGATACGAGATATTTTTTGCTATTCGTAAGCACAGAAAGATCAACAAGATTTGTACAAATTCCATCTATCTTACAAATTTCGGTTGTTGCGACTATTCCACAGTCAGAATTGAGAGGAATTGTTGATGGAAATGTTCCTGAATTATCGATTGTATATTGATACACGGCATTCAATATTGTGTTTACATCCGCTTTTCTCTGTGTATTTTTTGTGTCTGCAAGCTGTTTTGCTGGGTTAATGGCAATAATAATAATACCCGCAAGAATTGCGATGATTGCAACAACCAATAATACTTCAAGCAATGTGAATCCATCCTTTTTTTTATTCATAGTACATAGAATCTTCTCCAACTTGTTCCTTTATTTTACCATATTCTACATATAAAAAACGAGAAAAACCCACGTATAGCACATGGGTTCCTTCGTGTCACCCCTCATTTTTTTATCGGGTGACTGTTATTGTCTGTGAATTTTCAGCACTTGGGGCAGTTACAGTGATTCTCGAGTTTACTGTCTTAAATATTTTATATCCGGTACCCGCTGTGGATGTCGATTGAGGATCGACAGGAATTGCGGTCAAATATTTTTCATTTAATGCAAGTGTATCGGTAAGATTCACCAAAGACGTGCACGTTGAGGTTGCGACCGTGCTTCTGCAAATTTCTGTTGTTGTGGTACTAATTGATCCCGGGAGCGTCCCTGAATTATCGATTGTATATTGATACACGGCATTCAATATTGTGTTTACATCCGCTTTTCTCTGTGTATTCCTTGTATCTGCAAGTTGTTTTCCTGGATTGATTGCGAGAATCACAATACCAGCAAGAATTGCGATGATTGCAACAACTAACAACACTTCGAGAAGTGTAAACCCATTCTGTCTTTTATTATATGTATTCATTTTTAATTTTAATTTTCCTGCCACGACGAAATTTGAATTGTGGGACCTATCTGATTAATTTGTATCGTTATTTTTCGAATAATAGTTCCTACAGTG
>Ga0074195_1002148_pt1 | contig 23391 bp, 19 predicted proteins | sample EPASupsiteHSE623_FD_64525 | JGI IMG/M metagenome (GOLD analysis project Ga0074195, IMG submission 64525) | Bioremediated contaminated groundwater from EPA Superfund site, New Mexico - Sample HSE6-23 | ecosystem: Environmental > Aquatic > Deep subsurface > Groundwater > Contaminated ...
TAAGGACTTCGAGACAGGAGCTGTCGAGTACGAGATGTACACATACGGCGACCAGATTGTGGTGATGCCCGTGACCAAGGCTGCCAAGAAGCCTATCTGGAAGCTGGCCTCAAGGGAGATAGAGAAGGAGCTAGCCCATCATGTCCGGGGACCTGTTGATGTGGAGATGGTCACGGATTCAAGCGCAGTGATACGCGTTCCTCAGGATGAGGCTGCGAGGGTGATAGGCAAGGCTGGGAAGAACATAGAGCAGATCGAGAAGGCTTTGGGAATGCATATCGATGTCCGCACCAGGGACAACGATTTGGCTGTTAGCCCCAAGATAGAAGAGACCGCCCGGCACATTATCATATGGCTTAACGACCGCGTGGGAGAGCCTGTTGAGGTCTTTGTGGGCGGAACGCCGGTCTTCACAGCAACTGTAGGCCGGAGAGGCGACATAAGGATCGCCAAGTCCTCTGAGATGGCCAAGCAGATTCTCAAGAGGCTCAAGCAGGGAGAGAAGATCGAGGTCCAGAGGGCGCGCCTGGACTGAAACTCTCCTTTGAACTTTTTTATCCTAAAATCCTTTTAAATTCCCAGCGCAAGGCGCAGTGTGTTTCTCACAGCAGGCGCCAGCCCAAGTGTAATGAGGGCAAGCTTGGTAAGATTCCGGAGGGTTGGGTCCTTCATCGATTCATCTATCTGGCTCAGGACCGGCAGAAGTATCAGTAGCTTTAAGGGATACATTATGCCAGCCGTCCCAGTCAGATCTATTAGAAATGTCGGAACCACATGCTTCTCGTAGTAGCCGAACCAGTCTACACCGATGTATGTCGAGCTGGCATCCAGCATATGGGCATAGAGAATGGCCAGGTTGTACCTGTTATTCAGAAACTTCAGCCAGGGCAGGAACCGCCTTAAGAGATAAATCCCTCCTGTCAGAGCAGAGCCCAAAGTGAAGACCGCAGCTATAACCCAGGTGTTCTCGAAGCCAACAGTCGTTAAAGCCGCCAGGTTGAGGAGCAGCCAGAGTATGCCTACTGCCGCATATCCTCTGTAGAAATCCTTCCCCAGGATCTTTCGGGTTATGAGCAGGGATGCAATGGTTATGGCAAAGACCAGGAAGTAGATCAGGGGAGTGATGAGCATGTACTTCCACGGAGGCGAAAGAAGCTCTGCATCTTCGATGACCCTCATGCTTGAGCCCGCGAGTATGTATGGAACGGTGTAGAGCACAAGCCTCTCGTCCACTTTCATCTCCAGATGCCTAAAAAGCCTTATCAGCCCCAGAACTGCGATCCCCAGAACTATAGCCCATGTCACAGTATTCACGGGGTTATAGCCCGTATCGTAGATTATGGGCTCTACGTAGAACTCGTTTATCCAGGAGCCAAGATCGAAGTTCACGGTAGCAATGTTATTTTGGCTGGTATTTCTAGCGTTCGTATGACTTTTGGTCAATGCCGGCGCGGCGGAAAGTATATATATTGTCGAGGGAGATGTGATCTTGTCCATTTTCCTAATTTTAGTTGAGGTAATTAGATGGTCGAGGTGTTCAAAGGTACAACTACGGTAGGTGTACTCTGCGATGGGGGTGTAGTCCTTGCATCGGAGAGCCGCGCTACCATGGGCAACTTCATAGCCAGCAGCACAGCCAAGAAGATCTATCAGGTCGACGACCTGGTGGGGCTGACAACAGCAGGTGTAGTGGGCGATGCCCAGTCCCTGGTCAGGATGATTCAGGTTGAGGCGAGGCTTTACAGGATGCAGAGGGGCGAGCCCCTGACCGTCAAGGCCATAACTTCTATGCTATCCAATATCCTGTCTGCCAGACGTTACTACCCCTTTATGGTGCAGCTCGTAATGGGCGGCGTGGACAGGTACGGCCCAAAGATCTACTCGCTCGATGCTCTGGGCGGCCAGATCGAGGAGAGAAAGATCGTCTCTACAGGATCGGGTTCCCCCATAGCCTACGGCGTGCTTGAGGCCTTATACAAGCCTGGCATCAGCATCGAGGATGGAACAGTCTTAGCTGCCAAGGCAATTCACAACGCCATGAAGAGAGACTCCGCTTCTGGCGATAAGATAGAGCTCGTCCGCATTACTGATAAATATGAGGAGGTAGGCGAGCTAAAGCTGATGGAGATAATGAAGCTCCTCTAATCTTTTTTGGATGTGTTCGTTTGTCAGTGGAAGAAGTACTTTTCGAGCTTAAACGTAAGGTGCAGAGCAAGCTGCCCCCGGATATCAATGTAACCGGCCTGGAGTTTGAGGGTCCAGAGCTGGTGATCTACACGGACGATCCCAAACGCCTGGCGGATGACGGAGAGATAATCCGTTCGCTGGCCAAGGAGCTGCGAAAGCGCGTTGTCGTCCGGCCGGATCTCAAAGTGCTGGCTGAGCCGGAGGTGGCGATAAAGAAGATCCAGGAGGTCGTGCCGAAGGAGGCCGTCCTCACAGATTACTACTTCGACGGCGATACAGGGGAGGTTGTGATCGAGGCTGAAAAGCCGGGGCTGGTCATCGGAAGACATGGCGCCACCCTTCGCGAGATAACCAAGCTCATAGGATGGACGCCTAAGGTTGTCAGGACTCCGCCGGTGCGCTCGTCGACCATAGCCAACATCAAGGATTACCTGAGGTCTGTTCAGTCTGAGCGAAAGAACATCCTTCGAACCGTAGGCAGGAAGATCCACAGGGACCTGGCATCCAAAGACCAATGGGTCAGGATATCCACTCTAGGCGGATGCAGAGAGGTAGGTAGAAGCTGCATGCTTCTCTCAACGCCAGAGTCAAGGATCATCATCGACTGCGGCATAAACGTGGGCTCTGACGACTCGGCTACGCCGTTTCTCTACGTGCCTGAGGTATATCCTCTAAACCAGATAGATGCCGTAGTCTTAACGCATGCTCACTTGGACCACGCTGGCCTCGTGCCCATGCTCTACAAGTATGGCTACGAGGGGCCTATATACTGCACTCCTCCCACACGGGATTTATTTGTCCTGCTGCAGCTGGATTACATCGAGGTTGCCGGTCGAGAGGGCAAGAGGCTCCCCTATGATTCAGGATTGATTCGCCAGGCATTGAAGCACACTATCACTCTCAACTACGGAGACGTCACTGATATAGCGCCCGATACCAAGCTGACAATGCATAACGCTGGCCACATCCTGGGTTCATCTATTGCGCACTTCCATATCGGCGACGGGCTTTATAACGTAGCCTTCACTGGCGACTTCAAATACGAGAGAACTAGGCTCTTCGACCCTGCAGTGAACAACTTTCCTCGATTAGAGACGCTGGTCATTGAGGCGACCTACGGCGGGACAAACAGCGTCCAGCCGTCCCGAAAGGATGCCGAGGTCAATTTGATCAAGGTGGTCAGAGATACCATCAAGCGTGGCGGAAAGGTGGTCATTCCTGCCTTCTCTGTTGGAAGAAGCCAGGAGGTAATGATCGTCCTTGAGGAGGCCATACGCCGGAAGGCCATAGATGCAGTTCCCGTCTACCTGGACGGCATGATCTACGAGGCCACGGCCATACACACGACGTATCCCGAGTACCTGAACAACGATCTTAGGGAGCTTATATTCCATCGTGGCATCAATCCCTTCCTAGCAGAGTGCTTCGTCCAGGTGGAGAACTCCAAACAGAGGACCGACGTCATCGACGGTCCTCCCTGCGTAGTCCTGGCCACGAGCGGCATGCTAAACGGCGGTCCTGTTATGGAGTACCTAAAGCGCCTGGGCCCGGATGAGAAGAACACGCTGGTAATCGTCGGATATCAGGCTGAAGGCACGCTTGGACGGCGCATCCAGAAGGGCTGGAAGGAGGTGCCTCTATCGGTTGAGGGCAAGACCCAGACAGTCAAGATCAACCTTGAGGTGACGACTGTTGATGGGTTCTCGGGGCATTCGGACAGAAACCAGCTCATGGAGTACATGCGCAGGATATACCCGAAGCCAGGAAGGGTGCTTACCAATCACGGCGAGGAGAGCAACTGCCTGGACCTGGCAAGCTCTCTCTATAAGAGGTACAGGATACCAACAATGGCTCCTATGAACTTGGAGACAGTGAGGCTGATCTGAAGGCAGGGGGCGCAAGGGCGCTTCCTATCCAAAAAGAGAACAATTAAAAGGTAGAGCAGAAAAAAAATTGGAATGCTGATGCTTTATTTTGTAATTGTTCTTCAAAAGCTTTATCAGATTTGAGCGATAATGCCCATGCGAGGTTCTTTGTGACCGGAAAGAGAACTCGAATCATCAACGATCCTTCGGATTTGGTCCCTCTGCTCCAGGCCTTCGGTTCGGAGATTCACAAGAAGGTCTTCGACGAGTTAAGCAGGGACTGGCGGACAGAGCGAGAGCTCGCTGCCCTCATAGGAAACGAGAGCAGCGTCCATAGGAGCGTAGCTCTTCTGCGAAAGAGCGGCCTTGTCGAGACAAAGTGGAGGGTTCCTGAGCCTGGCGGCAGCCCTGAAAAGGAGTATCATTCTACATATTCACGCATTCAGGCCAACTTCGGGGCCTCTATGGAGGACCTAAGCGAGCTGATAAGCCTCACATTTATGTCTGACGAGGAGCTGAGAAGTGTTACCGAGAACCTGCTAAAGCAGGTCGCCGCAGGCAACACGTCTCTATCCAACCTCTCCCGGGAGCTGGGGCTATCCCAGGTTTTCATCCGCGGCGCTGCCAAGCGGGCCGGGAGCCTGGCTGTAAGAGGCCAGAGAATCGAGCCTTACGATGAGGAGCACTGAATGGCAAGCATCCTGCAGAGCAAGCGGGAAAGTTCTCGTTTTCAGATCCTGGTGGAGATCGCCGCACATCAGCCCAACCTCCGTCAAAAGGAGGTGGCGGAGAGCTTGGGCGTCACGCCCCAGGCCGTGTCCGAGTACATCAAGGAGCTGGTGGCAGACGGCCTGGTGACAACCGACGGGAGAATGAGGTACAGCATCACAAAAGAGGGCGTTGAATGGCTTCTCGAGAGCGCTGCTGAGCTGAAGCGCTATGCCCGTGTTGTGATGGAGGAGATCATAAGCCACGTCTCAGTTTGGGCGGCCCTGGCTGAGCAGGACTTAGGCGAGGGCGAGAGAGTCTCCCTTGAGATGCGAAAAGGCCTGCTCTATGCCAACAAAAAGGAGGGCGTAGAAGCCAGCGGAATTACCATCAGCGATGTTATGGCTGGTGAAGATGTGGGAGTCTCAGATCTCAAGGGCCTGATCAGCCTGGACGAGGGCCGCATCACAGTATGCAAGGTCCCACGTGTGCAGCTGGGAGGCTCTCGGCGGGTGAATCTTCCTGTGCTAAAGGGCATGCTCTCGGGCGATAAGATGGTCGGATGCCTAGGAGTTGAGGCCCTCGTGGCTCTGAGGAAAGCTGGACGGGAGCCGGACGTGATCTTCGGGGCCAAGGAGTCCTCTGTTGAGGCTGCATATCACGGCATCAGCTCTGTGATCGTCAGCGTGGACGAGCAGATCCCGAGTCTGCTCAACCGCCTGGAATCAGAGGGCTTGAAGTACGAGCTGATCGACCTCAGCACAGCATAAGTTGATTTTTAAATGACTTTTCAGGTTCTGGCCAAAGCTGACCGCTCCCGCATAATGCTTCTGCCCCAGAGGGGAGACAAGACGCTCTTCGAGGGCTACTTAAGGCTAAAAGACATGCCTCAGGGCCCCAGGGTCTTCAAGTTCCTGATAAAAAAAGATGTGGAAAAGTACCTCCCCCCTGAAGACGCCCTCAAGCTGCTGAGGAAAGCCGGGGCCATCTACCTCGCCCGGGGCGACGAGGTGATGGAGAAGAAGTTCATCGAGCTTCTAGAGGCCTACCAGCTTAGCTATCGCCGCGTCTCAATCTGCAACCACTGTCTGGGAGAGCGGCGAGTAACTTACGTGGGAAAGGATGCCATAATCCACAAGGGCTCACGGATCTGCGAGAACTGCGCCGCGGCGGAGCTGGTCAGGGAGGCGGACTTCCGGGGCCTATCCAGGGCGGGCAAGTCTCACCTGGCCCGGATCTTGAAGCGTCGGCGCAACCTTGACGATGTTTTAGGCCTGCTCTCCATGGAGCGGCTGGAGCCAGAGCTCACGAGATTCGACACCATCCCCGCCAGCCGCGAGGAGGCCACGATGGATCTGGAATCTGTCGAGATGCCTGAGCCCCTCAAGGCCATGCTTCGAAGGAGGCTGACAAAGCTTCTGCCAGTGCAGTCTAAATCGATTCAGTCAGGCCTTCTGGAGGGCAAAAATCAGCTGGTAGTATCAGCGACTGCCACTGGAAAGAGCCTGATAGGGGAGATGGCCGGGATCAAGAACCTGCTGGAGGGAAAGGGCAAGCTTCTGTTCCTGGTTCCGCTCGTGGCCCTTGCCAACCAGAAGTACGATCAGCTTTCTGCCTATAACGGCCTGGGCTTCACCACATCCATCAGGGTGGGCGTTAGCCGGATAAAGCTTGGCCGCGGCAGGAAGATGCGCCAGGACTTAAACGCCGACATCATCGCAGGGACATACGAGGGAATAGACCAGGTCATCAGGACAAGGAAGAGCCTGGGGCATGTAGGAACAGTGGTCATAGACGAGGTGCATATGCTGGAGGACGCAGAGCGGGGCCACCGGCTGGCGGGAATGATCGCCCGTCTGAAGCATATAGCGCCCCAGGCACAGTTCATCTTCCTGTCGGCTACCGTCGGCAACCCTTCTGCACTGGCTAAGCGGCTAGGTGCGACCTTAGTGGAGTACGAGGTCCGGCCTGTTCCAATCGAGCGCCATCTGATATTCTCCTCGGGTGCTGAGAAGAGAAGGCTGATGCGAAATATCGTCAAAGACGCCCTGGCCCAGACTTCAAGCACGGGCTACAAGGGCCAGACGATCATCTTCACCAACTCCAGAAAGAACTGCTATAGCCTGGCTCAGTCCATACAGGGCGCGGCAGCTTACCATGCAGGCCTTCAGTACCACGAGAGAAAAAAGATCGAGGAGCTTTTCGGTGAGGGAAAGATAAGCACGGTCGTCACCACGGCCGCATTGGCTGCAGGCGTAGACTTCCCCGCTTCTCAGGTCATATTCGAGTCCCTGGCCATGGGCATAGAGTGGCTGAACGTTCACGAGTTCAATCAGATGCTCGGGCGGGCTGGGCGGCCAGGCTATCACGATAAAGGCCTGGTTTATATTCTGGCAGAGCCTGGGCGTAAGTTCTCCTCGTCCCGTGGTGAATCCGAGGATGAGATAGCGCTTGCCTTGCTGCACGGCCAGATGGAGGATGTGGCTCCTGAGTACAACGAAGCCCAGCAGCTTGAGCAGGTTTTGGCCAACGCTGTCGTCGCCAGGAACCGGCAGGAGCTGGAGATGCTGCATGAGCTTACTCTGGGTTTAGATGACCTGGACTTCTCTTTGCAAGCGCTGTCCAAGGCGGGCCTGGTCAGGGGCATCGAAGCGACGCGTTTGGGCGCTGCGGCTGCGGCACACTTCCTTTCTCCTGAACATGTGAAGCTCATCGCAGAGCAGCTCCAGAAAGGAAAGAGCCCTATGGAGATTGCCGTAGCTTTGGAGAGCTTCGAAGACCTTTACCTCAAGTTTGCAGAGAGGATCTCTGTCACCCTGAGGATGCAGATATCCCAGAGGGCCTTGCACGGCTCCTTCCTCGATCTCCTGAGCAGCGCCGAACTGAACGACCTGGAGAGGAAGATCCAGAGGCAGTGCCTGGACTTCTCCAAGGACTTCCTGCGCTGCACTTGCAGAGATACGCCCTACTGCGGCTGCCCAGCACAAAATATTTCCCTGAAAATCCTGGATCTGCGAGCGGAGGGGAAGAGCCCGGCGGAGATCATCGACGACTTTTCCGACAGATATGGCATATATGCCTACCAGGGGGACCTGATAAACTACCTGGACCAGATTGTGAGATATCTAGAGGCAATCGAAGCCGTGGCCAAAGTGCTCGGCAAGGCGGAGGCGGCGAGGGAGGCGGGGGAGATGAGGAAGAGGGTGGAAGGGGAGTAAGTTGAAAAATTACGTTTCAGAGCGTGAAAAAGCAAACAATACAATCTCTTCCAAGCTTCTGATGTTTGGCAAGAGGTATTTGTATATCCCCATATCAATCTATCCAACTCCCATCCTTCTATTCCTGCTTTTTCTGCAGCGATCTTGTAGAAATATTCCTGCTCTTCATACCCTTTGAACTCTAGCCCCAGCTTTTTCGATACAGATTTGATCCGTGCATCAATCGCTATGCAGTTACGGAATAATGGATGATAGCAGTCCATCATTATGTTCCTTGCGTACTTTGGACCGATTCCTGGAAAATTGTCTAGAAATGCCATCATCCCCTTTAACATTCTCTTTGCTAAGTAATATCTCATTGGCTGCATCCGCCCAATGCTTCTATTTTCTCAAAACATTGAGCAAGTAACGAAGCTTTTCTGTTGTACCAGCGAATACCTGCATCTTTCATGACTTGCTGTAGCCTATTAGTGCGTTCCTCATTATTGCCAAGTTTTTTCAATTCTTCATAAGTCACTTGTTGATATTTTTTGGAATCTTCAATTAACGCTCCGCGCTGGCCACCCCAAGTTGAATGACTCTTTAGCAGTTCACGCCATAAGAAATCCGATCTCTCCATCAGGATGAGTCCGTTTTTCTTCTTGTCCTCCAGCTCATCTTTATGTTTGTCCCACAGGAATTTGGCGATTTCTTCTTATTTTTACGCCAAAATAGCATGAACGGTAGGACTGAGCTCGTCCTTGCGCCCTGGAGCAGGTTTTATGATACAAGTCGAGATAATGCAAAAGAAAGCAATGTTTTAAGTGTTATAAAGCGTAAGAGGCTTTGATAGAAAATGGAAATACTCGACCTCCTTAAAAGCCATGTCCAAGAGATCAAGGCCTGCTTCGGCGTCAAGAGGATCGGCCTCTTCGGCTCCTTCGCCCGCGGTGAGCAGAAAGAGACCAGCGACATAGATATCCTGGTGGAGTTCGAGAAGCCGACATTTAGAAACTTCATGGACCTCTCATTTTATCTGGAGGAGCTCTTCGGCAGAGAGGTCGATCTAGTCACAATCAAAGGGCTGCACCCCCGCGTCCGTCCACATGTCGAAAAGGATGTGATCTGGTCTGAATAAAGACAGGGAGTTTCTTCTTCACATCCTGGAAGAGATGGATTTTCTCATAGAAAACTGCGCCGCCGTTGAAATGAAGGATCTCATGGGGGACAGAGTTCTCAGCAGAGCCTGTCTTAAGTCTCTTGAAATTATCGGAGAGGCGTCCAGGAATATCTCAGAGGACTTAAAGAAGGCGCACCCAGAGGTGCCATGGAGACAGATGACTGGCATGAGGAACAAGCTTGTCCATCGCTACTTCGGCGTGGACTGGGAGATTGTGAACGATGTTCTCAAGAATGAGCTTCCATCGCTTAGATCGAATATACTACGAGTATTATCGGAACAGGAGATTCTCTGAAATAGAGGCATTCTCCGCAGACCTTTAGCTGCAAAGGAGGGTTACTAATGCCTAAAGACAAAGGCGAATCCGTCCCCGCTAAAATTCGGCCGGTCTATAATGAGATCACGGCTCTCACATGCATTGGGAAACGTCAACTTCCTCTTCGATAAATCCCAGGTTCCTCATCTCAGGGCAGATGAGCTGGGTGGCCTCTTTGGGGTCAGCCAGAAGACCGCAGCCAACAAGGCCAGGCAGATTCGGGAGATCTTTAAAATCAGGCCGGTAGACCCGAAGTGGTGGCGTCCTTCCAGGATGGACAAGAATCCTCTAGCCTGGCTGGTCGTTATAAACGGCCTCGTGGTCGATGTCCGCAATCTGCCCAGAGAAATCCAGGAGGAGCTAGCCAGGCGCAGGCTGATACCCTTTGTCCCGTCTGAGAAGATGGCCGAACCAAAAGAGATGAGCCGTTAGAGGATTACTCGCTTTCTTTTGCGAATTGACATTCAATCCTCATGACTAAATGATTGGCAACAGATAAAAGTATTTATCTATGTAAAGGGATATTTTAGTTAGGATACAAGGACCCAGAATTTTACAGCAAATAAGCATACTGCCCTCAACAGCTCATCCTTTGTGTCTCTGCCAACCCTCCAATGGAAGATATATTATGAAGAAATTTCATGAACTCAGACGGCCTGTAGCGCTGTTTAGTCTGGCCATCGTTCTGCTCTTTGCATCAGCTGGCATGACCTCTGGCCAGGAGAGCTTCATCCAGCTGGATATCAGCGGAGCAACTCTCGAGGGCAAATACTTCCTTGGAGCTGTTAAGGGTCCAGATGCGGTTTTATTGCATCCTGGCCTGCAGGTATATCGAGCGAACATCGAAGAAGGAGACCTGCGCATTACAACAAGGTTGAATCCAAATACAGAGTTCGCTAAATACCAGGAGAATAGGACATTAAACATCGAGGTTGGCCCCAATGTTGCTACAGCCGGATTTGCTGCAATTCCCTTGGGAGGAGATTTATTCGCCAGCGGCCCGGTAAGCCAGGATCCAAAGATCGATGCTACCTTCAGATGGAACTCTAGTGAAATGTATTATGCGATATTTCCAATAAGAACAGGAAATATAGTTACTCCCGCCTCAGGGCCGCATTTCCTGAAGACGGAGGTTCTTATTCTTCCTAAAGATGTTTCTATGAGAGTTAGCGGTATATATGGCAGGAACAAAGCCGATCCGACACTGAAATATTCCCCAGATTACCCGGGGGGGAATAACATCACCGGGATCCATGTAAGCGGCTTGAGCCCCTTTGCTGAGTGGGTATCCATTGAGCTTGACGGGAAGCCCTTAGTTAAAGCACAGTGGAGGCCCGATCCAGAGTTCGGGTTTTACCAGGACCCACCGCCGCTGCCGCCGGCGCCGGGTACATGGATACGAAAAGATCCCATTGCTCCAGATGATCCAACATATTTACCTTTGAGTAGCGATGTAGGCTATCTCTTTACGGATACCGGAGAATTTTTAGGATCATATTATGACTCTGACAATCAGATCGGTCTTCCCGAAGATATAAAAACAGGCCTGCACGAAATAACACTCACCACCAAACCCTATCCTCTTATCGGTCCATCTGTACATGGTTTTAATATACTGGGTATTACGGGAACTGAAGGACGTGTGCTTACTGCGAAGTTTCTTCTCTTCGGACCGAAGTTTACCTTAAGCCAGCAGCAGGTCGCCCCTGGAGAGACGTTGTTCCTCAATGGGTCAGGCTTCGCCCCAGACAGCAGAGTTAAGATCTTTGCACAGGTAGAAACATCCGGCAGAGATATCCCTGCGGGCGAAATAAGGCCCTGGATAAAGCCGCCAGCTAACCTGCCAGCAGAACCATCCAGCAAAGAGATCCGAGAGGTTGAGATTGGGGCTGCAGCTACCGATTCGACTGGGAGTTTTTCACAGGAAGTCCAAATTCCAGCCAGCGATTCAGACTTTTTCAGAGACATTTGGAAAGTGTTCACAACTGTACCTGCCCGCGGCTCAATAAACGTAAAGATAGACGATCTCATTTTCCAGTCTCGCTACTCCTCATCGTATGTGCCGGAGATAGTCGACGGTGTGACTGAAAGAATCACTTATACTCCCCCAGGCGTAATTACTCCGCCCTCTCCTGGTGTGACCGCCCGTCTATCTGGAAACATCACTGCTGTACCTGGAGCTGTGCCAACAGCCCCAGGACCGGTAACGGGCATATCTCCCGGTCCAACTGCGCCACTAGCTGGTGCTGTGCAGCCAGGCATGGAGAACGATATAGACCGTCCCGGCAATGACTACAGGAATTTCGACCTGTCCAGCCCTGACCCTGCCTTATGCAAGCAAGCATGCGATGATGATCTCAACTGCAAGGCCTTCACTTACGTTAAGCCTGGATTCCAGGGCTCCAGCGCTCGGTGCTGGCTTAAGAACGCCATACCCAGTGCAGTTCCAAGCAGCTGCTGCATATCCGGGGTGAAAGAAGAGGTTAACGTTACCGATATGCAGCTTCTTGATCATGCAATGGCCAGCAGCGTCGATGAATCCACCAACGATGTGATCACGAGGACTAACGCATTCTCCACTACCGATAGCAAAGCTTATTCCTGGTTAAGCTTGGGCAATGCCAGAGCTGGCACAGTTGAATGGAAATGGTATTCTCCAGACGGTGCTCTATATCATACAGGTTCATTTGATATCCCCGAGCCAAGCGGAGCTTACTGGGACGCTTATAATCTTTGGTATTATATCACAATTGCAGGAAATAATGCTGCTAACCTGCCTGGAAACTGGCATGTGGATGTCTACCTCGACGGCCGGAAGCTTCTGACGGAACAGTTTACCATAGGCGATTCTGGGATCTCTGGGGCCATTCCGGCGAAGCCGTTTACTGGAGTCCCGAAAACCCTGCGTGGATGCGAGGCGTACGACACTGAGATATGCGGCACATGGACCCTGGGAGGAGATCACTTCAATGCAAACTGGGATACCGGCGACACAGGAACAGTTAGAATAGAGCGCTGGGATACAGGAGGCGTAGTCCTCACTCGCTATGAAACAGAGGGAATATCAGCCGGGTTATCAGCACGCTACGAGGGCCAGATAAGCGGGAATCGGATAGAGGATGGCGTAGTCACTTGGACTCTGGGCGCAGATACCTGGAGTGGGACCTGGAGCGCAGAGTGGACGGAGGCCGCAGGTCCTAGCATTTCGGCTTTTCCGAGTACTGTCAACCCCGGCGAAACAATAACTGTGACCTATTCTGGAGCGCCTGGATTCGAAACTGATTGGATTGCACTCTACAAAGCGGGCGATCCTAACACAAGTTACGGCGAGTACTACTACCTGCAAAAGCAAAAGAGCGGAACTCTGACATTTACAGCGCCTACAGCCCCAGGAGAATACGATTTCAGGCTGTTTGAAAACTGGCCTGACGGAGGATACAATGATCTCGCCAGAAGCAATACCGTCCGGATTGCAGGATGAAAAAGCAGCTCCGGTCCTTTCTACCGGAGCTTTGTGATTCACCTTAATATTTTTCGTTGAAAAGCTCGAAGTACGCCTGGGCGTGCCTGCATGCTGGGCACTCCTGCGGGGCCCCCGCTCCCTCATGGAGGTATCCGCAGTTGCGGCATCTCCAGACAACCTTCTCGTTCTTCTTGAAGACAGTGCCTTCATCGAGGTTTCTTATCAGAGCGCGATACCTGCTCTCATGCCCCTTCTCAGCAGCGGCAATGTTTCTCATGGTTGCGGCAATTTCAGGGAAGCCCTCGCTATCGGCAATGGAGGCGAACTCAGGATACATTTTGGTGTGCTCGTAATTCTCGCCAGCGGCCGCTTCCTGGAGGTTGGCCATGGTGTCTCCTATGACTCCTGCCGGAAATGCGCCGATGATCTCCACCTGCCCTCCTTCCAGGAACTTGAACAAAACTTTGGCGTGCTCCTTCTCGTTATCTGCAGTGTCGAGGAAAATGGCTGCCATCTGCTCGTATCCCTCTTTCTTCGCCTGAGATGCGAAATATGAGTATCTGTTCCTCGCCTGGGACTCCCCGGCGAAAGCAGTCAATACGTTCTTTTCGGTCTTGGTTCCTTTAAGGCTCTTCATTTTTACCATCCCTTATGCATTGTTTTCCAGTTGTCCAACATTAAATTTTCAATCCCTCAGCTGTACGCCTGCCAAACTCTGGGTTTGTCAGAGGTTGGGACTTCCTGATTAGTCACAGGATCTTCTTTCCTCACTCCACCCTCGTATCTCTCATGTATCCTTCATTATGGTGCATAGTTATTTAAGAATGCTTATTACCTAATAATTGATATGAATGACTTCCAGAAGTTGGACGCATCCATAATCAAAGCTCTCCGTGGAAAAGGATACAAGGCCACACCACAGCGAATAGCAATAGGTCGATCTGCGCTTCGCAGCAAAGATCACCCAACCGCTCAGAGAATCTACGGCGAAGTAAAGAGGCTATACCCTACGGTCAGCCTCGCGACGGTCTATAAAACTATCCAGATCCTCAAAGAGGTCGGCATGATTCAAGAGCTGAATCTGTCACAGGGCCGAACGAGATTCGATCCGGATACGCATCCTCATATACACTTGATCTGCCTGGGATGCGGCAGCATCGTGGATTGGGAGGAACCCATGGTATCGGAGATAATGGCTAAAGTTGCGGCTGCGAATTTTTCTGCGACGGGACAGAGCTTTGATATTTTCGGCAGCTGTCAGAACTGTGATAAAAAAGCCAAATTTACAGCATCAAAAGCTACGGCTTAGACCGTCTGATGACTGCTTCACCTTTCGAGAGGCAACGATGTTTCTCTGGAAGCATCTCTCCAAGCTCTCAGCACCTCTGCCACAGACCATGCCTGGGAGATGGTGCCTCCTGGCAGGTGCGGAAAATCGCCATCAAAGACCTCGGGTATGGTATTAATAGCCATGACGTCAAGCTCAGCCAGCGGCCGCAGGATCTCCCTGGCCTTTTCCTTGCTCTCTTGAGAATAGTCGTTTATCGATAGCAGAGCATCAACATATGGTCCGATAAGCCATGGCCAGACAGTTCCCTGGTGATAGGCTCCGTCTCTCTTTCTCGGCTCGCCCTCATGCCTGCCTATGTAGCGCGGATCGCATGGCGATAGAGTCCTCAGACCGTAGGGAGTGAGAAGCTCCTTTGTCACAACCTCCAGGATGCTCTTCCTCTTCAACAAAGGCAGAAGATCTGGAACGGCTGCGGCTATAATCTGGTTAGGCCGAATAGAGGCATCTTCATGGTCCAGAACGTCGAAGAGGCATCCGGTCTCGCTGTTCCAGAACCTCTGGTAGCTGTCCTTAACCTTCTCTGCCAGATCATTATCCCAGGGCTCATTCAGGGCCTTTGCAAATCTCTCCATCGTCTTTAAGCCTTTATACCAGAGCGCATTTATCTCACAGGCCTTTCCTGCGCGACCCGTCACTGGCTTTTCGTCCACCCGGGCGTCCATCCATGTCAGCGCAGGACCGGCGCTTATGAGGCCGTCTGAGTCCATGCTGAAGTTCTCTCCCTGTGATGTGTAACGCCTGATGACTTCCTGTAGCAGCGGCCAGAGCTGGCGGACAAGTTCTATATCTCCGGAACAATCATAGTATCTGCCCACAGACTGAATGAACCAGAGGGATGCATCCACGGTGTTATAGGACTTGGCGCCGAGATCGTTAGGAAGGTTCCCCTCTTTCATGGCTGCAGCAAAGGTCTTAAGCACGAGTCCTGCGTCTTCATAGCGCCCTGTTGTCAGCAGCAGGCCCGGCAGCGAGATCATGGCATCTCTCCCCCAGTCATCGAACCAGTGGTAGCCGGCAATTATGCTCTTCCCCTGGCCCCTTCTGACCACAAAGGTGTCTGCGGCCTGTGCCAGCTTTTGAACGGGAGCTTTTAAGCCTCTGAGTCGGGAAACTTCGTGTTGTAGCGCTTCCTCCACACCTGGCATAGACCTCCTCCATGTGGAGGCCATTATGCTGAATATGATGTCGTTTTCAATATCTATCTCAAAGTATCCAGGACAAAATAGGTTCTCTTTCCAGGATAAACCCCTGAGGTGCTCTGCCTCATACTCGAAGTTGTAGTAGAGCAGCTCTTTTTGCACATACCTGGCCTTATCAGAAAGCAGAGAAAAGCCGGAGTCTAATTTGTCCGATTTCAACCGGACGCCGCTCTTCGAAGGCTTCTGCGAGATAGTTGGAAGGTTTGAGGCTGCATGGAAGTTCCTGCTGTGGACCAGAGGAAAAAGACGCATTTTGCCGTTTCCCTCTACTCTATATCTGATGGCGGTAGTATTCTCGCCGTAGAGCATGAAAACAGTTTTCTCCACTCTGGAGTCGCCAGCCTTGTAGGCGAAGCGGGGCAGGGGGTCGAATCCGAACTCCTGCAGCAGCCGAAATCCTTGAGGGTGGATGACGCCTGGGTATTGGTGGTTTCCAAGGGAAAAGCCGTTTATCTCTTCATCCAGGGATGCGAGCAGGAGCCTCCTGTCTGTTGGCGGTGATAGAGCCGCTACAAGGAGCCCGTGGTAGGCGCGAGTGTTGGCTCCTGCAGCCGTAGACGATGCGTAGCCGCCGAGGCCGTTGGCCACCAGCCATTCTCGGCTCGCACCGGCCTCGTAGCTTTCCGGCCTGGATATGTAACCATTCATGTCATCTACCATACGTGCCCATCCGCTTACCTACCATCAACGCCTTACCCTCAGTGCCCTACCCTCAGCGCCGCTCCCACAGCTTCCAGAAGCCTCTTCCGCAGCTCCTTTCCCTTCAAGTCCACCATGCCCTCCATCTCCTCAGCCAGCCACTCGTCTCCGAGGCTGGTCCTGGCCCAGGAGACGAGATCGCCCTTGCTGTTATGGTACTCTATCGATTTCAGCTTTATCCTTGAGAGGATCCTGTGCATGGCCTCAAGGCTCCAGGCAGCGTCCCCTGTAAACATATCTGGCCCTGTGGAAAACCTGAACTGCTCGTCCGCAAGCTTGAGCCTCCTCTTGAGCCTGTAGTGAAGATCGGAGAGAACGCTGAAGTAGGTAACGGCTGCGTCGTAGGGATTGCCGTAAGGGCTGAAGTAGCTGTGCACCTCTCCCGGGCCACCGCCGTGGGTGAAAATGTAGTAAAGGTGGTCGCTAAGCCCCATAAGCCTCCATATCTCCAGCAGATCTTTATCCAGGCTCTCCTTGGCCGGACCCTCAAGCCTCTCCAGGTAGGAGAAGCAGGCATGCTGCAGGGCGTTTCCTAGCCAGCAGCTCGTATCCCTCTCAAGGTCCGCCCAGGAGACATGCCTTTCCACGCTTAGCTCCCTTTTTGGCGGTATGTCTCTGGCTATCTCCTCTGGTGTCGCAAACCTGAGGTTCTCCCACTTGAGCACCTCTTTTGGCAGGTGTTTGAGAAACTCGAAGATCCCCGTATCCACCCACTGGTGCTCTCCGAAGGTCTCATAGTCGCAGAATATGTTTATGCACTCGCCTGGAGTTGCTGCCAGCCAGGACGAGTACTTGTCTGCGGTTAAGGGATACTCCTCCCACCAGCGCGAGGAGAACCTGAAGCCTACGTCGTCTGTGAGCTGGTAGTTCCTGAGGAGAAGGGATAAATCAGTGCCTGGTGGCCTGTAAACGTAATTGGGATCAGCGACAATGCCCTCTGTAAAGATTGCCTTGTATCCCATGCCGTCAGCCAGTTTTGCCACCTCGTCGTTGTAGATAAGCTCGGTATTCTCGAATGTTGTTGGCTTGAGGCCGAAATAGTCCCAGACCAGCTCTCGGTGCATCTTCACCTGCTCGAAGAACTCTTTCTTATCGAAGAAGAGGCTGGTTAACGAATGGTAGTAGGTCTGGTCCAGAACTTCGACCAGGTCGGTGTCGACAAGCTTCATAAAAGAGTCCAAGACCTCTGGTTTATATCTGCGGCATTGATCCAGGAAGACGCCCGAGAGGCTGTATGCCGCCTTGAAAGGCCTCTCATCGTACTCGTTCTTCCTTATGGCCTCAAGGATCACCTCGTTGGCAGGAAGGTAGCATTTGGAGGATACGCGCTCGAAGATCCTTCTATTCTCTGCATCGTCAAAATAAAAATGATAGAGGTCGGAGGGTACGACCTCTTTTAGCTGCGACCCATCCCAAAAGAAGCTCTTTTTGAGCCGGAGAGGCTGGTGGACCTCAAAACAGAGAGATACATAAGTCATATATTCTAAATCGGGCTTCCAAAATATTTACAACCTTCGAGCTTCACCGAAAAACCTAATTACTTTAGTCATGGAAGATATATGATTGGCGAAGCTTCATACCAGCGCATAATAAGGTGCGGGAGCGGCTTTTATGGCAGATCAATCCAAGATATTTCCCAGGGTAAGGTCAGGAATTCCAGGGTTCGATGAGATGGTAGATGGGGGTTTTTTGAAAGGGACTGTAAATACAATAACCGGAGCTTCAGGTACAGGCAAGACAGTCTTCGCCAGCCAGTTCATCTATTATGGAGTTAAAAACAACGAGAAGGGCATGATCATTACGCCCTCGGAGACATCAGAATTCTTAAAGCGGGAGATGATGTCCTCCTTCGGCTGGGACTTCTCCCTGCTTGAGAAGGAGGGCAAGCTTGCAATCGTGGATGTCACAGATCCCGTGCTGCGGCTGCAAAAGAGCATCGAGGCCGATCCCGTAGAGTTTCTCATCAACTTTCGAAAGCTCGTAGAGCGGAAGCTGCAGGAGGTAAAGCCGGCCAGGCTTTTCATAGACGACCTCACAGCCTTCTTCATAGCAGTTGAGGGTCCCTTTAAAGTTAGGTCCCTGGTGGATGACCTCTTTGGGACTCTTCGGTCGAGCGGCGTCACATCGGTCATAACTATAGGCACTGCCTTTGGCATGAACCAGTTCCTGGAGTACGGGGCAGACTCTGCGACAATGCTCAATCGCGACAGGATTGGAAATGTGCTCATCCGCTCCATCTACATCATGAAGATGCGCGGCTCTAAGATCGCCAACAGCATACGAGTTCTGGACATATCCGACGAGGGCATGGCAGTATCCTCTCTGTCGCCTTATCCCTGAGGTAGAGATGATTGAGAGGTGGATAGTCCTTGCAGGCGAGGAAGGCGGCCCCTCCTCCAACAAGCTGGGCGGCATCTGGAATGTCATCGATGCCGAGTCTGAGACTCTGGCAACGCTTGCCAATGAGAAGATAATCGACGAGAACCTCAGAATCCTGGTGCTGGGCCCTCACTATCCCTCATTGGGATCCGACTGGAACACGGGCAAGAACCGGGTCACAGACCTCTCCGGGTTCGAGAAGCTCAGCATGGGATCTGAGCTTCAGTCGGTCCTCTCCAACCTGCAGTCTGCTGGAATTCATGCCGTGACAGGCCAGAGGAGAGTTAGAGACGTGCCCATAGGGTACATACTCTTCAACACACTTCATTATCAGTCGCACATGATTCGCTGGAATGGCCAGGATCTTACCCTAAACAACGTCATCAAGACTGAGGCCTACAGGCTCCTGGGCCTGGAATCGATGCAGTATGAGAGAGCCCATTACGGCTCTGAATACAACCACTACCTGAACCTCTCCTATGCAGTCTCTGAGCTCGTGAGGGGTCTTGCGTCTGTGCACGAGGAGATGACTGAGAAGTACGGAGACCGGGCGGTGTCTGAGTTCGCGAGGTCAGTGATGCCCAAGATGAGGGTATCACTGCATTGTCACGAGTTCGGCGTTTTTTACGCTATTGCCCGCTTAAAGAAGCTGGGCGTACCTGTGAGGACTGCGGCAACGCTTCATGCCACAGTTCCAGGAAGAACCTCAGGCCACAGGGCTTTGCAAAAGATCATACAGAATGACTCTCGCATGGACCCAGGAACGCCGCTTGGTTTTGCGGCCCTTGAATCACTGGCTCGCTACGCTGATGCCGTCACATTCGTCGGAGATTCGACGATGAAGGAGGCAATGCTCTTCTACCGCCTTAAAGGGATCGTTGTTAGAAACGGCATAGACGTGGATGTAGATGAGATCGACTGGGCAAAGAAAGACCGCTGCCGGCTTAAGATCCAGAAGTTCCTGGCAGATACCCTGTACAAGTTCTGCGACGGCAAATGCGTCAACCCCGAAAACATAATTCCCATATTCACCATTTCCAGGATTGAGGTCGAGAACAAGGGATATCCTCAGCTGCTCGATGCACTTGTGCTCCAGGACCACCTCCTCAAATACAGGCTTGTAGGACAGCGCCATGCCGAGGATACGCGAGTCGCATGCTTCCTAATTGCCGCCCACGGCCCCAAATCCAAAGACAAGCTTCCCGAAGGATTTCCAGTGAATCTTACCCCCGAAGTTCTGGTGGGCGAGGAGATTAGGATTGAGAACATGATCAAAGAACGCGGCTTAGACGAGCGCGAGCTGATCTCCGGCAAAAGGCTGGTTGCAGCGCTGCTCTATCCCCAGTGGGTGGGCCCTAACGACGGCGGCCTTGGGATGAGGGCAGACGAGATCATGGCCGGATGTGTGGCCGGCGTATTTCCATCGCAGTACGAGCCGTTCCTGCTTACAGCCCTTGAGGCTGGCAAGGAGGGCACTCCCAGCATCGTCAGCCGTGCGGCCGGCTTTAGCGATGCCCTCAAGAAGATCAAGCACCGCGTGCCCGGCATGGGCGGAGTGGTGATAGTAGACAACATAGAGGCGTTGCCCCAGGAGGCGGTGATGGATTATGCTCTGGCCATGGACTACTTCACCTGGACCTACCTGGAGGATGAGGTCAAGTACCGGCTGCTCTGCGAGGAGTCCTTCTCGCTGGCAAAGCAGTTCGGCTGGAAGGAGCCCGTTTTGGAGTACTACAAGAACCTCGTGGTCTAAAGCTGTTTTGCAATCTTGCCAATTGCAATCCAGCAATCCAATCAATGATGAGTGATATGAAAGATGAAGATAGCCTATTTCAGCAATGAGTATCCTCCTCTGATCTACGGCGGCCTGGGTGTATATGTGGACAATATCTCCCGTGAGCTGGCACTTTTAGGCCAGAGGGTCTCAGTCTTCGCCTGGGGCGATGGAAGAGCCAAAAAGTATGAGGACTTCAAGGGAGTGGAGGCCTTCAGAGAGACGCCCGTTCCCATGAGAGATGGCCTTCTGATCTTCCTCTCATCACAGACCAGGGCCTGGGGGGATGGACTTAACTTCCTCCTGGACCTGATCAGCTACAATCAGCTCTCCGTCTCTAGAGCTCTGGAGGAAGGGCCCTATGACCTCTGTGTGGCACAGGACTGGCTGGGACTTCCTGCAGCGATGGCCGCCAAGGAGAAGGGCGTCCCGATGATCTACCATGTTCACGGCCTGGAGATCGGAAGGTCTGGGCACCCCAATCCACAGCTGGTAGAGCTGGAAAAGCGCGGGGCTGCTACAGCTGATCTTGTCATTACAGTCTCCGAGGCCATGAAGCAGCAGCTCGTTGGAATGGGCATTCCCGAGAAGAAGATCAGGGCATGCTACCACGGTGTGGATGCAAATTTCTTCGATCCAGGTAAAGCCGATCCCAAAAAGCTTCAGGCATTAAGGGAAAAGTACGGCTTTGGCGATGAAGATTTGGTCATCCTCTTTGTAGGAAGGCTTGAGCCTGTGAAAGGTGTAGCCCAGCTCCTTGCAGCCATGCCTCTTGTCGTTAAGACGAATCCAAAAGCCAGGCTGCTGATAATAGGCAAGGGGAGCCTTGAAACTATGGTCAAAGAGGCGGCGGAGAGAATGGGGCTCGTAACCTTGGTAACCGATTTCCTTGATCCTGAGGAGAAGATGTATCACTACGCTCTGGCAGACTTATGCGTCTTCCCCAGCCACTACGAGCCCTTTGGCATCGTCGCCCTGGAGGCCTCAGCTATGGCCCGACCTGCTGTAGTTGGGGCCAGCGGAACGAGCGGTCTAAAGGAGATCGTTGAGAACCCGGCCTCAGAGCGGCCAACAGGCGTTCACGTCGACGGCCGCAGGCCTGAGGACATAGCATGGGGGATAAACATTGCCCTGGAGGACGAAGAGAGGCTGAAGGCCTGGGGAGAGAACGCGAGGAAAAGGGTGCTGGAACGCTTCACCTGGGGAAAGGCCGCAGAGCAGACGCTAGCAATCTATGAGGAAGTGGTGGCACGCCGGAGCTGAGAAAACACTACTTTCTGGACGAGTATTGCATCATAGCTGCAGAGAGGAAGAAGAGGCCTTCAGACTTCAAGGCTGCAACGCCGGAAAAGGGCGATGAGAGCTGCTGCCCCTTCTGCCCCGGCCATGAGGAGATGACGCCGCCGGCAGTTGCAGTGTACACGGATCAGGGCATAATGGCTGATGGCGAGGAGAGGCTACGCCACTGGCAGATGAGGGTCTTTCCCAACCTCTTTGCAGCCATGGTCCCGAGTCCAACTCCTCCAACAGCCGAGTGGATAGCTCTTCCAGGCCACGGCCATCATGAGGTGATAGTGGACTCGCCTGAGCATGGAGACAGCCCGTCTCATTTTGGCAGCGATCGCATGGAGATGCTCCTGAACGTCTACAAACATCGCTACACTCATTACCGATATATGAGCGGCATAAATTACATCTCCATCTTCAAGAACTGGGGAAAGGAAGCAGGCGCATCTCTCCGCCACACTCACTCTCAGGTCGTGGCCATACCGATACTGCCTCCTCTGATCAGAAAGGAGATGGATGCCATCTCATCCGCATCCTTTTGCCTCTACTGCAACGTGGCTGACCGGGAGGCAGCTTCAAGCAGACTCATAGCTCAGAACGACTCATGGATGCTGATAGCTCCATTCTACTCTCAGGCGCCTTATGAGACGTGGATCCTTCCAAAAGGGCATATCAGCAACCTGGAGGATATGGGCGAAGGGGAGCTAAAGGATCTGGCCGCTCTCCTTGGAGACGCTCTTAGACGCATAGGCTCTCTCCTAAACGATCCGCCTTACAATTATATGATCTATCAGCTTCCCTGCGATTACCACCTCAATATCAGGATACAGCCAGCGGTCTCAAAGATAGCGGGTTTCGAGAGGGGCACAGGCATTTACATAAACCCTGTACCGCCGGAACAGGCTGCGGCTGAACTGCGTCAGGCATAGCGAAAGCCGAAAGGTTAATGAATTAACAGTCTATAAAGTATTTGCATAATATCTATCACATTACCCAGGCCTTTACTAGCACGATGGCAAAAGGGCAATCAAATTGGTCAATTTCATTGATATCGATGATGCCCGTAGTGGACTATTAATAAAAACAGCAGAATAGTAATTAAACCGGTGAAGAGATGCGAATTGGAATGCTCTCTTGGGAGAGCCTATACTCAATAAAAGTCGGTGGTGTGGCGCCACATGTCTCTGAAATATCTGAAGCTCTGGCGAGAAGGGGCCATGAGGTACATGTCTTTACTCGCAGGGGCGACTTCGACTCTTATGATAAGATAAATGGGGTTCATTACCAGAGGGTCGATAGCGATAGCTCTGGAGATATTCTTCATCAGATGAACAGCATGTGCGATGCCATTTACGATCGCTTTGCAGCGGTGCGGAAGCTTTTTGGAAAGTTCGATATAATTCACGGCCACGACTGGCATCCAGTGCTCGCCTTAAAGCGCATAAAGGATGACCACAGCCTTCCCTTCCTCCTCACCATGCACAGCACCGAATGGGGCAGAAACGGCAACAACTTCGGCTATGGCGGTGTATCCAAGGAGATCTCCCATCGCGAATGGCTGGGCTGCTATGAGGCGTCGCAGGTCATAGTGACTACCAGGCGCATGCAAGACGAGCTGATGTGGATATACTCCCTTCCGGCAGAAAAGATCCGCATCATACCAAACGGCGTCGTAAGGGGGAAGATGAGGCGGCGTCTGGATGCTGGCAGGGTAAAGGAGCGTTATGGAATACATCCTCTAGCCCCAGTAGTGCTCTTCTGCGGCAGGATGAGCATCCAGAAGGGC
>Ga0074195_1002149_pt1 | contig 23373 bp, 30 predicted proteins | sample EPASupsiteHSE623_FD_64525 | JGI IMG/M metagenome (GOLD analysis project Ga0074195, IMG submission 64525) | Bioremediated contaminated groundwater from EPA Superfund site, New Mexico - Sample HSE6-23 | ecosystem: Environmental > Aquatic > Deep subsurface > Groundwater > Contaminated ...
GCTCATTCGGACATGCTACATCTAAGAATCGAGGCTTTGGACCTCTTTTTCCCATTTTGCTACACCCCGCGTAGCATATATGAATAGGATATATAAATAACAGCCGATTGCAGAATCACGACCGATTTGGCCAACTGAAATTAAAAAGATCTTTGCAAATAGGATCAGAGGAATCGGATCAGAGAAGTAGGATTGGGGAATAGCCGAAAAGAATTGATGGAGAATTGACCGAGGACTTGACCGAAGAATTGAAGGAAAATTAGCGGAATTTAGCGGGAGAGTTTTCGTAATTTGACGGAAAAAATGATGAAAAATAAAAATCGATAGCCTCTCCTGCACTATTCATTCCGGCACCAGTTGCTCCTCACCATCTCGGCAAGCCTCGGATTCTTGAATTGCTTGTAGATATCCAGGTCCGTGGTATAGCCGACAAAGGGATCGATGATGCCCTTTTCCATAGTTGCCAGCCAGATCTGGATCTCCATCTCCTCAGCCTCCGCCCCATGTTCCCGGTAGAACTGCATAAACGGTTCCAGGCTCTCGCTGCTGGGAACGAGAATTATGTAGTCGACAATGCCGCCGCAATCCGTCTTCGATTCGGGCTTTGCCGCTATGGCGGAGAGGTTCACGGAACGAATGCTTGAGACTAAATGAACCTGTGCGGTCCGCTCTCCTGCCACAAATACAAAACATTCGCCGCTTTCTTTGGATAGGACGTATCCTGCTCCTTCCATGAATTCCTTCAGCATTTTGGCCAGGCTCGCCCGCAAGATTTTTTTCAGCTCGGGCAGGGCTTGCAGGAACCTGCGGTTGGCGTCATCGAAATCGCGCTTGCTGTATCTTTTCGTATGCAGAAAATGGAAGATATGCCCGTTCATCTGCGTATAAGTGTCGAGCTTGGGCAGATCGGGAAATACAGTCTCTCCGCTCATGATATTGGCGAAGACGCCGGGAGCGATTCTCTCGATTTTCCCGTCCACCAGGCTTTTCAGCTCCTCCGATTCCCGGTCGCTCAGGTTCGCACCGTCAACGATATCGTAGATTCGCAAGAGAAGCTCGCATCGGGCTATGATCTCTCTACTTTTCAGCAATTGCCGCAGGGGCTCCGAAATCTTTTCAATTCCCGTCATATTCAATCCCGAAGGTTTCCAAGCTCGCTGCGCAGCTCTCCCATCTTGGCCGTGCGCTCTGCGAAGGCATTGTGCTGGTGAATGCTCTCCTCATTGATCTGCTTGAGGGTAACAGCCGCATCATCCGGCAGATCGGAGAACGCCTCCACCACCTTTTGGGCCATAGTTCGCACGCAGTCCTCCACGAACTTGGGATTGCTGTGAGCTTTTGCCACCACCACCGCCTCATCCGGGCGCTTGAGCAGGCCGTAAACCTTTGCGCTCATGGACTCTTCAATGATCCTGATGATCCGATCGATAGAGACGCATCTTCTGTCGCGAACCTCGATGGATATGCTGCCGCGGCCCCGCTGATTATGCGTGGCGATGGGCATCCGCTCGGCAAAGTCGGCAGCCGCGTCCCTGGCAATGCCGAGCTTCGCCAGCTCCTGGCGCACCCGATCCTTCATGATCTCCTGGGCGCACGGACAGGCCGTGGTCCCCAGGACCTCGGCACCCACCGTCTTTCGCACGTAGCCGGCGGGACCTGCTCTTGCCACGGCTTCGGCAAAGATGTCCACGACCTCCTGGCAGGTCACTTTGGATACCGGAGTTTGCCTGCGCACGATGTACTCGCTCTTCATCTTCACTTCCGCCCTGGTGGCGTACTCGTGCCGGGAGAGGAGTTTCTTGGCAATCTCGCCGCAAAGCTCCTCGATCTCGTAGACCGGGCGGTTGATGGCCTCTTCAAGAGCTTCATCGATGACCTCGTAGTTGCGAGAGAGATTTGCGCCCTTGCGGTCCGAGGGAAGATCCACAAAGACCTCAAAATTAGAGATGAGAATCACTGGCCGCTCGTCGTTGCCGCGCTCGACCTTCACCAGCTTCTTGACCCCGGTCACGCCCACCCGGGTCAAGTTAAATGGATAATCAGGCTCACATGCCTGAATATCGGGTAGATTGTCCAATACACTCACCTGACGCACGATCCATCTTCTTCATCATCGAGCGCGGCGTCCTCCAGATCATCCAACTTCTCCAGCAGCCGGTCGATCTCTTCCATCATCTCTTCCATCGTATCGCTGATCTTCCGGTCGCGCTCGTCCAAACCGACAATTGACTCATCAAACTTTGCCAAGAGTTTATCTTCGCCCATCTCAAGCAGCATTTCGCGTATCTTTCTCTCGACCTCATCCGAATCGGGCATAGTGGTTTATAACAAACGGATGTATTTAAAGACTGGTGCTTGGTGTCTGATGCGAACAAATGTGGTCGCCTGGAACGGGCGTCTTCCGAAGTATGCCGAGAGCTTCGGGCTGCATCTCAATGCAAACAGCAAGTAGCGGCCAGGCAAGCCGCAGGCCCAGGTTAGTAGCAACAATTTCAGGTCGGAAGCAAGCAGCGGTCGGCAGCGGCAGGTTGGCTGCAAGCCGGCAGTCAGCAGCCAGTAAGTTAGCAGTCAGTTATATCTATTCGTAGGGCTCTCTTCTTCTAAATAAGGAGTCCCAAGTCATGATCAAGCGATGCCCTCAGCACGGATTTTTCAGAGGAGAGAGTTGCACATGCGGCTCTAGCGGCCAGGTTATTTTGGACGAGACGAAGACGGAGCAGCTTGGCCGACTGGTTGCGGGAGGACTGCGGCATTTTCCCGGAGATCTGGGGCTGGAGATGGACTCTCGCGGTTGGGTTGATCTCACAAAGCTTGGCGATGTGGTAAAAAGCCGGCATCGCTGGGCAGGCAAAGAGCTGGTCATCGCCCTGGTTACATCGGACCCCAAGCAGAGATATGAGATATCCGGCGATCGAGTCAGGGCAAGGTACGGTCATTCCGTGGATGTGCAGTTGGACCACGCCGCCAATGCGCTTCCCCTACTCTTTTACGGAGCAAGCGAAGAGGAAGCGGACAGAATCCTGGAGATCGGCCTCAAGCCCGCCTCGCAAAGATACGTTCATCTCTCCACCACTGCGGAAAAGGCCTGGCATGTGGCAACCTTTCGCACCGGCAATCCCAGGGTGATTCAAGCCGATGCTGCCGCAGCCCAAGATGAAGGCGTTGTGATGATGACCGTGAATGACGACATCGTGATCTCCGAAACGATTCCTGCCAAGTTTTTGAGCATCCTGGCCGCGAAAGACATCCCCAAGCCTACGAATGAGTAATAAAAATCTGAGATTCCCCTTAAATCGGCAAAGAAGAGACGGAAATGTGGCTAATACTATCTCTTTCCTTTGCAAAGCAAGGTGCCTATCGCCCATTACTAATCGCCATGCTGCAGCCATGATGCATGGCCATGTGGCTGAATAGTCTCACTCAAGTTTCATATTTTCATTTTTTTCCCCCATATTTTCTGCGGTGAAAATCGGAGATATTTTCATGTGGCTGCTAGTTCTGCTTGTCAATCCCGTCACATGTGCCCCGAATGAGGCAGACGATCCCTGCTGCCAGCAGCACGGCGATGATTCCCGTCAGGAAGATGCCGTCGAAGACTCCGGCACCGCCTATGGAGAGGACCAGCGGCCTTGTCTGGTGAAGCGTTGCGGGCGAGAGGGCGGGAAGGATGCCGGGCGTGATCAGGCTCAGGAGGTCTGCACCCACCAGCGTGCCGATGGTGCCGCTGATGTAGGCCAGGGGCGGAGAGTTGCGGTAGCCGCCAGCCAGGACCAGGCCGCAGACGGCGGCGAGCATGGGCGACAGCCAGAAAGGAAGGACAATGCCTTCGCCGGGCACCGCCGCCGCCATGTAGTAGGTCACCAGGGCCACAGCCGATACTCCCAGCAGAGACTTGCCTATAGTTGCCTGACCGCGCAGGAGAAGGTGGCCGGAGACGACCAGGGGAACGATGCACCCGCCCAGGTTGACCGCCAGGTAAAGGGGATGAAATGTCACTGAAACATCCTGCGGGTAAAGGCTCAGCAGCGAGATGTACCAGGCCGGATAAGCCGAGAATGCCGCCGTGCTGAGGGGAATGTCTATCAGGCTGCCCAGGATCGAGCCGAATACGGCCAGCGTCGCGTGCCAGTGGTCGAAGCCGACCATCTCAAATGCGGTCTCGGACAGTCGCAAAAAGAGGTAGATGAATATCAGTGGCACGGCTAGAATGAGCAGCAAGATGACGAGGGTAAAGGGAAGGAGCAGAAATTCGAACAACCTTGGACACCCGACAAAAAGATGACAACGATGGTTAATAGAGCTTTCTTTGCCGGCGACATCTGCGGATGCGCAATCCTTATGGCCTCAGGGCGGTTTTTGCTGTCAGCAATGAATTCGCATCCAATTTAAATGTAAGGTGATTATCGCATGTCCATTCTTACCGGCGGCCAGGCCCGCGGCCTGGTCGAATCCATGATCGATGCAGAGGTTCAGACGCAGATGTGCGGCATGGAGCTGACGGCGCAAAAGATCGAGCGCTTCGCCTCTGCTGGTGCCGTGGCCTTTGACAACAAAGAGAGAACTCTGCCCGAGATGGTGCCCATCGATTTCGATGAATCCGGCTGGGTCCATCTCCCGCCCGGCTCCTACCTCGTGACCTTCAACGAGATCGTGAGCATTCCGCGGGACGTGGCCGCCCTCGCCCGCGCGCGTTCCACGCTGCAGCGCTGCGGAGCGTCGCTGGAGACCGCCCTGTGGGACCCGGGATACCGGGGCCGGAGCCAGAGCTTGCTGGTGGTTTATAATCCCTGCGGCCTGCGGCTGAAGAAGAACGCCCGGCTGATGCAACTGATATTCCTGCGGCTGGAAAAGGATGCGGAGAAGGTTTACGCCGGGAAGTATCAGGGTGAGAATATTTAGTCTCCATTGAATCTTCGTCATGACTATTTTTATTGGAACTGCATAATAAATCTGGACGGAGATTGCATGAACTTGAATGATATCGAAGGAGTCTGGATTCTCAAGAAGCCTATCCAGGCGGAAATGCAATTGGCGCGATCAGGCAACGCGGTTAGCGGGACATATCGCAACTTTAGGGTGGAAGGCACGATCGATGGAACTCTAACAATGGAAAATGGAGCCGAAACAACGGAAAATGAAGCCGACATCCTGACGGGAATATGGCGTGACCAATTGGGTGAAGGAGATTTTCGGGTGGCGTTTGCAGCGTCGCATGATTTGGAGGACGGGCTGAATCCGGCAAAATGTGTTTTTTATGGAAAATGGAAGCATTCAACGAGCCGGGATTGGGACGGCGTATTTGAGGGCGAAAAAAGGGCAAGTCATTAGACGAAGGCGGCAATGCACGGGCCGGTTTGAGCCGCATTGATCCGTCTTCGTCGGTTTTTATGAGGGCGGCGTGTAGCAAAATGGCCCCGTTGGCTCATTTGTTCCGTTCGAATTCGAATGCAGCCGCCAAGACCAATTTTCTCGCCTAGTACCTTCTTCGAATCATGTAGTCCGCTAACTCCAGCAGCAGAGCCTTGGCCGGTGACTCGGGAAGGACATCCAGCGCCCTTTTTCCTTTAGCCACCATTTCCACCGACCGGGATCGAGCGTACTCAATCGACCCGCTCTTCTCCAGGACGGAGATGGCCTTCTCGATCTGCTCCGGCGTGGCGTCCTTTCGACCGAAGACATCCACATTGACGCCGTGGGCGAAGGCATGAATCATGATCAGCGTCTTCTTCCCCTCGACCAGATCCCCGCCCCGCCGCTTTCCCAGGATCTTTTCGGGAGCCGTGAGGTCCAAAACGTCATCCTGAAGCTGGAAGCCCATGCCGGTCAGCCGGCCGAACTCGTCCAGGCCCCGCACGACATCATCGGATGCCCCGGCCAGGAGCGCGCCCATCGAGGCGGAGGCTCCGTAGAGCACGCCGGTCTTCTTCTCGATCATCTCCATGTACTCTTCCTCGGAGACGCGATCTCGCTTCTCAAACTCCATATCAAGCCACTGGCCCTCGCATATCGCTGTGCAGGTCCCGGAGAGCACATTCATGGCCCCCAGGATCAGCTCCGGTTTGGCAGGCGTTTTGCCGAGGACCTGGAACGCCTTGGAGTAAAGCGTATCCCCGGCGAGAATGGCTCCCGGCACGCCCCAGAGCTTGTGAACGGCAGCTCGACCGCGTCGCACATCGGCATTGTCCATGATGTCGTCGTGAATGAGCGTGAAGTTGTGGATCAGCTCAATGGAAACGGCTGCCGGTGCGAGCGAGGCGGGCTCTCCGCCTGCGGCCTCGGCTGCCAGGAGCAGCATGGATGGGCGCAGTCTCTTCCCGCCCGAGTCCACCAGATGCCGGCCCGCCTCATAAAGCCCCTCCGGGTGCACCACCGGAAGCATCTTTTCAATAGTGGCCGTGATCAAGGCAGCACGCTTTTCCAGCTCTTTGTCCATCATTTGTCTCACTCCCCCAACGGTTTAATCGATCAACAGCTCCTGGCCGTTCCTCACCAGATGAATGTTGGAGCCCAGAGAGTATCCGGTCTCCTCGGCCATCATGAGGTAGCTGCCGTGGCTGACCAGGGTGCCGTGGCTGGGTATGACGTGCTCCGGATTGATCATCCGCAGCAGTTCCCAGTGGTCCTCCCGGCAGGCATGGCCGGAGACATGCACGTTATCGTAGATCCTGCCGCCCCGCATCTTTAGCTTTGTCACAACCGTGTGGCGGTTGGACTCGTTGAGCGGCTGGGGAATGATGCCCGCGGAGAAGATGATTTTGTCGCCCGATTCCACCCGGTAGTCGGTCTCGCCGCCAGCTACGCGGCTCAGGATGGCTCCCGGCTCGCCCTGATGGCCGGTCATGATGGGCAGATACTTCTCCTTGCCTTCGTTCATGATCCGCTTCAGGGCTTTGTCCACGGACTTCCTCCTGCCGAAGACGGTTACGTCGCCCTGGCCGGCATAGCCTGTTCTCATCGCCGTGCCCCAGTACTTTTCCATCGATCTGCCCAGCAGCACGGGCTTTCTTCCCATCTTGTGGGCCGCCTCGATGATGGCCCGGATGCGGGCAATGTGCGAGGAGAAGGTGGTGACCATGACGCCGGACTTGGACTCTTCCGTGCCTATCAGCACGTCCCAGACCAGGTCTTTGGCGATCTTCTCGGAGGGCGTCTTTCCGGAGATGGAGGCGTTGGTAGTCTCGGTGATCAGCGCCAGCACGCCCTCTTTTCCCAGGGCCCGGAGCCTTGCGAAGTCTGGAGGCTCGCCGAGCGTCGGAGACCGGTCGATCTTGTAGTCGTTGGCGTAGACGATCGTCCCTTTGGGAGTGTGGATGGCCGCAAAGACGCAGTCCACGATGCTGTGCTGTACGCGAATGAACTCAAGCTCGATGTCCTCGGTAACCTGATAGCGTTCCCCGGCGTTCATGGTCTTGAGGGGATTGTTCACGCCGAAGATCTTCTCAGACTTGATCTCCTGATTGATGAGGTCCGCGGTGAACGGCGAGGCGATAATTGGTGCATGATACTTGTGGGCCAATTTGGAGATGGCTCCAATGTGATCCAAATGACCGTGCGTGCAGGCAATTGCCCTGACCTTTCCGTCGATGCTCTCCATGATGCTGTCATCGGGAATAGCGCCCATGGCGATCAGATCTTGAGCATGCAGCGACTCGACGTCCGTATCCTCGTGAATTTGCACGCGGTCCAGGCGAATGCCCATATCCATTACCACGATGTCTTTTCCGATCCTGATCGCCGTCATATTGCGGCCAATCTCATTGTAGCCGCCTACAGCGATTATTGCAATATCCTTCATCTTGCCAACTCTCTATAAACAGAAAATTTTCTCGTATCGTAGCCCCGTGCTTCCAGCCACTCCCTGGTCCTTCCTAGAACCACGAGAGGGACACGGCCCAGCATGGGGATATCCTTGCAGCCGGTGAGAAACATGGCAATCCTGAGCGCCCGAATATAGCCGCTCATGGCCTTCACCACTGACTGCGAGTCTTTCGTTGCGGGTGCAAGCATGGGAAGGGCAGTTCCGGCCATGCATGCTCCCAGGGCCAGGCTTCTGGCCACATCGAGACCGCTGCGAACTCCACCGGAGGCAATCACATTTGCGCCCGCCGCCTTGCATTCGATTATGCTGGCAGGCGTGGGAACACCCCAGCTCCACAGCAGCCGTCCCATCTCTTCCAATTCATGATCCCCGGCCTCAGCAGCACGATAAGCTTCAACTCCTGCCCAGCTCATGCCGCCCACGCCTGAGACGTCGATGATCTTCACACCGGCTTCGACCAGATCCGAGGCAGTTTCTCGTGATATGCCGGAGCCTGTCTCTTTTACAATTATTGGTACTGTTCCCGAAGCGGCAGTCCTTATCGCATCAAGGACTCCGCATGCATCTTTGTCGCCCTCGGGCTGGATGCTCTCCTGGAGGAAATTCAGGTGAACCGCTATTGCATCCGCATCTATCATATCCGCCAGGCGCTCCAGAATCTTCGGGCCGGACCGCTTCAGTTGCACCGCCCCGATATTGCCGATGATGGGAATGTCGGGTGCAGCGCGCCTGGTGGCTGAGAATGTCTCCGCCAGTTCATCCTTTTCAAGGGCCGCCCTCTGTGAGCCGAGGCCCAGAGCAACGCCGGTCTCCTGTGCCGCTTGTGCCAGGCGCACGTTGATCTCCAATACGCCGGGATGGCCGCCGGTCATGGCGCTGATGATGATGGGCGCTTTTAGCTTCTTTCCCAGGAACCGGCAGCTCGTGTCGATATCCGATTCATCGATCTCGGGAAGGGCTCTGTGGACCAGCGTCAGGTCGTCAAAAGGGCGATTTCTCGCATCATCCACGGGCTTTTCCAGACATATGCGAATATGATCGAGCTTGCGGCTGGAAGTTGTCAATTCGACCTCGTAACTGTTGTGCCTACTGTTTCTCCGGAAAGTGCTCTGGCGATATTTCCTTTCGTGGACGCGTTGAAGATGACCGAGTCGATCCCGGCGTCGGCCAGGTCGAGCATCTCCAGGAGCTTTCCCTTCATGCCGCCCGTCACATCCACGCCCGCACTTCCGCCCAGGTACTTCTCGATGGACGGCAAGTCCCTTCCGGTTATTTTCGCCATTGGTTTTCCGCCCACCAAAACGCCATCGACATTGCTTCCCACTGCCACGACCTCTGCATGAAGGGCTCCGGCAAGATATGGTACTAGCTGGTCTCCGGAGACAATTCCCGCTTTGCGGGTCACATCCATCGCAACGTCTCCGTGCAGCACCGGCAGCAGACCATTCTTGAGCATCTCTTCCACCGGCCCCTTGGCAAAGCTCTCGATCCTGCCGTCTTTGAGAAGAACGCAGGATAGGGGATGAACGGGCAGGGGAGAGAGGCCGGCATTGCTCAATGCCTCCACCACCAGATCGTTCAGCTTGACCACGGAATTGTGCGTCACCCTGAGCCCTTCGGCGCTGAAATTGCCGGGAAGGCCGAATCTCTTGGCCGGCACATGCCCAAAGGAGCCTGCACCGTGAACCAGCACCAGCTCTGCGGGATGGGCGGCAATCTCTTCGGCCACGCGACGGATCTCCGAATGTCGTGCGGCATTTTCCAGGGATTCGTTCTTCTTATCGGTCAGGATGCTGCCGCCGATCTTCAGGATCTTCACTGCTGCTCACGCTCCACTCTCACGCCCTCGCAGCCGGTCTTGACGGCAAAGGCGGTTCCTTTAGCCTGCCGCAATGCTGTGATCAAGGCTGCGAATCCGTGAGGCGTCGGCAGGGCGATCATGCAGCCGCCGCCGCCTGCACCCGTGAGCTTGGCTCCCAGCGCACCGCCGGCACCGCGTGCCGCATAAACCAGCTCGGCCAGCTCCCGTGTCCCGACGCCGACGGCCTCCAGCAGGCCGTGATTGACGTTCATCAGCTCGCCGAGCTCCGATAGCTTTTGGTCACGAATGAGCGGGACGGCCCGATCCGAGATCGCTCCGACGGCCTGGAATATCGGCTCGACCAGATCCGGATAGCGTGCCTTCAAGCTCTGCACCTTTGCAACTTCGGATCTGGTATCATGGGGCAGATTTGTGTATCCTACCACAATGTCCATGCCCGGCAATTCCAGCGACTGCACTTGAGAGGAAACTTGCAAGTAGCCGCCATAAGTTGCCAGAGCCGTATCCGTGGGACTGCCAAGGCCCTGCTGAACTGCTTTCTCTATTTTATGAGCGCGATCGGCAATATTCTTTTGGGAGAGGCCGAGTCCCAGGTGAGCATTTAGGGCGGCAGTGGCGGCGACGACGATGGTGGCCGATGATCCTAAACCTGAAGCAAGAGGAATATCCGATTGAATCTTGACCGATAAGTCTTTGGCATCGAATTCCTGCAAAACCGCACGAATATATCTGGTGGCATGGGCGGCCTCTGACGAGCTGACGTGGCCGGAACAGATGTCCAGGGAAAATCCGTGAAGGCATAGATCGCGTGCCTCAATGGTAGTACTGCCGGGAGTGTCCAAAACGGTCACTTTGGCCCGGAGGTCGATGGCAGCGCCAAGCGCCTTTGCCCCGGAGACAACGGCATGTTCTCCGAAAAGGATGACCTTACCGGGAGCCGATGCCGACGTCAGAAATCTGCCTCCTCACGTGAAGGTTATTGCTCCATATCCAACTACCTGGCTATAGTCGCGTGAAACGTCTCCGCTGGTGGCATAGCGCAGCAGCTTTCCGCTGCTTGCGCCAAGCATCCTTGCCGCCGTGATAGTGGCGGCGATCGGCCCATAGCCGCAGGCTGTGGCATTATACCGATAGACTCTGGCATAAAGCTCGGGAACATCCATATTCAAGATGGCCTCGATCAGTTGCGCGTCAGTCTTTCGAGCCGCTTCCTGCGGCTCATAATGAGTGAAATCGCTGCTGGCAATTATGGTACAGCTCCGATTGAGCTTGTGAATGGCTTTTCCCAGGTGCTCGCCCACTTCGACTGCCGTCTCTTCGTCCTGCAGACCCATAGCTATAGGCAGGATCTTGAAGTTCTGAAATCGAGCTTGAAGAAAAGGAATCTGCACTTCTATGGAGTGCTCGTGCAGATGGGCGACTTCATCATAATCGATTATGGTCCCGGCAAGCGCATCCGCCAGCTCTAAATCCGGTGAGGCGACTCCCAATGGTGTCTTCCAGGAGTCGCGCGAGAGAGCGACCGGAGCGCCAAGGCCGTGATGATTGGGCCCTAGGATCACAAAGCAATCTCTCTTCGGTAGGCGGGAATAAACCTCTGCGGCGACTAGGCCGGAATAGACGTATCCGGCATGGGGGACGACTGCACCCAGTGCGGGAAGCTCGATTGCGTCCGGCACATTATGCAGCATCTCCCCCAGCTGATGCATGAGTTCCGCTCCGCTTCTTGGATAGAACTGACCTGCAACAGCCGGAGACCGCATGGATCAAAACTCCATCTCGAAGTCCGAGATAGTGTACTTGAACCTGTCTTCTTCGCCGCGCTCGCGCAGCACTTGTCTCGCTAAGAGCCAGTAGATAAGCGTCAGAGCTTTCCTGCCTTTGTTGTTGGTGGGGATCACCAGGTCAACATTGGAGGTCATGTTGTTCGTATCGCACAGAGCGATTACCGGTATGCCGACATCCACGCCTTCATTGACTGCCTGGGCATCGCCGCTGGGGTCCGTGGCTATGAGCGCATCGGGCTCGGTAAAGCCCCGGAAGGCGGGATTGGTCAGGGTATTGGGCACGAAGCGTCCAACGTTGGCCGTGGCTCCGATGGCCTTGGCGAACATGGTGGCCGGCCTCTGACCGTACTGCCTGGCGGATACTACCAGAATGCGGGCAGGGTCGTACTTGGCCAGGAACTTGGCGGCCAGCCGGATGCGCTTGTCTGTGGACTGAACATCCAAGACATACAAGCCGTCCGTTCTAACCCTGTAAATATAAGGCATCATGTCGTTCGTCTTTTGCTGAGTACCGATGTGCACGCCCGCGGCGAGGTACTCGTCGATTGGTATGAGAGTCTCGTATTCTCCCGCTACCGTTATCACATCATCTTCTTCCAACTAATTCACCTACCTATAGCGATCGCGTTTAACCGTAATGGGAATTACGCCCAGTTTCATCTCTTCTAGCGCTATTTCGAGAGGGTCAGTATTTTTAGTGTCAATTAATACTGGAGCGCCCATGAAAACTTGCAAAGCTCGTGCTCCTACGATGCGCGCACGTTCGTATCTTGTATATTTCTCACCCTTCAAATAGCCACCTCAAAAGGAAGAGTATGATGGGGTTGCTGAGATTCGAACTCAGGTCACAGCGTCCCGAACGCTGTAGGATGGACCAGGCTACCCTACAACCCCCTTCTTACTGGTACCGCCTCAGCGTGTCCACTATCTCTACGTGGGCAAGAAGCATGCGCCTACAGCAGTACTTCTCTATGCCCAGATCGTCTAAGACTTTGCCGGGAGGCTCAGTCTTGATGCGCTCCCGGTATTCTTCCCAGACGTGAGAGATCACTTTTCCACAGGAGAAGCACCTGACAGGAATCAAGCTGTTTCACCTGTAGGACTTCTGATACTTAGCTCTGGCACCAAGACCGCCGAACTTCTTCTTCTCCTTCTGCCGGTGATCGCTGACCAGGAGGTTCCTGTCGTACTCGGAGTAAGCCTCTTTCAGCCCCGTATCGCCGGTCCACTCCACGATTCCCTTGGCAATGGCAGTTCTGACGGCATCTGCCTGGCCCACGGTTCCACCGCCGGCAACGGTCACATCTATGTCCATTCCTTTGACCAGATCGCCAGCGATCATGACGGAGTCCATGATCTTGAGCCTGGCAAGCCTTGGCTCGTAGACCTCCAGAGGAACCTTGTTAACCCTGACAACGCCTTTTCCTTCTTTCAGGGTGGCTCTAGCCGTGGCCGTCTTCTTCTTGCCAGATGAGTTGATTATCTTCATTATGGTCGCCTCTTTAGAAGTTCGCGCCGAGCCTCTTGCTCAGATCGCCAAGCTCGATATACTTGTTGTTGCTTGTCAGTCTCATCTTCGCCCCTTCAGGCTGCTCGAACTGCATTCCCTTGAATTCCTTTGGAACGCCCACATAAATCCGCAGCCTTGACATGGCATCTTTTCCCCTCTTGAGCTTGTAAGGAAGCATTCCCCGAACGGTCCTCTTGAGGATCATCTCAGGCCTTCTTGGGAAGAAGGGCCCGCCCTCCCTGCTGCCGCGGGAACGGGCCTGGCCGTAATCGGCATAAATGCCCTCCCGGTTGCCGGTAATTATTGCTTTCTCGGCATTGACAATATTAATCTCCTCACCAGCAAGAAGGCGCGAAGCTGCCACACTCGCCAGGCGTCCCATGACCAACCCAGTTGCATCTACTATCATCAGCTCACCTCAAAATCTTTACGCCTGTGCCCTTTGGCAGCTCTTGCATGAGCTTCTCGATGTTCACGCATTTCCCGCCTGCGGAGACTATCTTGGAGGCGGCCTGGCTGCTAAATCCAAGAGCAGCTACAGTCACGCTGTGGTCTATATCGCCGGAGGCAAGGACCTTTCCGGCCACTAGAACAGTATCGTTTTGCTTCGTGTGCCTGTTGATCTTGCTGAGGTTCACAGCAGCATAATTGCGGCTGGGCTTTTCAAGTCGCCGGGCTACATCGCGCCAAAAGGCGACACCATTATCACGAGAGGCCGCCTTAAGATCGCCGATAAGACGGATTAATCGCGGATTTGTCTTCTCCGTATCTTTCATTGTAATCCTCCGCAAAGTCTCATGAGAGACTGACTCACGCGCGATGCCTGCGCGTTCGAACCAGCCGGTTCATGCGCCCGGGGCATCTCCTGCCCCCGTGCGGAATAGCATAACCGACTCTTCGCCAGTATTTAAGTGTTTTCACCTTCGCGAAATAGCATACATCCTCAGCGAAGATTTGCAGCCTGCATTTCTCGGACACTCAAGAGACCGATGGTAAGGTATTAATGTACTGACCAAAGGTTCTTTAGACAGTGTCTGAAGTCATCGACCTTACCCTGATGCTCTGCATGATTCTCGGCTTTATCCTCGGAATCCTGAGCGGCCTTATCCCGGGCCTTCACATAAACAACTTTGCAGCCATCATGCTTGCGGTCTCCTCTCAGCTCATGGCCCAGGGGCTTTCCCCCTACCATATGGCCTCAATAATCCTGGCAGCCAGCATATCCCAGACCTTTTTCGACATCATCCCCGCCGTCTTCGTGGGAGCCCCCGATTCGGATACTGCCCTGGCAGTCTTGCCGGGGCATCGCCTTCTTCTGGAGGGCAGGGGGATAGAGGCTGTACGGCTGTCGGCACTTGGGAGCGCCGGATCTGTGATTGTAGCTTTATTCCTCGTCTTTCCGCTATCCTGGATCTTTTCCAGCTACTACGACTATCTCATGAAGTACGTGGGCGTCCTCTTGCTGGCCATTGCATTGATGATGGTAAAGGCTGAGATGGGCCCGCAGATTGAGGGCCAGGGTTCGCTAGTTCACCTGAAATATAAGGCTCTGGCAGCACTGCTCTTCCTGACCAGCGGCTTCCTGGGAATATTTGCTTTTGACCATCAGGATATTCTCTCTTCTCATTTCGGCTTCGAGCCACAGGTGCTGTTGCCACTGCTCTCAGGCCTCTTCGGCGCTTCATTCCTGATCATAAGCCTCTCCTCAGAAACGGAGATACCTGAGCAAAAGGAGAGCAAGATAAAGCAATCCTATGGCTCTCTGGCCAGATCCATCTTCTCAGGCAGCCTTGGCGGCTCTGTGGTGGCCTGGATTCCAGGAGTCTCTCCATCGGTGGCCACAGTCGCGACAAGGCTTGGAGCCACCCCTTCTGCTGAGGAGTTCTTGGTCTCAATAGCGGGAGTGAACACTGCGAACGCCCTCTTCTCGCTGGTGGCGCTCTACGTCATAGGCCGTCCGAGAAGCGGCGCCGCTGCAGCCATTGAGAAGCTGATGGTGCTGGATCAGGGAATTCTGGCACAGATGATGATAATGATAGTAATTGTGGCTGCCGCGTCCTACCTTGCAGTCATCGTATCGGCAGGCTACACAGCGCAAGCGATATCCAGGCTGAACTACAGGCTGCTATGCATTGGAGTGCTGGTGTTTCTAATCCTCATGACACTGGGCTTCACAGGGCCGTTCGGCCTGTTCATATTCTTTCTGTCAACAGTTGTGGGCTTAATAGCGCCGGTTGCAGGAATACACAAGACGCATGCCATGGGTGTGCTGATGCTGCCTCTAATTGTGCATTATATCTGAGATGATATGACTATCCGAGCCGTTCGCAGACCATCAAAGGACAGCCCTCGCAGTCTCACCTGCCTGGTGACCTGGTTTGCGGTATCGTAGTCCCCGGCCTGTGCAAGGACAATGAGCTTGTCGCGCATATTTACCTTGGGGAGCTTTTTGAAGATGCGGTACTTGAGGTTTACAGGAGTAAAGAGGCTGGCGTGAGTCAAAAGCAACTCGGCTCTGCCCAGGAAGAGATATCCCGTATCTCTCAGCGCAAAATGGAACCTGGCCAGGACCTTTGTCTGGGTCTCGGCGTTGAAATACATCAGCGTGTTTCTGCATACCAGGAGGTCAAGATGGGATATTGGTGCATCCTGAACAAGATCGTGCCTGCCGAAAATTATGGACCTGCGAAGGTCCGGACGAAATACATAGGTCCCGCCAGATATCTGGAAATATTTTTCACGAAACTCCTTTGGCACAGATTCCATGTCTTTAGGGGTGTAGCTGGCCATACGTGCCTGGCTAAGGGCGGCTTCGTCTATATCTGTCGCAAAGATCTTGACTCTGTTTTTAAATCCCTCCTCGCCTAAAGCCTCAATCATCAGCATGGCAATGGTGAAGGCCTCCTCGCCTGATGCGCATCCTGCAGACCAGATCCGGATAATTTCGCTCTCTTCCTTCGATTCCAGAATTTTAGGCAGGATTTCTTTGGCCAGAAAGTCCCATGCCTCTTTATCCCTGAAAAAGGAGGTGACGTTTATGAGGATGGTGTTGAACAAATCTGCAAATTCCTCATGGCGTACTTCCAGATAGTCCTGGTATTCCGAGAAGCCCGAAATGCCTACTACCTGCATACGCCGAAGAACACGCCGCATAAGGCTCTGACGTTTATAGCCTGTGAAGTCGGACCCACGGCTTCGTTTTAAGCAATCCAGCAGCGACTCAAAATCATCGAGATCTTTCTGGCTAAGCTTAGCATTGCTTTGTGAACCGTTCTGCGGTTTATCTTGTGAGCCGTTTTGTGAGCTTTCCTGTGGGGGGCTCATCTCCAATCACCTTTTATCACCAGTGTCACCAGGGCAGGCGCTATCTTCTCCAGGGGAAGGATAAAATCGACCTCTGTCGCATTCACGGCAGCGTTTGGCATTCCTCCAAATTCGGCATCCTCCTGGACGATCAGTGTGCCCCCAGTCTTCTTGATAGCCTGAGCGCCCATAGAGCCGTCGGTGCCCGTCCCCGATAAAACTACAGCTATGGCCCTGCCTCTGTATGCAGCTGCAACTGACTCAAAGAGAATATCTGCAGACGGCCGCAGAAAGTGGACGAGCTCTGACGAGGACAGGGAGAGTGTTCCATCTGGGTTTACCAGCAGATGGCGGTCCGGCTTGGCAATGTAAGCTGTAGCCCTCTCCAGCTTTTCGCCCTCCTCTGCGTCTTTGACCTTAAGAGTGGTCCGCCTGCTGAGAATCTCAGCCATCAGGCTGCAGTGTCTGGGATCAAGGTGCTGAACTACGACTATTGATGCAGGAAGATCTGCAGGCAGACCGGATAGTATCTTGATTATGGCTTTAAGGCCGCCGGCTGAAGCGGCTATTGCTATGATATCAAAAGCCCCGCAGAACTGCTCGCTGATGTGCTCCCGGTTAATCATGTAGCTTCACGTACCTATGCTCCTGGAACATCGTACTTTTACCCATTCTTGGCGCCCTTTCGTTTAGATGTTTCCATATCAATGAAGCACTTTCTATCCGGATGTAGACGTTTTGATATGCTAATAGATTCCGGATGTAGAGTTTCACAATAGAGTGGTTCGCTAAATCGATATGAATAGCAGCATCAGTATTCCGCCAAGGAAAATCAGCTCTAATTGATCCTGAACGCCGGTATCTGCCTGCCATCAATATCCGTGAACCCGTACTCTTGCGCCAGATCGCCTACTGTCACAACCCTGCCTGATTTCTCCATGATCTTTGGATCTGCCGCCAGGAAGGCCATCACCCGCTCAGTGCGAATAAATCCGGGCGCCAGAGCCAGGGCTGCGATGTTGTAGTCTCGAAGCTCGATGGACATGCCGTAAGCCATGCGGCTGATGGCGGCCTTTGCCACATCGTAGAAGAGGTTGCCCAGGTACAGATCACGATCCCATGCGATGGTATTGATGATCAGCCCATTTCTTTGCGGCAGCATCAGAGGCGCTGCAAAGCGGCTGGCTACGAAATGGGCTCTCAGACCTGCCTCGAACATGCCGTGCCAGTGCCGGAGCGGAAGCTTCCAGAAAGGAGCACTAAAGCCGCCAACATCGTAGTGTTCGTAGCCGCCCCAGACATTATTGACCAGAAGATCGAGCCTGCCCTGCTCACGGTTCACGCGCTGGAAGAGTGATTCTACTTCAGCATCTACAGTGTGGTCGCAGCGCACAGGGATTCCAGAGCCCCCCCCTCGCAGTAACGACCTCTGCAGTTTCTTCAATGCTGCCCGGCAGGTCCTCTGTCGTGCTGCCCCTGACGCTTCTGCCGGTGATATAGACAGTAGCTCCGGCCTCGCCCAGGACCAGGGCTATGCCCCGGCCTGCACCACGGCTGGCGCCGGTGACGACTGCGACTTTGCCTTTTAAGTTCGGATTATTAAAAGTATCAGACATGGCTTGCTAATCCAAGCGTTATAACTATTATATCTTAGCTCACTTATATCTTAGCTCACTTATATCTTAGCTCGCTTCTGAGAATATATCAGCGCATATACTTCTCTATCTGCTCAAGCGCCGTGGTCTCCATCCCGCACTGCTGCAGATGGTGCGCCAGCAGATTCGCCCTCTCCCCTTCGGGATGGTAGACCAGGACCTCCTTTGGCGATATGTGCTCGAACATCTTCATCAGGCCTCGGAAGTCCAGGTGGTCGGATAGGCGGATTGTCGGGTACGAAGTGTCTCTTCTGCCAGTCAGGAAGTACTTGTTCCTTCCCGGCAGATGATAAAGGTTCCAGGGCGAGACCACATTCGTCCCATTGCCGTTTGCCTCTGTCAGTGGGCCGGCTTCAGGCATCAGCTCCCTCGTCAAGGCCAGGCTTTGCTCATCCATCCCTATCTCGCCATCGTAGCCCATGGCCCTCATCAAAGCTACAGCCCTCTGGGCCTTGCCAAAGGCATAGGCTCCAAAGCTTGCGCCCGACTGAAGTGCCTCAAAGAAGCCGCCCAGGTCGTCGTCGAAGATGCAGGAAGGATCCCATGGATCGCCGTAGTTGGCTTCAGTTATCAGGAAATCGCATCTGGGAAGATGGCTGTAATCCTTAACATCGCCTGTTGCCAGGACCCTTGTTCCAACTTCAGTCTCCCAGTAAAAGGCTGTGGCCCCAATAGTGTGGCCAGTCGAGTAGGTCCTGACCTCCACATCTCCTATCAAGACGCTCTCTCCGACCTCAAACGTCCGGCCCTTGTATTCTCTGTCGTATCGAATCTCAAGGGCACGGGCAGTCTCCTTTGAGGCTAGCGCCCTTTGTGAGAGCATCGCCGACTTGCCGTAGTGATCCGAGTGGGCGTGGGTGATGAGATAGGCATCGGGCTGAACGCAGGCCTTAGGAGACCTGCTGGTGTCTATTGAAAAGAGATGCGAATCGAACCCGACGAACAGATGGGGCGCGAGACCTCCGCGGCTGTTCACCCTTCGCAGGGGCTCCACGCCCAGGTCCGACATTCCCGCCCACTCACTTCAGCGCGTCGTTTATGGCGTTTGTCAGCTCTTCTTTGGAGGTGACGCCCATCCATTTCTTGAGCTCCTTTCCGTCCTTCTCCAGGATGAGTGTGGGCACGACAAAGATACCCTTCTCCGTCGCCAGTTCGCTCTCCTTGTCCACGTTCACCTTCCTAAACTCCGCCTTGTCTTTGAACTCCTTCTCAAGATCCTCGATGATTGGAGTCTGCATTCTGCAAGGCCCGCACCAATCAGCATAAAAGTCCATTAAAATAGGTTTTGCCAAAGCATATCACCTTGTATCCTCGAATGTTCTCCAGATCAAGCCCTTATAAATTAACTCGACTTCATAGTATATCAAAGTATATCGAACTCAAAGTATATCGAACTTGACACCAATCTTGAATATCTTCAATGTAGGCAGAACAAGCATCTTCTTGCCGGTTAGCGACCTAATCTCCTCAAGGATCTCCTCAATCCTCTTCTCAGTAGCGGAGACCGTGAACCAGAGGTTATAGCCGCTCTCGTTTGGCCGAAGGTAGTTGTGCGATACCTCAGGATACTTGTTAATCGCAAGGGCAATGGAATCCGCCTCTTTTTCAGAGACTGCAAGCGCCACAAGCACACCGCTGCAGCCGAGCTTTCTCATATCCAATATGGGCCCTATCCTTCTAATGAGCCCATCCCTCTGCAGCCTATCCAGCCGCTCTATGGTCTCAGGCTCGCTCAACCCCAGAGCCTCGCCTAAAGCCTGGAAAGGCCTGGGCGTTATTGGGAACCCGTCCTGCACCGCAGACAGCAGCCTGCGGTCAATCTCGTCCATCAGAAAGCTCCCTTACAGAGGGGATCGGATTCAAGATAGTCGCCAGTCAATGCATAGGCTCTGGCCCGGCATCCTCCGCAGGCACGGCGGAAGCTGCAGTCTTTACACAGCCCCTTAAGGTTCCTCTCTCTTAGAGCCATGAACACAGGAGAATTTTCCCATATCTCTATAAATTTCTTCTCCCTGATGCTGCCGGCCCGGACTGGCAGGTAGCCGCATGGGTAAACATCTCCTTCCCTGGAGACGAAGACGAAGCTCGTGCCTGCCAGACAGCCGCCGCTGCGCCTCTTGCCAGCCCTGGCTATGCGTGCAAACTGAGGTGCACAGGTTACCTGTACCTCCAGGCCTCTCTTTGACTGCTCCTCGTCGATTAGATGAAGCAGCTCCTCCTGCCTCTCTGGGGAGAGGAGGTCATCCTCTCTTCCTCTGCCTGTTGGAACCATGAAGAAGAAGTGCAAAGCCTTTGCTCCAAGTCCTTCCGCCAGGTCGAAGATGGCAAGGACCTCGCCCTCGTTCCTGTTTGTAACTGTAAAATTGATCTGGAAATCGATCTCGCCCATCAGGCTCTCTATTCCCTCTAAGGCCTTCTCAAAGCTCCCAGGACCGCGAGCTGCATCATGCATCTCTGAGGAAGCCCCGTCCAGGCTGATGCTCACCCTGCCAACTCCTGAGGATGAGAGCTTTTTAGCGTTTTCCGATGTTAGCAGCGTCCCGTTTGTTGCCAGGGAGACTCGCATGCCCCTGTCTGCTGCATGCCTGGCCAGAAGGTTGATGTCAGGCCGAAGAAGCGGCTCTCCTCCGCTGAGGATGAGCATGGGATGAAGCGGCGCTATCTCATCGATGAACGATAGCGCCTCCTCCGTGCTCAACTCTTCAGGAGATGGTAAAACGCTTGCTTTTGCTCGACAGTAGCTGCACGACAGGTTGCAAGCCGACGTCGTCTCAAAGGCTACTATCAGCATTACAGCAGGCCTTTCTTGACCAGCAGCTCGGCGTTGAGGATGCTTGCGCCCGCAGCGCCTCTAACTGTGTTGTGGCCCATGCAGACGAACCTGATACCGGATCTGATCCTGCCTACTGAGACAGACATGCCGTTGCCCCTATTTCTGTCCAGCCTCGGCTGCGGCCTGTCGGCCTCGTCCTTGACTATGAGGGCCTTCTTGGGAGATGTTGGCAGATCTCCAAGCTTTGGATCGAAATCCAGCATGGCCTGCCGAACCTCAGCAGGAGTGGGATTATCCCTCATAGTGACCCAGACAGCCTCAGTGTGGCCATCCATTACGGGCACGCGGTGGCAGCTTGCAGTAACTGCAAAATCTGCGTTGATGATCTTCTCCCCATCGAAGGTTCCCAGGATCTTTTGGGGCTCTGTTTCTACCTTCTCCTCCTCGCCTCCGATGTATGGAATGACGTTTCCAAGGATTGCCATTGATGGGACGCCCTCGTAGCCTGCTCCGCTAACGGCCTGCATCGAGGCCACGTGAACGCTTTGGATGCCGAACTTCATGAGTGGCTTCAGGGGCAGTGTGAACATGACGGTTGTGCAGTTCGGGTTGGTGGTCAGGTAACCGCCGTTCTCCCAGCCTCTCTTCTCCTGCTGGATCTTGATAATATCCAGGTGCTCGTGATTGCATTCCGGGATAAGAAGTGGCACGTCAGCCACCATGCGGTAGGAGCTGGTGTTGCTGGCAACAGCACAGCCTGCGGCAGCGAAGGCGGGCTCGGCAGTCTTGGCCTCATCTGACGGAAGCGCAGAGAAGACTATATCTGCATCAACCTCCTTAGGATCGACGTTAACTACAGTCATCTCTGCAATATCAGCAGGAAGCTCGCTCTCGAGGCGCCACCTGGCAGCCTCGCTGTACTTCTTGCCAGCGCTTCTCTCGGATGCGGCAAGGCTTGTGAGCTCGAACCATGGATGTTCTTTCAGTCCCTCGATGAAACGCTGTCCAACAGCGCCGGTAGCACCTAGAACGCCTGCTTTGATCTTGGCCATTAACAATCACCTAAAGCTAGTGAAGGGCCTTACTTGCAGGGGTGTATATATTCCTTCTTAGGCCTGTTCATTCTCAAGCAAGAAGCCTGGAGTTGACAGAAAAAGAGGTGTGAAGAGAGCAGCATTAACGGCAGCTGCATCAACGGCAGCTGCACATCCTGGCCTGCTGGCCGTAGTTAGCAGCAAACTCCTTGTTTACCTTGACTACCTCCTCATTGAAGTGCTTGAGGTTATCCGGAATTGGCCCAAGGGCGTCGGCCTTATCCTGTGTGTCTACCAAAGTGGCCGGCGGCACGAACTTGCCATCGGCAAGCTTCACGCCAATAACCACCGCGCCATGAGCGACAAAGCACTTATTGCCCAGAGTCGAGGCATGCACCACGGCATTGAAGCCCACAAAGCTATCATCGCCAATCTTCATTGGACCATGGACGACAGCTCCATGGGCGATGGATACGCGTTTCCCAAGCTCAATGGAGCTGCCCTCGAGGCCGTGAAAGACGACGCCGTCCTGGATGTTGCATTCGTCGCCGATGATTATAGGATACGCCTCATCTGCCCGCAAAGAGACCGCGGGCGCGACGTATACCCTATCGCCAATCCGCACATCCCCTATGAGCGTAGCTGAGTCGTCCACATAAGCGGTTGCTGATACCGTCGGCATGCGTTCAGCGCTATTCCAGGAGGTCTTTGGATTGCTCTTTTGCATATTAGCACCACCTTTTCCGTTATTTAGCATTCTCCTTAAAAGAGATTGCCATTAACGATTATTTCCATAAGGGACCATTCTCTATTATCGATGGCGAAAGATCATAGTATTATATCTTTCACATTATTTAGCGATTAATGGCTTGATTGGGGTTAAAAGATACGCAAGAAAATCGGCCTACGTGATATACCTAATATTATAATGGATAATGCCGATAATTGCCGCTAAATTTAAATAGATGGGAAGCAAAAATAGGGCCAAGCCATCGAATAATCCTTCAATGGTAATGGAGGGGAATTAGGAGGAATCTGTGAAGCTAAATTTCTGCAGGTTTTGAGGGGATATTTGGAATTTATTACATGTATTGAATGTGAATAAGATAGCATCTATCAGAAGGTGTTAACTCATGGCAGATGATGTGAAGGTTTTGGGTATGCCCGCAGAATCAGGACGTTGGCTCCTGGTAATCGTGGGCTTGATAATACAGCTTTGTCTTGGTGCCATTTATGCATACGGCGTTATAAGAGTTCCATTGACAGCGTACTTTACAAGTAGCGGCTTGACAGTGAGCGCAATGGATATGACGTGGCCTTTCATTGTATTCCTGCTACTATTCGCGTTGACTATGCCCTTGGCTGGCCCTTACATACAGAAGATGGGGCCGAGAAAGGTATGTATGGCAGGCGGAGCACTTGTAGGAATCGGCTGGTTCGCAGCCTCTTTTGCCTCATCACCCCTAACGCTTGCCGTCCTGTACGGCATTATTGGTGGTATTGGTGTAGGAATAGCCTATGGTTGTCCTATTGCAGTATCAGCTGCTTGGTTCCCTGATAAGCGCGGCCTGGCAGTTGGGCTGACGGTATTAGGCTTCGGTTTCTCTGCAGCTTTGATCGCGCCGATAAGCGATTTCTTGGTTACGAACTACGGCGGAATAATGAGCGCA
>Ga0074195_1002150_pt1 | contig 23338 bp, 11 predicted proteins | sample EPASupsiteHSE623_FD_64525 | JGI IMG/M metagenome (GOLD analysis project Ga0074195, IMG submission 64525) | Bioremediated contaminated groundwater from EPA Superfund site, New Mexico - Sample HSE6-23 | ecosystem: Environmental > Aquatic > Deep subsurface > Groundwater > Contaminated ...
TACAACAGGTACCGGAGTTATGGGAGCAGGAAATAACTCTTCAGCTTCATACCTTACAACAGGGAGCGGAGGTGCTTTTACCGGAACAAATACCGGTGTATATGGGTATGCTTCCTCAACCACTGCTGCAACAAATAGATTCGGTGGATATTTTGCAAATGCCAATACTGACTATGCATATGTTGGTGGAAGAAATACAACAAATACAATTAGGAAAATTGAAGGAACCGGAACAGTTAATACAGTCGTCACAGATGTAAACGGAAACAGGGTTACACTTACATGTCCCGAAACTCCGGATATCCTTTTTATGGACTTTGGAGTTGCATCGCTGGTGAACGGCAAGGCTCATGTAGATATTGACCCTACTTTTACAAAAAATATTTTTGTCGACAACAATCATCCTCTTAAGGTCTTTGTTCAGCTCGAAGGTGATTGCAATGGAGTGTACGTCACTAACAAAACCGCTTCTGGTTTTGATGTAGTTGAGCTTTCGGGGGGTACTTCAAACATCAGTTTCTCATATCAGATTGTAGCTCAGCGTGCCGACGAATATTCACCTAATGGTGACATTATTTCAAAATATGTTGTGGGTCGCTTTGCCCCGGCAATACCTCCTATAGAAACGTATAATAAAAAAGCCGACCGGATTCCTGATGACACTAAGGTAATGTTGCAGCAAAAACAGGACGGTTCTTCTGTTAAGGAAATTTCAGTTGATAAATCAGAATAATTATACAGCCATGAACAGAATAATTCTTTTCCTGCTGCTGTTAGTTACATTTCAGTCCTATTCTCAATCGCGGATAGTTCTGGACAACAACGTCAGGATGGTTATAAGCAACAACGCTTTTATTGTTGTTGATAACCCCAACCCCAATGCGGTTGCTGATAACTCTTCGAATTGCGGAATAATTTCGGAGGGAGAAAACAACAAAATAAGATGGAATGTTGGAACCGGTTCAGGTTCTTTTTCAATACCGTTTTATGACGAAGATAATGCTACAAGGATACCATTAACCTTTAATGTTACCTCCCCAGGTACCGGAAGCGGATTCATCGATTTTTCGACTTATGATGGTACTACATGGGACAATAACACATACAGGCCTTCCATGGTAACACATACACAGTTATATTATCCGCCGAATACAGCAAATAACTCAGATAAAATGACCGATCGCTTCTGGTTGCTGAATGCACAGAATTTTACAGCAAAGCCTTCCGGATCAATTGTTTTTACATATATTGATGCTGAATACAGCGCTGCGGGAAATAATATCAGCGAACCTCTGCTGAGTGCCAAGAGGTTTAATAACGGATCTGCCGTATGGAGCGATATGCTAAACAGCGGTACTGCAAATACTGGTGCAAATTCAGTTACCACTTCAAATATTTCATCAGCTGATTTATTCGCAGCATGGACACTTGTAGACCCTACATGTAACATAGGAGGTACTACAGCCGGCTCAAACGGCCCGTTGTGTGAAGGCAATACTCTTAATTTAAGTGCTTCAGGAGGAACATCATATACATGGTCAGGCCCTGCCAGTTTCAGCAGTTCACAACAGAACCCTGTTATAAATCCTGCTGACCCATCGGCTTCAGGTACATATACTGTAATTATAACAAACGACTATAATTGTAAGGATACTATTGACGTTACTGTTGTAGTAAATTCTGTTACTGCCGATGCTGGCACAGACCAGTCTATCGTAAATGGTTCTTCAACAACACTTGGTGCGACTGCAAGTGGCGGCAGCGGAAATTATTCATATTCATGGTCACCATCTGCTGCTCTTGTAAATGCTGGTGTGCAGAACCCACAAACAACAAATCTTACTTCAACAACAACTTATACAGTAACAATTACTGACATTACAACCGGCTGTACATCAACCGATGATATTGTTGTTACTGTAACAGGTTCAGTGTTGTCTGCAAATGCCACTTCAAACCCGTCGACCATTTGCCTTGGCGGAAGCGTTCAGCTTAATGCCAACGCGGGAGGCGGATCCGGAACATATACATATACATGGGCTTCCGTTCCGGCTGGTTTTAGCTCATCTGCTGCAAACCCAACCGACAACCCGTCACAGGACATTACATATTATGTGACAATCAACGACGGAATTGGTACTGCTACATCTTCTGTAAGTATAGTGGTAAATTCTGTGCCAACCGCATTAGCTACAAGTAATAGCCCTGTATGCGAAAATAAGAACATTGAACTTCTTGGGAGTGGCGGTGCCACTTACGAATGGTCTGGTCCCGGAGGATTTACTTCCACCGATCAGAACCCTGTTGTCAGTTCCGCTATTCTTGCTAATGCCGGAACATATACGGTAACCGTTACCAACGACCTGGGATGTACGTCAACTGATACTGCTGTTGTTATTGTTAATTCCGAGCCGTCTTTCACTGTCTCGTCAAACAGTCCTGTTTGTGAAGGATCTGATCTGAATCTTTACGTAACAGCAGGTTATTCTTGGACGTGGACAGGCCCAAATTCGTTTACAAGTACTGATCAGAATCCTGTAATAACACCTTCAGTTGTTGCAAATGCCGGAAACTATACTGTAGTAGTGGTTTCAGCAGAGGGTTGTTCCGCCACAGGCTATACCGATGTAGTAATTAATGCTTCACCCACCGCAACAGCAACTTCAAACAGTCCTGTTTGTGAAAACGAAAATATTAACCTGCAGTCCGGAACAGCAAATTCATACAGCTGGACTGGTCCTGACGGATTCATTTCTGTTGATCAGAACCCAGTTGTTACATCGGCACAAGTTATCAATGCTGGCACATATTCAGTTACAGTAACAAACAGTGATGGCTGTACTGCTTCTGCAAATACAGATGTGACGGTAAATACCGGTCCTTCAATTACTGTTTCATCAAACAGCCCTGTTTGTAGTGGCGGAACTATAAATCTTTCTGTTACAGGGGGCATTTCCTGGAGTTGGAGCGGACCTGATTCTTTCACAAGTACCGACCAGAATCCCTCAATTACATCTGCTACATCTTTAAATGCAGGTACATATTCTGTTGTTGCTACTTCAGCCGAAGGATGTACTGCAACAGGAACAACAGATGTTACAATGGGAGGAAGTCTGGCAGTTACTCCAACATCTAACAGTCCTTTGTGTGAGGGAGAAGATTTGATGCTTACTGTTAGCGGAGGAACAACATACTCATGGTCAGGACCAGACAGCTGGACTGCAACAACGGCTTCGCCTTCAATAACAAGTGTTACAACAGACAATGCTGGAACTTACTATGTTACGGTGAGCGATGTTACCGGATGCACTGGTACAGGAACTGTAACCGTAGTGGTTAACCCTGCTCCGTTAGGTGTTGCAGATAATAATGGACCTGTCTGCGAAGGAGGTTCACTGATGTTTACTTCATCCGGAGGATCAGCTTATGTTTGGTCTGGCCCCGATTCGTTTACAAGTACAATATCTAATCCATCTATTAGCAATGTTACTCTTTTAAACGGGGGCGTTTATACAGTTACTGTGACTCAAAACAATTGCTCTGTTACTGTTACAACAACAGCAGTGGTTAATGCTGCTCCTGTGGTTAATGCTAGTTCTAACAGTCCTGTTTGCGAAGGCAGTGATATAAATCTGTCTTCTATGGGAGGTGGAACATACAGCTGGACTGGACCCGGTGGGTTTATCAGTACCGAACAGAATCCGTCAATTGATACCGCATTACTTACCGATGGGGGTACTTATACAGTACTGGTAACTTCAGCAAATGGATGTTCTGACACCCAGGATGTAATTGTTACCGTTGATGCACTTCCTGTTGTAACATGTGCTAATAACGATCCGGATTGTCCCGGAGACCCGATTATGCTCCAGTCCTCAGGTGGCACTTCGTATCTCTGGTCTGGGCCTGGAGGATTTACAAGTACCGATCAGAATCCCGTAATTTTGCTGCCATCTACATTAAATACAGGGATATATTTTGTAACTGTTAGTTCAACTGCAGGATGCTCTGCAACTGGTCAGACCGCAGTTAACTACCCCTTACCTATTATAATTTCGGGTGTTGTTTCACAAAGTCCCACAGACCATCTGGGCGATATCGATATTACTGTTTCAGGAGGCCAGCTTCCATACACATATTTATGGTCGAATGGGATGACAACAGAAGATGTAAGCGGACTTTTCTCTGCAACATATTTTGTTTCAGTTACAGATGCGGGCCTATGTGAAATATCCGACACCTTTATTGTTGATATCCCACTAATAATTCCAAATGTTATTACTCCAAACGGAGACGGAGCAAATGACGATTTTGAGATTATTAATATTGGAGCGTATGAAAAGATTCGTTTGGAAATATACAACCGATGGGGTGATCTGTTGTTTTTATTCGACGGTACAGGGCCTGAATATACAAGTCCCGAAAACAGGTGGAATGGACAAAGCAACGGAAAAGACCTGCCAATGGGGTCATACTTGTATATTTTAAATCTTGATGGCATGGATCCTTTAACCGGAGCAGTATTGCTTAAATACTAACTGAAATTCTATTTCTTTAAAAATCTTTGTTTATGATAAAACAATATTTTGTTTCAATACTATTGGTTTTTGCTGTTTTTTCAGCTTCTTCACAAAATGTAGGTATAAATGCTACCGGTGCAACAGCAAACAGTTCAGCTATGCTTGACGTTTCATCTACTAATTCTGGAGTGTTGATTCCCAGGGTATCGCTTACTGGTACTTCAAGTGCTTCTCCGGTAACCAGTCCGGCGACATCTTTGCTAGTATATAATACTGCTACTGTAAGTGATGTTACGCCAGGATTCTATTATTGGAGTGGTGTTGCATGGATAAGGTTTGCAACAGGCACAGCCGGAGACAACTGGGGAACTCAGACAGTAACGACAATAGGAGTTCCATTTTCTGGTAATGGAACTTCAGTTTCTCCATTGGGGATGACTCAGTCTAACTCAACACAAAGCGGTTGGCTTTCGTCTACCGACTGGAACACATTTAACGGAAAAGTCGGTGGAAGCGGAGCAGCTACAAGAGTTGCATTCTGGTCTGCTACAAATACCATTAGTTCAAACTCAAATTTATACTGGGATAATACAAATAACAGGCTTGGTATCGGAACCACAACTCCGGGAACACTACTGGATGTGAATGGTGTGGCAAGGTTCGGTTCTTCCGCTAATGGTAACATAAGTGCAGGTAACGATGGAAATGCATATGTGGAAATTCGTGAAAGCGATGGTGCAGGAACACCATATATTGATATTTCAAATGATAATACAAGCGATTATGATGCAAGAATAATTCTAACAGCAAACAATACTCTTGCGTTTCTTACATCAACCAACGGACAACAGGCATCGGTGCACAGCGAAGGTTTTGCATTGAGCGGAGCAAGCAAGTACCTGAATTTTAACACCACATTTGGTTCTGCTGGTTACGGATTCCGCGACAACGCAGGAGTTCTTGAATACAAGCACAGTGGTGGAACGTGGTCGCCATTTGCACAACCACCGACAATTCCCGGAAACACCGAATGGTGGGTAAGGCCTACATCGGCACTCTACATTCAGCCAATGTACAATACAAATGCAAAAGTATACGACGCCGGCCAGACATGGGCATATTATTACGACGGTAGTAATTCAAAAGGTTCGTTTTTTGCAGGAGGTACCGTAGGTGCTGTTATGCATCGTGCAGGAGTCGCTTCAACAGAATCACCCACATTCATTTTTGACGAATATCCTTTTACAGATAATAATGCCGATGCTGACATAACATCTGCAGACGAGGTTACATACTCAGGTGGATATGCATACGGAGATGCTTATAACGGCCTAACTGGTATAGGACGACTCGATGCAGGTCTTCGCGGTATTGGACTAGGAAACACATCAGGAACAAATTCATCCTGGCCGGTTGTAGGGGTAATAGGAGAAGTAGTTGCAACAGGGACATCATCAAACGGACAACAGGGGATTTATGGCTGGCAGGCAGCTGCTCCTGGCACTGCACCAACTTGTTCTGGTGTTATTGGAAGAACATCTCAAACAGGAAACCAAAGTGCTGGTGTTGCCGGATACTATACTAATACCGTTGGAACTCTTGTGACATGCTTTTCATCATTTCAGAGCATCGGTCTTCTGGGCGGATCAACTTATGGCGTTTCGGGCCAGACCTCTGTTATTGGCGCGCTTGGAGTTTTTGGTACAAACACAGACCTGACCAGTTCCTCAAACGTTGGTGTTCAGGGACAGGTCGGTAACAACACATCTGTAACTTATGACTTTAAAGGTGTGGTTGGACTTTCGAACAGCACAGCAGATAATTATGGTTTTGGCGGGTATTTCAAAGGAGAATATATGGGGGTTTACGGGTACAATCCCACTACTGCAAGTGGTTATGGAGTGTACTATTCAGGAAATTTGGGCGGATCAGGAACAAAGAGTTGCATTATGAGAACATCTCAGGGTCCTCGTGCATTATATTGTGTTGAATCACCCGAAAACTATTTCGAGGATTACGGTACAGCAAGGATGATAAATGGTAAGGCTGTTGTTTATATCGATCCGCTGTTCCTCGAGACGATCAGCTTCGACGTCAACAATCCATATAAAATATTTGTGCAGATGTCGGACGAGATCCCCAATAATGTTCACATTGTAAAACATGACACATATTTTGAGGTCGTAGAAAATAATGGTGGCACCAGCAATGCTTCTTTCGACTGGAGACTTGTGGCTAAACGCAAGGGCTTCGAAGACCTTCGCCTGAAAGAATCCCCCGAGGCATATACAGACCCTGCTTTATACCCTGATCCTAACGACCCCGCCATTCCTGCGCAGTGGAAAGAAAAAGTAGTATCAAACTTTAACTTCCTTAAACAGGCTGAAAACAATTCGATACTGCAGAAATACGAAACCCCAGCTGTTTCTACTGTTGATAAGAAAGCAGTGGAAGAAGGCATACAAAAAATCAAATAAAGTTCTGCTGAAAAATAAATGCTGACCTCCGGTTATAAAAACCGGAGGTTTGTGTTTTAGTAAAATATGTTGTAGGTTTGAGGCCGTTTATAAAAAATGATAGGTACAAGAAAAATATATCTTTATCCTCTTTCTCTGTTATATCAGCTTGTTGTTTATTTCCGCAACGCGCTTTTCACACTTTCAATAATCAAGTCGAAAGAGTATAAGATTCCAGTAATCTGCGTAGGAAACATTACCGTTGGTGGCACAGGAAAAACACCTCATGTCGAGTATGTTATCTCTGTTCTGAAAAAACAGGTTTCTGTTGCTGTTATCAGCCGGGGATATAAAAGAAAATCTAAAGGTCTTTTTGAGGTAGAGCAGAACTCTACTGCCCAGAATGCAGGAGACGAACCGTTGCAGATTAAAAGAAAATTTCCCGACATCACTGTAATTTCCGATGGCAACAGGCGAAGGGCAATAGAAAAATTAATAAAGTGCGAAAAACAACCGGGAGTTGTTGTCCTTGATGATGCATTCCAGCACAGATTTGTAAGACCTGGACTTACTGTTCTGCTTACAGACTATAGTAGATTAATAACACGCGATTACATGCTTCCATACGGACTGTTACGCGAACCTGCCGGACATAAAAAAGCAGCCAATATTATAATAGTTTCGAAAACCCCCGAGGCGCTTAAGCCTATTGACAGAAGACTTATTGAAAAGGAAATTGCACCTAAGCCATATCAGCATTTGTTCTTTACAAGAATAATTTATAACAAACCTGTTCCTGTACCATTTGTCGACAGAACATCGGGACAGACCATAGATTTTGTCTCAAACAAGTACGACATTCTTCTGGTGTCTGGAATAGCTAATTCAGAGATGCTTGTAAGTCATGTCAGGAAATTTTCAAAAGCCCTTGTACATCTCGAATACCCCGATCATTACAGCTACAAGGAAAAGGACATTGAGAGAATTACGGGAGAGTTCAAAAGTTTTTCGGTTTCACCAAACAAGATCATTGTGACAACCGAAAAAGATTCTGTCAGACTTTCGCAGTTCGGCGAAACAGAAAATTTTAGTAACTTGCCGCTCTTTTATATACCTATAGAGGTGGGCTTTGTAACTAAACAGGAAGAAGAAAGTTTTAATAAAATCATATCGAACTATGTTAGAAAAAATATCCCAGTCGGCAGCGTACATTTCTGAAAAAATACCCGCGTTACCGGAAGTTGGAATAATATTAGGCACCGGACTCGGCGGCCTTGCAAAGGAAATAAAAACAGAAGCTGTTCTGCCTTACGACACAATTCCTCATTTCCCGTTATCAACAGTAGAAGGACATAAAGGCAGGCTTATTTATGGTACTTTAGGTGGTAAACGAGTTATTGCAATGCAGGGACGATTCCATTATTACGAAGGTTATACAATGGAACAGGTTACTTTTCCGGTAAGAGTAATGAAAAAATTAGGGATAAAAGCACTTTTTGTATCAAACGCAAGTGGTGGTGTAAACCCCGATTTTGAAATTGGTGATGTAATGATCATTACAGATCATATTAACCTGCTGCCAAATCCTCTTCTTGGGAAAAACCATAACGAACTCGGGCCACGTTTTCCTGATATGAGTGATGCTTATGATCCAAAACTGATTGCTATGGCCGAGCAGATTGCTGCAAATAATAACATTAAGATCAGAAAAGGTGTTTATACAGGAGTTACCGGACCAACCCTCGAAACCCCATCTGAATACAAGTATTTCAGGATCATAGGAAGCGATACCGTAGGAATGTCAACAGTTCCTGAAGTAATTATTGCTCGTCATATGAGTTTGCCATGTTTTGCAATATCAATTATAACCGATCTTGGGGTTCCCGGAAAAATTGTTAAAGTAAGCCACGAGGAGATACAAAAAGTTGCAGAAAAGGCAGAGCCTCTCATGACATTGATAATGAGCGAGCTAATCTCGAAAATTTGAAAATAACTGACCGAAATTCAGATAATTATTATGCATCAGTTTAATTTTTCGGCAATTAAATTGGTTTTGATATTTATTTTTTTTCTATTTTTATACGTTTAATAATCTATGTTATCTATTCTTGATATTAATAATGAATTTATCTATCGTCTCTATAAAGAGATGGAGAAGGATAACCTTGGCTATATATACCGGGGAAGGTTTACACAGGAAATAACTGATAACATTCTTTTATTAAGCGAGAACAAGCTCGAAAAAGAAGAGCAGTCAGCAAAAACTAAAAAGAGGGTGTATTCTATATTGGTTGAGTGTTTACAAAACATTACCAGGCATCAGGACGATACAGGAGATGAAGGGCCTGACAGCTTGGGTTATTTTGTTCTTCAAAAAAAACTCGACAAATATTACATCACAACCGGAAATCTTATAGATAAGGCCAACATATCTTATATTGAACAGCTTATTGCGAAAATTAACAGTCTGGAAAAAGAAGAACTAAAAGCATACTATAAGGAAATTCTGGAAGAAGGACATTTTTCGAATAAGGGTGGAGCCGGGCTCGGACTTATAGACATGGCACGCAAATCCGGAAATAAGCTTCAGTATTATTTCAGGGATATCGGCGAAAGTTTCTCTTATTTTTATCTGCATACCGTTCCTTCATTAGAAGACAAAGGACCAGACAATAATTTTGCAGACCAGAGCCTTGAGTCAATAGTAGACATACATCAGAGGCTAAACGATCATAATGTTCTTCTTGTATTTAACGGCCTGCTGAATCAGGAAGGTCTAATGGGAATTCTATCTTCTCTCGAAGGACAGATGTTAGGTAGTCCAACGCTTAAAAAGAAGGTATACTACATTGTTGTTGAAATGCTTCAGAACATTGTAAAGCACGGCCACAACCCGTTTGGCGACAGTAAAGCCAATCCGGGAGTGTTTACTCTGGCACAAAAGGACAACAGTTACTTTATTATTACAGGTAATTTTATCCGTAACGAACATGTTCCGGAGCTGGAGACTAAGATAAACTATGTAAATAATTTATCTGCCGAAGAGATTGATAATCTTTTTAACAAGTCGCTGTTCGATTTTGAGAACGACAACAGTAAGAAGGCCGGCTTAGGAATTATTGACCTTAAGATCAAAAGCAATAACAACATCCGTTATCAGAAACATGATGCTGGAAACGGAAATTCTTTCATATCACTCGAAACAATAATTCACCTGTAGAGATGGAAAAGCTCTTTATTAAGGAGACTGAGGACAGCCCGAAGATTGAGCTGGATTATGACAACAAACTTTTTGAGATTTCAGGACGCTCACTTCCAGAAAATGCGATTGGTTTTTATGAACCCGTACTTCAGTGGCTCGATAAATATTCCTCCACACCTCTTGAAATAACAATTGTTCATTTTAAGTTAGAGTATTTCAACACTTCTTCTGCAAAACAGCTCGCCAAAATATTACTTCTTCTCGAAAAGATGTCTGAAAAAGGGCACAAGGTTGTAATTAACTGGTATTATCAGAAAGAAGATACAGATATGTACGCTTCAGGTAACCGATTCTCTAAGCTGATAAGTCTGAATTTCAGCTTTATTGAAATGTAGCAGGGTCTAATTCGCCTGTATCCCAATAATTAAAATATCATCAGTCTGCTTTACGTTACCTTTCCATGCCCTGTGGTAATTCTCAAGTTCCTGTTTCTGTTCTTCAACAGGTAGTTTCCATATCGAGAGCATTTTTTCTTTTAACCTGGTAAACATCAACTTTCTGTTTTCGGGACCGCCCATCTGGTCAAAGTACCCATCAGTAAATAAATAAATCATCGATGGCCCTGAAAACGAAAGGTCGTATACCTTATATATATGTTCAGTAGATTTTGAAAATACCCCTCCAATACTGTAAAGATCACCCTGAAGGACATTAACACCGCTATCTGTAACAATACATGCGACCTGATTAGCAAGAGCTATCTGGTACTTTTTCTCCCTGATATCGTACCGTAAAAGAGTCATGTCCATACCCTCATCATACCTTTTTGAATCGCCTGCATTATGTTGAAACAGAGCTTTTATCTTTATGTTAAGGGTGTTCATGAACTCTTCTGTTCCCATGTCGGGATTTTCTTCAACAATATTATTCATTAAAGTGCTTGCAATAACACTCATCAGGGCACCCGCAATACCATGTCCGGTACAGTCGGCCACCGCAAGCATTTTGCAGCAAGGTGTTGTGTGAAGCCAGTAGAAGTCGCCCGATACTATGTCGCGGGGAAGGTAAAGCTTAAAAGCATCGCCGAAGTGTGTTTTAATGGCTCCAGGGTTGGGCAGCATAGTTTTCTGGACAGTAAGTGCATACTCAATGCTTTCGGTTATCTGCTGATTCTTTTGTGTAAGCTGAAGATTCACTCTTGCAAGCTGGTCGAGGTTGGTGTAAATCTCCTCCTTCTGTAATTGTATTTCGTTATTCCTTTCTTTTAGAACCCTGTTATGCCTGTTTTTTGTCCTGTACAGATATATCATAAGGAACACAAGGAGGCCAATAAGAGAAATACCTGCAAGGAGAGAGTTGCGGACAATAAGACCCTTTTGTTCTTTTTGTTTTAATATTTCAATTTCCTTCTCTTTATTCTTAAGGTCATATCTTATCTGCATTAGAGAAATACGTTCATTGGCTTCCTGCGAGAACAAAGTGTCGTTAATTTCGACATAACGTGCAAGATAATAATATGCGTCTGAATAGAATTCAAGGCTCTCGTTTGTAGAAGCAAGGTTTATGTAGCAGTCCCTCTTTTCTTTATTATATTCGAGCGAATCGGCAACCTGTAAAGCGCTTAGAAACATTTCCCTGGCCTGAAAAAATTTCTTTTCACGCAGAAACAATTCTCCCATATGCCTGTATACCAGCATCCTGTATGCCATGACTTCGAGTCTGTCGGCTATCTCTTTTGCTTTAGTATAGATTACATAAGCCTGATAATAATCTTTACGTTTTGCTGACACAGAACCAATTCCCAGAAGGCTGTAAAACATTCCTTCGGAATTTCTGTTGTTTTCTTCAATAAGCAGACTTCGTTTGTAATACTTATATGCTTCGGGAAGACTGTCGAGAGTTTCGTATATAACTCCCAGTTTGTAAAGGTTGTTCAGTATCTGGTTTTCGGTACCCGACTTTTCGGCATACTGAAGTGATTTTTTAAAGTTCTCAATTGCAAGGTCATTCTTTTTTTGTGTCTGATAAACTAAGGCAATATTATTATATGTGGTAGAAAGAAGATAATTGTCCTGCTTCTGTTCAGACAGCTCAAGAGATTTAAAATACATCTGCAGAGCGAGGTCGTCTTCGCCAAAGAAAAGATGAAGAGAGCCGAGTATATTCTGTGATTCAATTATGCCTACTATATCTTTATTTTCAACACATATCTTAAGTGCTTTTTTTGCAAGAAGCATAGCTTCCTGTGGTTTGTTGCCCTTAAGCTCCGAGGCTTTTTCGATAAGGGTTGCTGCTTCACTGCTTTTAATCTCTTTGGTATCCTGAGTAGGAAACCAGGATGTAAAAAAGCAAAGAATTACAACCATTGCTACGCTGTATACGGCAATTCTACCTTTTTTCATATTTTATTTTTACTGAATAAACATCCAATAACCAGAACATCATCAATTTGCTTTTCATCACCTTTCCAATCCGAAAAAGCTTTTGAAAGTGTCTCTTTCTGTTCTTTGCAAGTCAAAGATGAAATGTCACGTAATAATCCTGTAAACGGATCTGCCATGAATTTTTTCTTTTCCGTACCACCATACTGATCCTGAAAACCATCGGAATAAAGAAAGAATCCGTTAAACTCACCAGTATTAAAAACCTGATTCTTAAAGCGCACATTCTTTCTTGTCGAAAAAGTACCGCCTATAGAGAATAAATCACCATGAACCTTTACAACACCGTCTTCGTTATGTAGCAACAGTGGCATATTTGCGCCGGCAAAGGTAAGCTGGTCGCGACCATTATCGTACCGGCATACTGCCACGTCCATACCGTCTTCCTGAATATTCTCGCCCTGTTGATTCTGCCTTAAAACAGTTATTATTCTCTCGTTCATAAGGCTTAATATCTTAGCAGGGTCAAGTTCTCCTTTCTCTTTTACAATTTCATTTAATATAGACGAACCGATAAGCGACATAAATGCACCAGGCACACCGTGTCCGGTACAGTCAGCAGCAACTACAACCGAGATCCGGCCCTGTTTGTAGAACCAGCAGAAATCACCACTTACAACATCCTTGGGCATTAGCATAACAAATGATTCAGGATATATTTCTTTAAGCTGTTCTTCGTTATGCAGTATTGCCTTTTGAATTTTTTCAGCATATTCGATGCTTTGAGATATCAGCATATTCTTTTTCTGAAGTTCATCGAAGCTTTTCGATAATTCTTCGCTTTGCTGCTTTATCTTTTCTTCAGCATTTTTTATCTTTGATATATCTGTATCTATCCCTATTACTTTAACAACATTTCCATCTGCATCAATTATTGGAGTTAGTGTGCACTGGGTCCAGAAGGTCCTGCCTTTTGAGTTAGTTGCAAGAGCCTGATACGAGACTGATTTTTTTTCTTCAATACATTTTTTCCAGGTTTTTCTGATTTCACCCGAATAACTTGAACTTATTAAACTGCGGCCCTTTTTTGCATATAACTCATCCAGCGAAATACCGTACATTTTTTTAAGACTCTTCTCATTCATCCACTCGTATACGCCATCTTTGTCCATTATCATCACAACGTTGTCAGTTTCGCGGGCAACAATACTAAGTTTTTCGAGTTCAGAATTTATCTTTTCAAGTTCCTCTTTTGTTTTTTCTATCTCTTCTTTCTGCTTGTATACTTCGTCCTGTACCTCCTTAAGCCTTGTGATATCAGAATCAATAGCCACCACTCTTGCAACGTTACCTGCGCTGTTTAAAACAGGAGTAAGCGTTGTTTGTGCCCAGAATGACGAGCCATCCATTCTTATAACTTCAGATTCATAAATTACAGTTTTCTTTTCATTAACACATTCCGAAAAATGTTCTTTGATGTCGGGATTGGTGCTGTAATCAAGAATGTTGTTTGCGCGTTCATTTATTAGTTTTTCAAGGTTATACTGATTAAGCCTTATAAAACCATCGTTAATCCATTCAAAGCGGCCTGTTGAGTCCATTATCATAATACTGTTGTCGGTCTCCCGGGCAACAATAGAAAGCTTTTCAAGTTCTTTGTTTATTATTTGAAGCTGAACGTTTTTTAACTCGATTTCATTTTTTTGCATTTCAATTTCTGCGGTCCTGGCCTTTACAGTTTTTTCAAGGTGGATGTTTGCTTTCTTAAGCCTCATGCTGTATCCCTTGATTATAATGAAAACCACAACGATAGAAAGTAAAGCATAAATTATATATGCCCACCAAGTAAGATACCATGGAGGAAGAATTTCAATAGTAAAGGATGCAACAGGACTCTCGATGTTATAGTGATTCCTTGATTTTACTTTAAAGGTGTAAGTTCCTACAGGAAGGAACGGGTAATTTACTTTTAGCTCTTTTGACCAGATAGTCCAAGATGTGTCAAGTCCTTCGAGCATGTAAGTATATTCGTTTGTTTCCTGCTTTTCGAAATAAAGTGATGAAAACACTACTGTAAGAGAATTCTGTTCAAATGGTATTGAAATAACATCTTTGATTGATTCAGTGCAAACACCGTCGAACACAGTTGAATCTTTACCGGTAAATATTTTCCTTATAGCCGTTCTGAATTCTTTTTTGGGAGAATCAACAGAATCCAGATTCATTACATACAGACCCGAAGAAACAGAAAACAAAACTACATTGTTTGCAGAATCAGGTTTCATATAATATGTCTGTCCTGGCATTCCTCTGGGGTAAATTATGTCTGCTACAGGTTCTTTTCCTTCCGACAATTTTATCCTCATCAGTCCTTTGTTTGTAGAGCTAAAGGCCAGATCTCTTCCGAAAAAGCAATAGTTTCCATATTCTATAGTATCGCCGAGGTATAGTAATGGAAGCGTTTTATCTGGTTCTATACGGTCTGTATTACTGTTGTAATTATAAAACCTGCCGTTGGCAAGAAAACAAAGATCTTCAAAAGATGTTTCGACATTTACTGTGGGGGCAGAAGGAAGTCCTTTGTCACTTTCGTACCATTTTATCTCGGGTTTTAGATAGTCGCCGGACTTGAACTTTAATCTTGGCAGTTTGCCCTGAAACGAATTTAACCAGAGGTCGCCATCTGATGTTTCGTTTATACTGCGGACACCGTACGATATACCTTCGACCTGACCAAGTACTTTCCATTTCCCGTTTTTAAACCCGAAAACAATAAGACCGTTTGCATTGCTGGCAAAAAGCAGATCTGGATTTTTTTTATATTGATATGACACAAAGCCAAACTCTTCGTTGCTGATCTCGCGCATTGTCTTTCCAGTCACCCGGCAGATATTAAATCTGGCAGAGGCTATAAGTTCATTATTCACAACATTAAGCTGCATTACCGAATTATAGCTTTCATTAAGTTTGGTGCTCCTGTACATTATTTCTTCCTCTATATATCGCGGATTCTCTTCGAGTACATAAAGCCCCTCCATAGTTCCTACATAGAGAAGACCATTGAATTCAATACTTGTGTTAATAATACCCGGAATAACTGTCTCTTCGGGAAAGAAACTTAACGGGTTTGAATACTCTATCTTGGCAATTCCATTCTGAAGTGCGACCCATATATTCCCGAAGTTATCCTGAAAAACAGAGGAGGTATTTGCAATTTTTAAACCTGAATTTTTGTTGAAGATATTCTTTACTGTTCCATCAGTTCCGATCACTATAACCCCGCCAAGTGTTGTTGCAAGTGCTATGTCGCCGTTGTTTAGAACACATCCGTGGTACAGACTGTTTTTAATAATAAATTTATTAGCAAGAGTTTTAAATTCAGTAATCTCGAACTCTGGTTTTTTCTCTTCGAGTATTAGTGGGAGATTTGCAGTATATAGTCCGTTTTCGCTTGTTCCTATCAGAACTTTGTTTTCACCGGTTTCTGACATAAAATAAACTGGTTTATCGGCAAAGAAACTGCCACCGGGAACATCGTAAACATTTTCGGGGCTAACACCAACCAGGCCCCGGCCGGATTCACGTACAAATATCTTGTTGCGGATATTAAAGGCATATCTGAAATCAGTTTCGGGACGTATTACTTTGATAAAACTGTTGTCTTTGAAAATATAAATACCCTTGAATCCAATAAAGAATACCAGACCGTCTTTTTTGAAAATTGATAAAATGGCTACAAAGTCCCTGTCTTTTTCTGGTATACTATCGATGAGTGAAAAATAGGATTCCTTACCCTGGTCGTCGGGTTTCAGGTATCCGATATTATTGTCGCCACCACAATAAACGATACCATTTATATCTTCCGAAAAAGTTCTTACTGCATTACTAATAGGGATCAGGCGCCAGGCTGTACCGTCGAATTCCAGTATTCCGGCACCGTTGCCGAAATACATTAGCCCGTTTTTACCCTGAGTAATAGCCCAGGACTGTGCAAAACCACCTGCATCTTCCGAAGAATAATATACAATACTTTTGTTGGCAAATCTATGTGCCGGCTGGGTAAAAGCAATATTTACCTGCAGAATGAAAAGAATAAGTGAAAAAAATCTGAAAAATCTCATCGGTACGAAAATACCAATTTTTTGTACAGGTCGGTACAAAAACGGATCATTTAAAATGAGGCGGTTATTTAAAGCTTTTAAATGCATTTTACACCTTGATGCCAATTACGCACATATCATCAACCTGTTCATATCCTGTCATCCATTTTTCCATTTCTGTCTGAAGAATAGCTTTCTGTTCGCTCATCGTTTTTTCTCTATTATTCATAATCAGCTCTCTGAATTTTCCATATTTGTATTTTTTGCCTTTTTCTCCTCCGAACTGGTCGGCAAACCCATCAGAAAAGATATATACACAATCGCCCTGCATCAGGTGAATCTTGTGATTTGTGAAAGGCTTCCTGTCCTGATAAGCCCCAATAGGCTGCATGTCGGCTTTTATCTCGGTAAACGATGGTTCCTGATTTTTTCTGAACAGCCACAAGGGATTGTTAGCTGCAGCAAATTCCAGATCAGCTGTTCCGTCGGGGAGGTATTCGAAAAGGCACAGGTTAATGTCCATCCCGTCTTTAATATTTGAGGTTCCGTGCGACAAAAATGTTTCATCAACGAGGAGGTTAAGCTGGTCGAGTATCTTTGATGGCTGATTGAGGTGGAATTCCTTAACAGCCTGATTTAATCCGTTGAATCCGACAATAGAAACAAATGCTCCCGGAACGCCATGTCCAGTGCAGTCAACAGCTGCAATAAGCAGCTTGCCCTGACTTATAGGATGCGCCCAGTAGAAATCTCCACTTACAATGTCTTTTGGTTTATAAAAAATAAAGTATTCCTTAATGTTGGCTGCAATGATCTCATTAGCCGGAAGTATAGCCTCCTGTATGCGCTTAGCATATCTGATGGAATCCATTATGTCGCGGTTTTTTTCCTCAATAACTTCTTTTTGTCTTGTTATCTCGGCGTTGTACATGGCCAGTTGTTCGTTTGCCTTTTTCTTTAATCTGTATCGGTTGTACATAAGATACGAAACCCCAAGAAGTACAAGAATAATTGCTATACCGGACCACATCATCACTTTTTTGGTAAGAGCCTCCACCTTTCTTTCCGACTCAATCTGTGCTTCACGCTTTTGCGCAGCAAGGGTTGCTTCAAGTTCTGCAAGTTTCTTAGAGGCTTCCTCGCTGATAAGTTCCTGATATATCCTGTTGTGTTCATCGAGATAATAATAGGCACTGTCGAATTTCTCAAGATAGCTGTATGTGTTAGACAAGCCCTTGCATGCGTCCTTCAGCTCTTCTTTTATCCCTATCTCTTTTGAAATGCTTATTGCCATAGTAAAATATTTCTTAGCCATCTGAGGTTCTTTTTTAAGAATAAAAAGATTTCCCAGTTGAACACAAACGAGCGCAATCCCCTGTCCGTCCTCTATTTCCTTTTTCATGTCGAGCGACTTAAGGAACTCTGATAAAGCCAGATCTGTCTGACCGTAAAAAGCGTCTATCCTTCCCATCAGGTAATAATAGTCGGACATTATATAACTGTCTTCATTTTTAATACCAATCTCCATTGCTTTTGCCAGATACTTCCGTGCTTCGGTAAAATTATTCATGTCGACATAAACCCTGCCGATGTATAAACTTGCGTCACCAATTCGGGTTTCGTCAGCAGTCTTTAAAGCCTGCTTGAAGTATTTTAGAGATTCCTCGTAATTTTTTTGATAATAGTGGATAAGACCGATATTATTGTTGACCCTTGCTTTACCAACCTTATCGGAACATTCCTCGAAATACTTAAGGGCTTCAAAAAGCCATTTAAGTGCATCCTTGTAATTGCCCATTAAGGTATATATCTCACCTGTTGTGTTTGTAGCATAACCCAGACCTTTTTTATTGTTGTCTTTATTAAAGAGCTGTACTGCAGAGTCCATTCTAGCAAGCCCATCTTCGTACTCGTCCAGGTAGTAGTTTACGTTTCCAAGATTATATATAGCAAAACCAAGTCCCGAATTGTAGTTTTCACTTTTTGATAATCTGGCAGCTTCTTCGGCATAGCCTCTCGCAACTTCAGGGTCGTTGTTTATCTCAATAAGCGATAACTCGTTTAAAATATCTGCCTTTATTGTGTTTTTTTTAACGGTATCAAGTTGTTTTAGCAGGAGATCTGCATCTCTCTGCGCAAAAAGCAGGCAGGACGATATAATAATTAATGATGTAATTAACAGACGTTTCATATGGGCATTATATTGAGTAAAAGTAAAAGATTATTATGAAACATCAAAAAACCGTATAATAATAAAAGGCACAAATAAAAACAGCGCAGAAACTCTGCGCTGCTTCAGGGGTTACTATACTGAATCTTTTAATTACTTTCCATCATCTTGAACAGTTCGTCGAGTTTTGGTGTAAGTATTATCTCGGTACGACGATTCTTTGCGCGTGCTTCTGTGGTCTTTGCTTTATCTATTGGCACATATTCGCTACGGCCGGCAGCACTAAGCCTCGAAGGATCTACCTTACTGTTCTTAATTATTATCTTAACGATTGCGGTCGCTCTTTTTGCACTAAGGTCCCAGTTGTCTTCAACACCGCCCGATCCCTTGTAAGCAAGATCATCAGTATGACCTTCGATCATTACATTTATATCGGTATTCTGTTCAAGCACTTTTGCAAGTTCCTTGATTGCATTCTGCCCTTTGGGGTCAACTTCCCAACTGCCTGATTTGAACAGGAGTTTTTCTTCCATCGACACATAAACCTTTCCGTTGCGCTGCTCAATTGTAAGACCCTGTCCTTCGAATCCTTTAAGGGCCTTAATAACCTTTTCTTTAAGAGCTTTTACTGTTGAATCCTTTTTGCTCAGCATCGACTCAAGTTCAACAAGCCTCATACTTTTTGCGGCAAGGTCCTTGTCTTTTTCATCAAGTCTTGTCTGGAGGTCGTCGAGATTTGCCTTTTTAAGGTTAAGGTCTTTTTCAAGTTTTTTCAGTTCGTCTTCCTTAGTCTGAAGCTCATCTTTAAGCCCCTGTAACTCAGTGTATAGTTTGCGCGACTCGTTGTCCATCTCCATGTTCTTCATCTTTAACTTTTTCATCAACTCGTCGTTCAGCTCATTTATCTTATCATACTGAACAGTTAATGTGCGGTACGACTTACCCATTAATGAAGTGTCATTAATTAAAATACTTATCCTCTTGGTAAGCTCATCAACTTTCGACTGGAGCTCTGCAACCTGTTCGCTCATGGTTTTATTGTTCAACTTGAGCGAATCGCGTTCAGTATTACAGTCACTGAATTTCTTTTTCATGTCTTCGTAATGCCTTACCGGCACACACGATGTAACGAAAACGATAAAAAGAACAGCTAGCAGGATGTTTTGAATTTTCATAGTAGTCACCATTTTTGTCAAATATACATTTGTTACAATAGTATAATTTTCATTATTAGTTTTTTTACAAACAGTTGAGTGTTGATAGTTGGCCGGATATATCTGTATAGAATAAATCAGCGCTTGTGAGATATTTTTCTGCAACCGAAGCACGGACCTGACTGCCAGCAGGAACACCAAATCCCACCTAAAACATTTTGTATTATTCCTTGTTTTGGTGATTTAGCGACGGATAACTCTTTACATCAGAAATGTCAGATATCAGACTAGGTCTGATCGTGATTCCTGAATACGTACTTATAATCCAGATAATAAAGTATCTTAATTGAGAAACTGTTACCCTGCGGTTCGTGCATCAGATTACTGAAGTTTTTATAATAGCTGGGCTCGGCAATTATTCCCGAATTGCTGATAATATTCTTCCATACTACCGATAACTCGCTACCGGGCGCAAAATTCCAAGTATACTGCAGGTCGGTATTAAAAATGTTGAAGTTAATGTCGTCGCCTGAATATGCTGTAAAATCAACAAGATCGCCATCGTTGTTAAGTACTGCAAGTTCTGAGATAATCGCTTTAGACCAGTAATGACGGCAGCGGATGGTAAGTGAGGATCTGGGGTTAAAAATATACTGTCCCGATATCAGGTTAACGATGGTGGAAAGGTCTCTCTTGCTGAAATAAATGGTAATATTACCTGTTGAGTCGTAAGCTGTACCGTAAAAACCATACTGGTCGTAAGATGGTGTTATGCTTAAGCTGTAAGCCAGTTGGAATTTATCGGAGAATCTTATGCGGGGAGCCAGCTCCAGAGTATATTCATTCTGAACATTATCCAGCGTCTGCATGTACGAAAAACCTGCCTGAAAAGTGACCTTTCTTTTTTCGTCAGTGCTGTAACCTGCCCCGTAGTATGCGTATCCGCTTCTTACAAACTTCCGGCCCGGTATGCGCGACTCATAATAGTCAACCATTTCAACAGGCGAAGAACTGATAGATATCCTTGCCGACATGAAATTTCTGAAAGTCAGATATGAGTTTGCCTCAAGTGTAAGATATGCAAAATTATGACCTGTGAACTGTTCGGAATGGATTATGCTCATATTGTGATTCCACGATAGCCAGAACAATTTAGGTTTAAGTAAGGTATAATTTATCGTACCCATTGTAATAATTTCGTTGTTATTCTGCAGGTAGCCCATATCGTTTGGGTCGAACTTGTCATCAATCTCCTGCCTGTTTAAACTGAATTGTAATGCTCCAGAAGTTTTACTGAGTCCAATCTTGTATAAAAGACCGAAAGGTTCGTCCCTTTCAGGTTGCATCCTTTTGCTGGCTTTTAAATTTCCGGTTAATGAATAGTTGTTCTTTTTGTTGCTGAGTTTGAATTCTGTTCCGGTAACGTTTGCTGTATATTCATTTCCTAGAGTGTATACGTTAGAGTTAACAACACTAAGGTAAGAGTTGTTTGGCAGGTTCTGGTCTAGAACTATAAGACTGTAATTAGTGAATGGCTGTGTGTTTATCTGACGGGTCTTTCCTGTAAGTGTATCTTCGATAATTGCAATTGTATTTGATGTCATTGCATTGAAAACACCAATACCCAGACCCCATTTTGTGCGTCCCGAGATCTTTGTTGCATTAATAAGGCGTGCGTTTTCGGGATTAGACTTAACAATTTCGCTGCTGTCGGTTTGAGAGTAAGCCGAATAGTAATCCATTGGAGTACCTCCGATACGGCGTGAGTAAAAGAGATTGCATTTGCTGAAGAGTTCGGTGCCTTCGACAAAGAATTGACGTTTTTCGTTGTATTTGATCTCGAACGGGGTAAGGTTAAGAACCTTATCGTCAGACTGAACCTGGCCAAAGTCAGGGATGAGTGTTGCATCTAGTGTAAAGCTTTCGCTTAGTCCGTATTTTAGGTCCATTCCCCCGTTGGGAATGTAGCTCATCTTTTCGTTTCCTGGGAATTTCTCAGCATAGAACGAAACATAAGGATAAAGCGAAAGACGCAGCCCGGGCTTAATATCTTTTATCCCTTTCAGCACACCGTAATCGGAAAGCACATTGGTCTGGCTTTTGTCAACAAAGTCCCAGGTAGACCATTCGCCATTGCGCTTTACGCTTCTCCACATATTTATTCCCCATACCTGTTCTTCCACATTGGGAAACCTGAGAGCATCGAATGGTATTCTGACCTCAGCCACCCAGCCGCTGTCGTTAGTGCTTGTGCGGGCCTCCCATATCGCGTCCCAGGCCGGGTACTGTCCAAGGGGAGAGTATTTCACATCACTTACAACACCCGATGCCGAGATCTTGAATTCGAACATATTAAGTCCATCGTTATATGGCATTATGTCAACAGAAACAAGATCAGCGTTTATTGTTTCGAGTTCATCTCTTTTACCAAGACCCCTGTATATGCTGTCGGGGGATGAATCGTACATCATAAAACCCACATAAAGGGCCGTATTGTCGTATATGAACCAAGTAGAAGTTTGCTGTGATGGAGGACTACCATTATAAGGACCGTATTGAATGAAATTATCTGCTGGAACTGCTGTCTTCCAGCAGGCATCATTTAAAAACCCGTCAATAACGGGAGGTGTTTCTGTTCTATCTGCTGTCACCGTTTTTTTGTCCTGCTCCGTATTCTGTGAATACAAGGACAAAAAACTCAGGCAGATATATAATATTGACAGAAAATATTTCAGATAAAAATTATTTATACAAATATAACAATTGTAAAAACAAGTCAGAAATCAAATAGACAAAAGCCTATAGTTAATAGATGAAATTTGCCTTCTGACATGAATATAAGAAAAAAGCCCCTTTAAAAGGAGCTTTCTTTCTAGAATAAAAATATTAGTGAGAATTATTTGGCTATGCTTACAGCCCTTGTTTCACGTATTACAGTTATCTTAATCTGGCCCGGATAGGTCATTTCGTCCTGTATCTTTTTGGCAAGTTCAAGCGACAGGGTTTCTATTCCGCTATCTGTGATCTTTTCGCTACCTACAATTACACGTAGTTCACGGCCAGCTTGAATAGCATAAGTCTTTGTTACACCCGGATATGAAAGAGCAAGTGATTCAAGGTCGTTGAGCCTCTTAATATACTGTTCTGCAATTTCGCGACGTGCGCCAGGGCGAGCACCGCTAATTGCGTCGCAGATCTGAACGATTGGAGAAATAAGGGTTGTCATTTCTGTTTCTTCGTGATGCGAGCCGATAGCGTTGCATACTTCAGGACGTTCCTTGTATTTCTCAGCTATCTTCATTCCAGCGAGTGCATGTGGCAGATCCTTGTCTTCTTCGGCAACCTTGCCAATATC
>Ga0074195_1002153_pt1 | contig 23269 bp, 19 predicted proteins | sample EPASupsiteHSE623_FD_64525 | JGI IMG/M metagenome (GOLD analysis project Ga0074195, IMG submission 64525) | Bioremediated contaminated groundwater from EPA Superfund site, New Mexico - Sample HSE6-23 | ecosystem: Environmental > Aquatic > Deep subsurface > Groundwater > Contaminated ...
GCGATTAAAGGATGGTGTAGCTGCAATCGTAGATGCCTTTTATCACTTGAAGAATAAGTATTCTGAAGGGGGTGGATAAAACCCCTTATCATTTGATCGCAAAGAGTTTTTCATGGGAAAGGGGCAGGGCTTCCTATTTCATAGATGTGGCTTGCTATCAGTCCCCCTGGGGCAGAGGTCATGTTTCTATAGGCACTAACGGACAGTCCGTCCGCGAGGATGACCAAACCTCAGTCCAGGAGGCGCGGCTACAATCACCGCCAGCATAAATTATCCCTGCCCGGCACCATTCGACCAGTCTTGGTTCCCGGCAAAGAGCTGCAGCGCCAGTATAACCATGCCTCAAGCGCGGCGGCACAGGCCTGGGCCTGGCCATAACCAAGAGGCTTGTGGGTCTCATGGGAGGAGAGATCTGGGTCGATTCTACCCCCGGTCTTGGGTCCAAGTTCAGCTTCACCATAGATGCTGAGGTTGCCCCGGGCGAGCTCGTAGATTCAGGGAGGCCGGCTGTAGCTGCCCCCGAGAACCTCGCCCTGAAGAAGCCCCTGAGAATCCTAGTGGCTGAGGACAACCCCTCTAACCAGAAGGTGCTCGTGGAGATGCTGAGGAAGCTGGGATACAGGGCTGACATGGCTGCTGATGGACTGGAAGTCTTGGAAGCCCTCGAACGCCAGCCTTACGATCTGGTCTTCATGGATGTCAAGATGCCTGAGATGGATGGCATCGCCGCCACCAGAGAGATACGCAGGCTCTAGCCTGATAATGGCATTAAAATCATAGCCATAACGGCTTACGCCCTTGATGGTGACAGGGAGAGATGCCTCGAAGCCGGCATGGATGATTACATTGCAAAGCCTGTGAAGAAGGATGATCTGGCGGTGCTATTGCGCAATATTAACCACTAAGAATAAAATTTAGGAGATAGAAATGGTAAAATACGGAATGCCTGGAGGCTGCACAGCCGGAATCGTTAAATATTCGGTGAAGTGAAGATCATCGGATTCTGAATCGGACATAAAATCGGGGTAAACTCATGAGAAAAACTCCAGCCGCGATAGAGGTTATAGCTGCGTTAGTGCTGGTGGGATTTGGTGCCTGGTACTTCACAAGTTCCCCGACAGCCTATTTTGGAACGCCCGAGTCGATCACAGTCGGGAATATGCTCTATGAGTATTCAGGACTGATATTTATCGCAAGTGATCAGGGCTTCTTTGCCGGGAATGGCCTAAATGTGACACTGCTCAACTATGTATCGACAGTGGCCTCGATCAAAGGGATGGAGAAGAATGACACTGACATAGCACTTGTACCCGAGTATTCCATAGTAACAGAGGCGTTTAATAAAGAAGATATCAGCGTGATCGGGAACATCGATAAGTATCAGTCAGTATTTCTTATCTGCCGGAAGGACAAAGGAGTTAATGACTTTTCTGACCTTAAAGGCAGAAGTATAGGCGCTACCCGGTCCACGATTGGAGAATTTTATCTGGGCAGGTTCCTCGACCTGCACGACATGCACATGGGTGACGTGACTCTGGTGGATATGCCGACCTCACAATATGTTCAAGCCTTTACAAATGGCAGTGTCGACGCCGTTGTAGTCGTGTATAAATATCTCGATCAAAGTAAAGAGCGATTAGGTACCAACCTGACGGCATGGCCGATACAGAGCAGTCAGGAAGGTTATGTAGTCCTGGCATGCAGGAACGACTGGGCTGCCAGCCATCCAGAGACGATAAATAAATTCCTGAGATCGATGATACAGGCCGAGGAATATGCAATTACGCATCCGGATGAAGCAAAGGCAATCATACAAAAATGGATGAATTATACGGATGCGACAATGGACGCTATCTGGCCCGATCACCAATATTCTCTCACGCTTGACCAGTCGCTCATCCTGGCCATGGAGGATGAAGGGCGCTGGATGATCAGAAATAATCTCACTTCAGAGAAGACGATACCTGATTTCAGGAAATATCTTTATACGGAAGGCCTGGAAGTTGTAAGGCCAGAATCAGTAAATGTCATTGGTTGAAGTGAGCACCATGGGAATTGGCCTTGGGGAAAAGCCATGAGAAGAAAAGATGCGACGATGGCAGTCATCGCCATGATAGTGCTGGCCGGACTTGGAGGATGGTCTATCCTGGGCTTCCAGAAAAACACCGAGAAACCTGTGGAATCGATCATGGTTGCGTATTCGCCCTTCGAGTCATGCGCACTGTTCCTGGTAGCCGAAGACCTCCAGTTTTTCGCCCAAAACGGCCTCAACCTGACCCTGCACAGGAGCGACTCAGGTGCAGCCGCGCTTGAAGAGATGCTAAACGGCAAAGCGGACCTGGCGGCAAGTGTCTCCGAGTTTCCCCTGGTCAAGAAGGTCTTCCAAGGCACCCCGGTCCGTGTCGTGACCAACATCGACCGGGCTGAGTACATCTTTATCGTCGCCAGGAAGGACAGAGGGATCAAGAACCCCTCGGACCTCAGGGGAAAACGGATTGGGACTGCCAGGGGATCCATCGCCGAATTTTACCTCGGGAGATTCCTCTCCCTCCACGGCTTGGGGATGCAGGACATCCATTATGTGAGCCTGAAAACGCCCCCGGAAGCCTCGAGCGCAGTCGTGGACGGGCGCATCGACGCTTCCGTCCTCGCCCAGCCGTATGCAGACCAGGCAAGGGATCGCCTGGGCCATAACGCCACCGTCTGGCCTGCACAGAATAATCAGCCTATGTATGCGCTGGTCGTCTCCACTGAGGGGTGGATAGCAGGGCATCCAGAGCACATCACCCGGTTCCTTCGGGCCCTCGCAAAGGCCGAGGAGTATACGAGCACCCACCCAGCCGAGGCCCAGGCAATCGTGCAAAGAAGGCTGAATTTCAGCGATGCATATATGGATACCGTCTGGCAGCAGAACCAGTTCTCGCTCTCGCTTGACCAGTCGCTCATACTTGCCATGGAGGATGAAGGAAGATGGATGATCAAAAATAATCTCACCACTGAAAAGACGATACCCGACTTCAGGGACTATATCTATACAAAGGGCCTAGAGGCCGTACAGCCGGAATCAGTGAATATCATCGGGTGAAGCAATGGATCATGGAAACCAGGATGTCTGTGCAATAGTTGAGGGGGTCAGCAAATCATCCTCCGAAAGAAATATCAGTATGACCTTAAATCTCATGACGGCATATGCACTGCGGCATCGCCCGACATGGTCGAGGCTGGAGACTGAGATGGCAGAGATTAAGCGTTGCAGCCCTGATGCATCCCGTCGTCAGCGGGATCTGCTTGATGGATTGATAAAAAACCTGAGTGTCAGCCTTGAATGGCTGCAGATCTGCAGGGTATAGAAGGATGCAGAGAAATCTACTTGCTGTGATTGCAGCCATCGCCCTGATCTCGCTTGCAGGGCTTGGTGCGTGGCATCTTCACAGTTCACAAAAAGCCTATGCGGGCGCGCCTGAAAACATCACCATAGGCGTGCCTATGATGGCAGATTCGTCTGCGCTCATCTTCATTGCAGATGATAAGCACTTTTTTTCGGATAACGGCCTCAATGTAACTCTGAAGGTGTATGATGCAGGGCTGTATGCAGTCAACGATATGCTAAACGGCAAAAACGACCTTGCAGTGGCCACAGAGTTCGTCATTGTAGGCAAATCGCTCCAGCACGAAAAGATTCGCACCATAGGGTCCATTGCCAAATACCAGATCCACTACCTCATTGGCAGGAGAGACCGGGGGATTGAAGATGTCTCAAACCTCAAGGGGAAGAAGATCGGCTATGCCCGCGGCACCTCCGGAGAATTTTATCTGACCAGGTTCCTTGAGCTGCACGGCATCAGCATATCGGATGTGGTCCTGGTCGATGTCGGTCCATCCCGGTATGCAGATGCCATAGGAGATGGAACGGTCGATGCCATTCTTGCTTGGGACCCCTATACCGACGAGATCAGAGAGCGGCTTATGCCAGATCTGGTCATCTGGCCTGCTCAAAGCGGCCAGCTGGGGTACTGGAACCTGGTGTGCAGGGACGACTGGGCAAAAGAGCACCCTGAGCTGATAAACCGGGTCCTGAGATCCATTGACCAGGCAGATCTATATGCCACCTATCATCCAGATGATGCAAAGGCAATAGTCCAAGAGCGGCGCCACTATTCAGATAAGTATATAGCTGCCACCTGGTCCAACACCCAGTTCTCTCTCTCACTTGACCAGTCACTCATCCTGGCCATGGAAGACGAAGGAAGATGGATGATTGCCAACAACTTCACGAGTGAAAAGATGATACCTGATTACAGGAGCTATATCTATGCAGAGGGCCTGCAGGAAATAAAGCCGTATGCAGTGAATATCATAGAGTGATTTGAGGCGCTATGAAAATCAGGACTCAGTTGATCATCAGCATGGTCTTCTTCGGCCTAGCTCTGGCTATAATCTCAGCATCTGTAATCACCACCAACCAGCAGGTTGAGAGGCTAAATAAGCAAGAAGAGCTGGCAAAGAGTATCGAGCTCAAGGTAGGTGAGCTCAGTTACTTATCCAACGACTATCTTCTGTACCATGAACGCCAGCAGGTAGAGAGGTGGGAGTCAAAGTTTTCTTCATTCTCAGCTGACCTCTCGAACCTGACAGTGGACAGGCCTGAGCAGCAGGCGCTCCTCAACAATATGGTGGCAAACCAGCATAGGCTAAAGGAGATCTTTGATGATATAGTATCTGGGACTGAGGGCGAGCCTTTGCTCTCACAAAAGGCTTCAGACCCTGCATTTATTCAGGTCTCTGGAAGCAGAATGGGCGTCCAGACCCAGGGGATCGTCTTTGATGCCTCCCGCCTCTCAAGGATGCTAAGAGAGCAGGCGGATGAAATGGAACAGAGGAATAACCTTCTCATCTTTGCCCTGATGGGAGCATTCGTGGCCTTTCTCCTGAGCAATTATCTCCTGATTTACCGCCGCACACTCAAATCGATCTCCGACCTCCAGGCCGGGACAAAGATAATTGGTGCTGGAGATCTTGATTTCTCCATAGATGATAAGAATAATGATGAGATAGGCGAGCTGGCCCGCGCCTTCAACCTGATGACTGCAGACTTGAAGACGGTCACTGCTTCAAAAGCCGATCTGGAGAGGGAGATGGCCGAGCGCAAAAGAGCTGAGTCTGCACTGCGCGTGAGCGAGGAGCGCTTTCGAAGCCTCATGGATTACATGCCAGGTGCCCTCCAGGGGTATCAGACCGACGGCACAGTCACTTACTGGAACAAAGCCAGCGAGAAGCTCTACGGCTACACTGCGGCCGAGGCTGTAGGCAGGAATCTTGGAGACCTCATCATCCCTCCAGAGATGAAAGACCATTTCGCAGAGGCCCTCTCATCCGGAAAGGAGATCTCCATGTCAGGTGAGTTCATACCGCCAGGAGAGTTGGACCTGCTCTGCAAAGACGGAGGCCGGGTTCCAGTCTACTCGACCCATACAGCAGTGTGCAGCCAGGACTATCCTACAGAGCTCTTCTGCCTGGATCTCGACTTGTCAGAGCGCAAGCAGGCTGAGGAGAAGCTCAGGGAGACGCGAGATTACCTGGAGAGCCTGATCAACTACGCCAATGCCCCCATCCTGGTCTGGGATACGTCCTTTAAGATCACAAGGTTCAACGGGGCTTTTGAGAGGCTGACTGGAAGGAGGGTCGAGGACGTCCTCGGCCAGCCGCTGGATATCCTCTTCCCTGAGGAGACGAGAGAGGTGTCCATGGGCCATATCCGGAGGGCTCTCTTTGGCGAGAGGTGGGAGGTAGTCGAGATTCCAATCCTGCTCACTGACGGGTCTGTCAGGACAGTATTATGGAACTCTGCCAATGTGCTCGATAAAAACGGAGGAGTGGCTGCCACCATAGCCCAGGGCCAGGACATAACTGAGAGAAAGCAGATGGAGATGGAGCTTCTTTTGGCCAGGGACGATCTTGAGCAGAGGGTCCTTGAGAGGACAGTCGAGCTATCTGATGCCAAAGAGAACCTGGAGGTGGCCAATGAAGAGCTCTCTGTGGAGCTTGAGCACCACCAGAAGCTCGAAAATGATCTCTACCAGTCCAAACAGGAGCTGGAGGTGGCCAATGAGGAGCTCTCCGTGGAGCTTGAGCTGCACCAGAAGCTTGAAGCCGATCTCATCCGCGCCAAAGAGGCAGCAGAGGCTGCAGCAGATGCCAAGGCCGCTTTCCTTGCCAATATGTCCCATGAGCTTCGAACTCCCATGAACGCTGTAATTGGCTTTTCAAGCCTGCTCCTGGACGACAACCTGACTCCTGTGCAGAAGGACTATATTGAGTCCATCAGGCTTGGTGGTGAATCTCTTCTAGCTTTAATCAACGATATCCTGGACGTGTCAAGGGCAGAGAAGGAGAAGATAGAGCTGGAGCATCAGCCTCTAAGCCTCAGGCGCTGCATAGAGGAGTCCCTGGACCTGGTGGCGCCTGCTGCCTCCGGGAAGGGCCTGGACCTCTCTTACACAATCAGCTACGGCACGCCGGATACTATCAGTGGAGATTCAGGAAGGCTTAGGCAGATTTTAGTCAATTTGCTCTCAAATGCAGTCAAGTTCACTGATGCGGGAGATGTGTCAGTATTTGTCTCCTCCAAAACCCTGGATGAAAACAAGTGCCAGATCATCTTTGAGGTCAGGGATACAGGCATTGGAATACCTGAGGATGCCTTGGGCAAATTATTCAAGCCCTTTGGCCAGGTTGAACACGTCATAAGCCGAAAGCGTGATGGCGCTGGCCTTGGCCTGGCCATTTGCAAGCATTTAGTGGAACTGATGGGCGGCGAGATCTGGGTAGAGAGTATTCCTGCCAAGGGGTCAAAGTTCCACTTCACCATCCAGACTGAAGCCGTCAAGGGCAAGCATCTGGATTTAGGAGAGGCTGGCATTGACGCCGCTTACAAGAACATCTCGGAGCACAGGCCAATGTCAATACTGGTGGCTGAAGACAACCCCTCGAACCAGAGGGTGATCGTGGAGATGCTAAAGCGTATGGGATATCGTCCTGATGCTGTGGCAGATGGAAAGGAGGTCCTCCAGGTCCTCCAAATCCGGCCTTATGACCTGGTCCTCATGGACGTCAGGATGCCTGAGATGGACGGCATCACCGCCACAAAGGAGATAAGAAAGCTCTGGCCATCTGAGAAGCAGCCCCGCATTGTTGCCATCACCGCCTACGCCATGGAAGGCGACAAAGAGATGTGTCTTAAAGCCGGGATGGATGACTACATAGCAAAGCCTGTCCAGAAGAATGAGCTTGAGTCAATTCTTATGAAATACTCTGGAGAGCCTGCCTGATGGCAGCGTTTCTCCAGACAGTTCTGACTTTGACGGGCATGACTCCGGTCACGTGTCGTGCCCCGGTTATAATGTAGTGCCATTTCATGAAACGTTATACCTATTTTGAGAGGACGCTAAGGGGACTCATTGCTATATAGCTACGAACCTGACCACCCGTAAAGTTAGGCAGATAGGGTCGATACATTAGGATTCGTTGTGCATAATAGGCACAAGCTCCTACTGATATAAACCAACATCATCTGCCGCAAAAGACGTACGAAAGGTTGTCCCTGGTATTGAGAAGATCAGCAAGCCGTCTTTGTGGTTAGATCTATGTCTGGTTGGAGCCTGTATCATTGATTTGAGTTTCAAGTTTCGAAACATCCCAAGTGTTAAATAGTAATTAGCCTTAACCGGGCAGGTTGCTCTTGACCCTGGTGGGATTGAGGATCTGGCGCATAGTGGTCAACTCTGTTGCACCAAGAGGTAGTAATGTATGAGCCCTCTAGCTAAAATGTGCCCTATTCCACAGGTTCTGGCATATCGCTCAGGGTCTGCTGATAAAAAGATTCTAAGCATGGAGGGAGAGCCCGCTGAAGATCTTGCTTTTTGAGGATAACCCCCTCGATGCCCGCTTGATTCAGAGGATGCTGAAGGATAAGGGAACTCTTGGCTTTGAGTTGGAACATGCCTATAGGCTGGATGCAGGTTTGGCCCGCCTGACAGAGGCGAAGTTCGATCTATTGCTTCTGGACCTGGAGCTGCCAGATAGCAGCGGACTGGAGACTCTGAGGAAAGTTAAGGCCTGCAGTCCAACAACGCCGCCAATAGTGGTCCTGACCGGCCTGGACGACGATGAGGCCGGCACTCAGGCGGTCCAGGAAGGGGCACAAGACTATCTGATAAAGGGACAGGTGACGAGCAGCCTTCTTGTCAGGTCCATTCGCTATGCCATAGAGCGCGGGCATGCAGAAGAGCTGCTTCGCAAAAGCGAGGAGAAGCTCAGGTTAAGCGAGGCAAAGTACCGCACAATTGTGGAAACCGCCAATGAGGGCATCTTGGCTATGAACAGCGAACTGGTTATCACATTTGTTAATCAAAACATAGCCACAATGCTTGGCCGCCGACCTGCTGAGATGGTGGGCCGACGTGTGACTGATTTCATGTTCGAAGAAGATCTCCAGGATGATCAGGCATGGACGAACTCTCTTTACATGAGCATATCGGGAAAGTACGAGCGCAGGTTCAGGCATAAGGATGGCAGCTCGAGGTATATGATCGTATCAGCTACTGCCTCAGAGGATTGCGAAGGCAGATTTGCTGGATCATTTGCCATGTTCACTGACATAACTGCGCGTAAGAATACCGAGCAAGCCCTGATGGAGAGCGAGCATCGCTAAAGAAACCTCTTTGAGTCGATGGATGAGGGCTTTGCCCTCTGCGAGATGATCTATGATGAAGCGGGACCGCCAGTCGATTTCCGTTATCTGGCCGTGAACCCTGCATTCGCCAGGCTGACTGGCCTGCCTGTGGAGAGAGTCGTTGGACGAGCCGTCAGTGAGTTGATACCAGGTATAGAGCCGTTCTGGATTGATGCCTATGGTCGGGTGGTGGAAAGCGGAATAAGCGAGAGGATTGACAACCCCGTCTCAGTGCTTGGCAAGCACTACGAAGTATATGCCTGGCGCTCTGGCATAGGGCGATTTGCAGCAGTCTTCGGCGACATGACTGAAAGAAAGCAAATGGAGGAGGAGCTTAGACGGTCGCATGACGAGCTGGAGCAGCGTGTCTCAGAGAGGACTGCGGAGCTTGCAGTCTCAAACAAGCTGCTTTTAGCAGAGATTGCAGAGAGAGAACGTGCTGAAGAGACGATCACCGCCTCCCTTAAGGAGAAGGAGTTTCTTTTAAGGGAGATCCACCACCGGGTCAAGAACAACCTTCAAGTGATCTCCAGCCTGCTTTACCTGCAATCTAGGAGGACCAGCGATAATCAAATCCAGGGCGTGCTCCAGGACAGCCAGAACAGAGTCAAATCCATGGCTCTGATCCATGAGAAGCTGTACATGTCCCAGAAGCTGGCCAGGATCAACCTGGCAGAATACACAAAGAGCCTGGTTGATTATCTCTACCATTGCTATGATATTCACCTCGACAGGATATCTCTAAAGCTTGATGCTGAGAAGATCGTGGTCGGAGCAGATACTGCAATTCCCTGCGGCCTTATTATCAACGAACTGGTTTCAAACTCACTCAAGCACGCCTTTCCCGAGGGCAGAAGTGGGGAGATTTACATAAAGATCAGCTCTGAGGGAGAACAGTGTTTCAAGATGGTGGTCGGAGATGATGGAATAGGTTTTGAGGCAGACCCAGAGAAGGCCAATACTCTGGGCCTGCTCCTGGTCAGCACCCTGACAAAGCAGATAGACGGAAGCATCAAGCTTGATCGCAGTCAGGGCACCAGGTTTGAGATCGCTTTTAAGGAGCTGAAATACAAAGAAAGGCGCTGAAGAGATCTTTCCTCAAGAGGAAAAACTATATTCGGTTCTTGTGCATCGAGTCTGCCTCATGCTAACAGGCAGCATTGATGACGCGCCAGATTCACGGCCTGGAAATAAAAGAGGTGCCTTAGTAGTTATCGGTTGTTGTATGGCACTCTTCTGGCCGGGCGCCCTGAACTTCGGCTTTCCCGGAGTTATGGCGCCTCTATGGCAGGAGATGTTCCATATAGGGCGCGGAGCCAGTGGAAACACCATCTTCTTCATGCTGGCAGCTGTAGGCATCTTCATGTCCCTGGTCGGGCGATGGCAGGAACGCCACGGCACAAGGACCATGATGGCCATAGGCATCATCATCAGCAGCTTAAACTCAATCCTTGCCGCGTACCTCTCAAGCGTCTCCATGCTCTATCTCTGGGCATTCATCACAGGCCTCTCATCCTGCTTCGTCTACATCCCGGCACTGACCCTGGTCCAGAAATGGTACCCGGAGAAGAAAGGACTGGTGGCGGGAATCGCCAGCATGGTCTTTGGCCTCTCAGCTGCTGTCATGTCGCCATTGTTTGGAGAGATGTTATCCAGCCTGGGGTATGTGCCCATGAACTACTACATTGCAGTCCTCACACTCATAACCGGCCTGATAGGCGCCCACCTGTCCAGGTCTCCAGGTCCAGAGCTCTACGGAAGACTATCCTCTGCCATAACGCCTGAGATAATGAGCAAGTGGAGGGCGTCCATGACAATACATGAGAGCATAAGGACCAGGAGCTTCTGGTTCCTGTGGATCACATGGGCCATGCAGGGAGCAGCAGGCATAGCAATGGTTGCGCTCTCTACAGGCTACGGGCTTTCAAAGGGACTGGCACTTGAGTCTGCAATCCTCATACTGACTGCTTTCAATACCACCAACGGCCTCGGTCGGGTGGCGAGCGGAGTTTTATCAGACATCTACGGCAGAAACAGGATCATGAGCATGACATTCTTTGCTGCAGGCGGGGCATATCTCCTTTTGCCCCATGCAGGCAGCCTCGCTTCGTGCACAGTCCTGGCAGCGGTGATTGGCCTTTCCTTTGGCACGCTCTTCTCAGTCTCTGCACCGCTGGTCACAGACTGCTTCGGCCTGAAGCACTTCGGGGCCATATTTGGGCTGGTCTTCACAGGGTACGGCTTTGTGGCAGGGCTGCTGGGGCCGTCGCTCAGCGGCTATGTGCTGGACCTGACTGGTGGCAACTTTTCCATTGTGTTTTTTTACCTGGCGACATTCTGCCTGGCCTCAGGGGTGCTTATAAGACATGTCGTGCCTTTGCAATAAAAACGTCCTATAAATTATAGCATGAATCATAATGCTTTGACCTGCGAGCCTTATGGTCCCGTCTGGAAGTGCGGGCTCTCCATCATCCAGAAAGCCGTCTCCATTCCTGTCATCAAATTTAACGCCGCTTATTCCAAGACCGCTAGAGCTGGCGTCCTCTGCAGATAGAACCGGCATAATTAGGCCAAACCAAATTGCTCCAATTATCAGGCTTGAGATAGATGCATTATGGAGATAAGACTTGCTCATTTTATAATACCGCCGATATTTCTATGACCAGCAGCGGTATCGTGTATAAAAGTTTCGGGGCCCTGGTGCCATGATTTTGCGAATGCTTTGGGGAGTTTTGAGGAGTGGAATCTAGTACATCGAGGCTAAAACAAGTCCGCAGATACATCAGGATAGACTATGCTTCTGGGCGGGGCTACTTGCAGGCAGGTCCCAGGCCATGGATGCGTGGTCCAACTAAAACGTCTGGGCAGATGCCTTGGCCCAAAAACTCTTGGGGGAACACTTCAGATAATAAGCAGTCGCTGCATGATCGCTGCTTGATGAATCGATAGCATATCACATGGCACTTCAAGGACGTTGATTATATGCGAATCTGAGGCTATCATCCTCTTGTGGCGGCTGTAGCTTGAATGCGGGTGTGTTCCCCCCCAAACCCTCATGAGCTATAAGCTCATGCCCGAAGTATGTAAAAGATAATTAACATCGATGGTTTAATTTCATCCGATATGGGTAGAGAAGGCTGACCCCCTCTTGGGAGAAGGGATCTCGTTTCCTCCTGGAACTAACTCTCTCTTGAAACTGGCTAAGACTGATCCATTATCTATGAAAGAAGCGCCGTAGGCCTCGCTGGCATCTGTGAGTGTCCTTGTAACCCCTGCTGATGTAAATGAATCTGTTCTAGCAGAGTGAGCATTATAGCTGGGATAGGACCGCTCCTCGCTCATAGAGAGCAGATATGACGATGCCAGACCCGACCGCGGTCCGTTTTCCTCCCACAACGATGAGGCTGGCAGTGAAGTCTTTGTTGCATCTACTGTCTCCAACTGGGTTTTCATGCCCGGCGGTTGGTAAACAATTGGACCGGGTGTGATTGAATCACCCATCTTGTAGGTAGTAGCAGTTGCAGATAGATCGCCTGATGTGTGGGACTCAGATTTGCTGATTCCATCAGAGAGCGTGTAGGATCCATACCCTGAAGTCTGTCCAGATACTGCCCCGTCAATGGCGCTTCGTATACTCAGGCTATCTCTACTGGATGATAGTGATAGGTACTCAAAGCTACAGGTTGTGATCCCATAATTAAATCCTTAATACATTTAAATGTCTCTGCAGCAGCATGGAAGAATAACACCGAGGTATATCTTTATCTGAATGTTCCGATTAATCAGAGCAGTGAAGCCTCAGTGAGACCAATAGCTAACGCATGTGCAGGGTTAAGAGCTTCAGCCGTTAGCTTCGAGATCGCGTTATTCCACATGGGGCTATCACTTTTTTTCGGATTGTTTTCTAAAGAATTCGTTATCAATCGGCCCAAAACTAAACCTAATTACGGTTATCATCTAGGATCATATTTAGAAGTTGCCGAAGGGTTTACATACCTTAGCGCTAAATCTGCAATAGCTCATCCCAATTATATCGAGGGCTGGGAAAGTCTAGTAGAGGGGAATCGAGGGGATGGACCTGGCTTTCCTTTTTCTTTTATTATTATGACTTGAGTAGAGGTCAGTAATTCAACGTTCAGGTAACAAGTTATGATTACCTAACCTCTGCAGCTATATATTGAGCGGGAACTGTTATAAAATAAATGGTGAGATTCATATGGAAAAGATTGAGCGTTTGGATGTCTGCGCCGAGATGGCGTGTATAGACTTTGAGCTGGAGGCTCTGCTGGAATCTCACCCGGAGATTGCTCAGGGCCATGAGAAGGACCTGGAGGAGCTTGGATTGGCGATCTACCTCCCTGTCAGCCCACGGACGAGGAATGGTTGAAGGCCAGATTGATATTCATGTCTCTTGCGTAGGTGAGCCAGGCGTAGAACCAGGCGAGCGCATAAGACAGGTGCCCGCCAATTTATTGGAGGGAGAGTATCACAAATCCGGCTTCTGCGGATTTGGCCTCTTGAGCCTCTCCAGAAGCTCGCAGGCCTTGCACAGGTCCTTTATGCACGGCTCCTTGCAGATCCTGCACTCTTTTAGATCTATCTGAGGATACCTGCCTGCCAGAGAGTCAGCTATGGTATCAAACCCCCTGAGCAGAGAATGCTTGGTTCCAGGAAACTTATTCTCCAGGCCGTTTAGCATATCCCTGACATCCGATCTGAATGACAGGCCGGCATATGGACACTCGGCCATCTTCACATAAAAGCCCTGGACCATGCAGTACAGCGCCACCTCTCTCTCTGGGATGTCCTTGATGGGCTTGATCCTTGGGACCAATCCCTTTTGCACCCTCCTGGGCGCAAACCTTGCCAGGCGCTCTATGTCGGCCTTGAGGTAGTTCATGGCTATGGACTGGGCCTCGTCGTCCAGGTCGTGGCCTGTGGCCACTTTGGTTGCACCAAGCTCTTTAGCTGTGCGATTTAAGAGCGTCTTTCTAAAGACGCCGCAGAAGGTGCAGGGGGCTTCCTTCCTGCCTGCCACGATCTCGTCAAGGTCCAGTCCCAGCTTATCCTTGAATGAGACCACCAGATGTTTTACCCCAAGATCGGACGTGATCTTCCTGGCCGACCTTATGGTATCTTCCCGGTATCCCTTTATGCCCTCATCTATGGTGATGGCCACGAGCTCCACATCCTCTCTTGGAGATAGAATCTTGTTTAAGATGTAGAGCAGGGCCGTGCTGTCCTTTCCACCGCTTAAGGCCACAGCTATGAGGTCGCCTTTCTCGACCATATTGCCTTTTTGCATGGCCTCCCCGACCTTCTGCTCGAAGCTCTCTGTAAAATGCCTCTGGCAGAGGTGGGTGCCAGAGTACCTCTGGGATATGATGGCGTTATCATTGCATCTGGAGCACTTCATTCCTGCCTCGAAATCTTGGGATGCTTGAAGTGGCTTTATAGATTTAAATGATGCTGCTCGGATAGACTTCAAGATTGATGCAGCCCTTTCAAGAGAATATAATATGCCAAAAGCTTGAAATTCAAGCCAAGGTCCGGAGTCGAACCGGATTGGTATTGCTCTGCAGGCAATTGCGTGGCCGTTCCGCCACCTTGGCTCTTTGCAGCGGGCTGAACTGTATCTTGGTTTATTCAACCTGCACCGAAGATTTGAGATATTCAGCCTATATAAGACTTGCCCTACGGACGAATCTGTCAATTGCACGAGAGCCCTTATTTGGCACATGTGCATTCACATGGGCAAAAAGGATTACCGGGATGAGTTTGCTGATGGGCTGAATAGCCCATAAGCCAAATCACTCGCGATAGCCAAGCTTTTTTGCCTGTTCCATTGCCGCCTCTGCCTCGACATACTTGTGTATGGCCTTGAAGGCAGCCGACTTCATGGCCCATACTTTTGCATTCTTGGAATTCAGCTCTGCAGCCTGATCAAAGCACTTGATGGATTCGGCGCCCTTGCCCAGGAGATACAGTGCCTTGCCTTTGTTTATCCAGGCATCTTCGTTCTTTTGGTCCTGTTTCAAGGTTTTATTATAATACTTTACAGCATCTTCATACTTGCCCTGGCGCCGGAGTGCATCGCCCTTCCAGTTCCATATCCAGGGCGCACTCTTAAGGCCGGTCTCAGGCGCCAAGTCAAAGGTCTCTGCAGCCTGTTCATACTTGCCCAGGCTTATGAGGGCACTGATCTTATCATCCCAGGCATCGACGTTCTTGGCGCTCTGATCTATGAGCTTGTCGCAGCACTGTATCTTGCCACTCCAGGCATCTTCATTTCCGGGATCAAGATCTATAACCTTCTCATAGCATCTCATGGCATCCATATATTTATGCTGATAATACATTGCTCTGCCCTTGAATACCCAGGCCTCTACATCTTTTGGCTCTTTTTGTATGACTCTGTTGAGGCTTTTAATAGCATCTTCATACTTGCCGCTGGCAAAGAGATACTTTCCCTGCTTCAAAGAGTCGCTATTTCCCATGGTTACCTCGTGAATGGATTATGATTACTAATATATCCTCTTTATTCATGCTTCATGACATCCAAAGGAAGGCAACCCTTGAGCACACTACATGGCCATCCTTTAGGGATACCCTTGCAGGAGCTGACATTTGCCAAACCTCTGCATGACTTCCAGGGATGAATATGGCTTTGAGCCATTCTCGAAGGTCGAGTTTAACTTGCGACTCTGATTAAGCGATTACATATTTGCATCCAAAGGAGACGTTTCCCTTCGAGTTGGGATCAAAGAACTTGTAGGTCTTGGAATCGGTCCAGTATATGACCACTGTATGGGGCTGTCCGGTGCCTGGGATCTCTCCTATGGCTATTCCACAAGGGCAGCCCTTGAGATATTCATGAACCAAGACCATTCCCTTCAATGCCCTGTCATCGCAGTCCCAGTACTCTGATCTATAGTCCCCGTAATCTACGTTCTTCAGCACTTCCAGTATCCGATCCTCAGTGAAGGCCCATTGATGAATATTATCAAGGGGCACGATAACGCAATCGGGATAGAGCATATCGCCTATAAACTGCCCTTTGCCGCTTCCTGTAGGCTGGCGGGGAATCCTGGTAGGCCTGGTAGGCCTTGCAGTCCTGGCACTGCCGGCAGCTTGAAATGAGCCATCGCAAAATGAGGGATATTCGTCTCTGACCTTTAGGTAATCGGCTATGTGGACCTTTGCAGAGGAGATCCACCACAGGTGAGAGGCATTAAGGCAGAACTGCGGCTGGTACTGGCGCTCAGATCCGTCTCTGGCCAGAGAGTCTGCTGAGACCAGTGTTGGTGGCAGGGACTTTTGGGTTGGCTCCAGGAGGCACCATTTCCCTTCCTCGCTCTGATAGACTGCCCAGGCGTGGCCAAAGCTGCCCTCCTTTGAGACTATTCTGCCAAGGACCACCCTGACGCACTGCTCCGAAATCCCGCTGGCTATCATCAAAGAGACCATAAGAAATGAGAGATCCTCTGAATCTCCCTTGCCCAGAGTCAGGGTTTCTTCGGGGAAGAGCCAGTAGCTTCCCAGTCCCTCAGCCTCCTTATCAGGCACGTACTTTAAGGACTCAGTCACATACTTCCAGATCTTCCATGCCCGAAGGTCAAAGGTCCCTGCCTCTCTGCCCGCAGGCAGGTCCATCTCCTTGAGGGCTCTGGCCAAGGCCTCGCTATGCTCAGTTGAGACCCATTCTCGAATGTCAGTGGGAATATAGATATTATCATATCCAAGCACAGCACGCTTATCCCATATTATCGTATCCCTGATTATGGCATCTCCTGCCCAATTGTAACTTAAAGCCAATGGAAACACCCCTCAATTCTATCATAATAACTTTATATTGTTATATTTAAGCCTGTCGATGATTCAGCATAGATCTGGAGGCATAACCAACGGCTATCGATCAGGATAGCATCTGCCCTTATAGGGTATGCACCTTGGAACCTGGGATCGGTAGGCTCTGTATTCATCTCCGAACTGGGCCTGCAGCCTCCTCTCCCAGTGGAGGGAGCCCAAAAACAGATAGAGCGAGATCAGAGCATAGATGAGGAGCAGGTTTGAGGTCATGAACGGCGTCAGCCAGATGGTTGTTAGGCCTGATAGAAGGAATGGATCTCTAACCCAGCAGTATATTCCTCGTATGGCCAGTGGCTGGCGGCTCTCTTGATCGAGCTGCGCCTTAATCGAGAATCTGTGAGGAGCATCAGTGAAGGCTCTGACCGATCCAACTGCGCTGACAGCCTGTGCGCAGAACATGGCCAGCATCACAGGCAGAGGAGCCAGGTAGAGAAGGCGGCCTGGGGAGGTGATGAGCATCAGTGCCAGAGGAACTATGGTAATCAGGGCAATCATGCCAAATGCCTTGGTATACCAACGGTCTATCCCCGTGCCAAGTCTCCCTCTGGCCAGAGTCTTGAATCCAAGGCTGGAAAGAAGGCTGTGCACCAGAGCAAAGCAGATGAGATAGGCGACCAGGATTTCAGCAGTGAAAGGCAAATGAAATGACCTCGGGCCCTTATTCCAGTAGATCATATTTGACACTTGCCACTGAGGAGATGCATCTTTGAGAAAGGCTCCATCTATACCTATAGTATGCCCCTATATAATAATATATTCCTATATGTATTTACACAGGGGATCGAAGAAGCAAATCATCAGCTTTATAATGAAAGGAGGGAGGAGCAAAAGTCAAAGGTGTAGGAGGGAGAAAAGAGGCTTGACTTTTGCCATTCCTATATACGACATTGGTCGAATTTAAAGTTTTCGGTTTAAGGCAATTGACGAATGAAGGATCTAATCTGTCGATCTCTCAAACATCGAATAGCCTTATATTCGCCTGATATATAACCTTTAGCGATATAGGAACGCTTGTATCTCTAGCTTAAGAGAACCTGGGTTGTGCTGAGGGATGAATAGATATTGCATAAAGGATCTATTAATCCATTAAGCGATGGGAATGAAGATAGGGTCGATAAGGCCGGCGAGATGCTGGGGGAACCAGTGGAATGCATTGGGATTCAAAGGCGCCATTCCATATTATTCCTGCCCAGGCATTCCCTTGATCTCACGGGGCTCTGTTAGGGGTCTATCGGCCCTACTCCAAAACTATTTCGCCAAGTAATGCCAATGAAAATGGCAGGAGAACCTTGAGATGGCTGAACAGAGAACATACTATGCACCGGGAGTGGATCTAAGAGATCTGGCCGCGATCATATCCAGATGGTTCCAGGCCAGGGATTTCCGGGCTCAGGTCTTGAACTCGGCTGGAGGCGGCTTTGTAATCCAGGCCAGACAGCCTGAGTCATGGAAGTCATTCCTTGGACTTACCAATGCCCTGACTGTGACATTGACTCCCAAGGGCAGCGATCTGGTGGTCGAGACCGGAGCCGGATTATGGGTGGATAAGGTAGCGGCTGGAGCTGTGGGCATAATCTTCCACCCCCTGCTGATCACCGCCGCCTATGGAGCCTGGAGGCAGAGCCAGCTTCCAGAGAAGATCTTCAATATGATAGGCGACTACATCTCTGATAGGTACGGCCCGGGAACGGCTCTGGCAGCTACCAGCAGCAGAAAAGTTGCTGTGACCGGGAATGAAGAGTCAGCACTTTCTGCCAGCCAATGGAGATGTCCATCATGCGGCCAGGCCACTGGAGACGGGGCTAAGTTCTGCGAGCAGTGTGGAACCAAGCTGCCTGAAGGAGAAGTGACGCGCCCCTCATCCAGAATAACGGTTGAGTGAGATATCCGCATATAGCCAAAGGCGAGGGCTATGCCCTCACCTAAACTACAATTGATATCATGGTGTCATCTGGGCTGAGATTGCTAAATATGTTGCGTTGAGAGATGTGATCGCTCTGCAGGCCTTCATATCTTCTCAAGCTCAACCTCCAGCCTGACCATGCCGACATGAACCAGCCCATTCTCATCCAGGGGGTGGGACTGAATGTAAAGATCCACCACCTCATTTACTAACTCTTGCCTCTGATCTGCGCGAACTCGCTCCAGATAAGGCAGCCAGGTGGTGCTCATCCACGAGGCCAGTCCACCTCGCCCTTTCTGCACCATATCTTTCTGGATCAGATCCACACGTATTGCCTCAAGTCCAGCATCCTCTGCCCAGGCCCTGTACTCCTCTGGGCCAAAGAAGCCATATGGAAAGCGAAACTCCCTGAAACTCTCAGACCACCTCTCCTCAGATATGACCTCATTTACAGCTCTCAGGATATCAGCAGCATTGCCTCTGCCCCCGAACTGGAGAAAGGTCCTTCCGCCGTGACGCAGGCTCGCCTTGATCCCATCCAGGACAGGCCTGTGATCCAGTATCCAGTGCAGACAGGCAAATGATATAACCAAGTCGAACTCATCCACATAGGTCAGTCTGGAAGCATCTCCGTACCTGAATTCCAGGTTTGGGAAGCTCGACTGAGGGAACCTCTTCCTGGCAAAGCCGATCATCTCCTGGGAGGTGTCTATTCCAGTGACCGATCCATCCTTGACCAGGGCTGCCATCTTTGCAGTGATCCTGCCGTCTCCGCATCCTATATCGAGGATCGATTCGTCTCCCCTGAGAGCAAGCCTTGACAGGATCTCATCTGCCCACTTCTCCTGTGCCGAAGAGCTCTTCTCATAGGCCTCGGGGTCCCACTTTGGCATGATTCTCAACTCCTGCGGTGTCCACATTATTGCATATGATGGCCTGGGTATTCTATCTTTTCTCTCCAGCAAATAATTATGAGGCCATTCAGTATTTAGTGCTGCACAACTTTTAGAGAGTGTACAGTGTATAGTCCCGAAATCTTTGACCTTAAATAGTCTTGATCAGCTCTGGTAGATTGCATTCCATTTCCGTTAGGAGTTACGCAGTTGAATGAGCCCTGCATATTTCCCGCTGATTTGCAAACTAATATGGATCTCATTGAATACTATTTAGCATTTAATTGATAAACCCAGAATGTTCCTTACAATGTATATTATATCCATTATTTACCATTATGATGTCGCAGTCTGGACATATCGGCGGTTTGGTTCTACGGAAAATCCCATCTGAGGTATACTCATAATCATCTGAATAACTGCTAAAAACCTTCAGCAGTATATCACGATGCGAAAAGTTCTTCAAGTTTAGGTTAATTGTGGTCATTGTAGGGGTCACAGGATACATTTATCCTAAGCTTAAAAAACTTTTAGGTGGATGTGTCCTGCCTACATATTATCACTGGAGAAGTAGATTGTGCCCCTTTGAGCTGTCAAAGAAGTTCGAATTCCATTATACCCCTCTGAAAGGTAGCTGGCTTAATATGGTAGAGATTGAGATCTCGGCTCTATCAAGGCAATGCCTTAACCGCCGTATTAGTGATATCAAAAAGATGGCTAAAGAGGTTAGTGCTTAGGAGAATGAGAGGAATAGGATTAAAGCCACAGTTCGGTGGGAATTCACTAAAGAGAAGGCAAGAGATAAGTTCCAAAGGCATTATCGTAGCATTCAAAACTCCTGACTTCTGCTATAACCAAAGCCAGGATGGGATAAATGAGAAAGGGTTGTCAACTATATGCATAAATGAAATACCATAAGTTCCCAAAAGGCATGTCCATTTATCGAAAGGCTTCCTTAAACAGCAAAAAATTTTAAATAGTATAGCATTACATATTATATCATTCTAACATAAAATAATAGATGAAATGCCTGAAAGATCATTAGGGTTAATCCTATCTGCGATTAGTTTTTGCAGATATTTTAACCTGAGCAAAAATTTAAGAGGAGTTGAGACAGATGGCTGAAGAGAGACGAGAAGGCAAAGTAAGGTCCAAGGAAGAGAAGGGCGAGATGACTGTGTCCGAGGCAGGACATCTTGGTGGAGAGAAGACTGCAGAGACCCACGGCCACGAGTTCTACCAGGAGATAGGACATAAGGGCGGCGAGATAGGCGGCCATAAAGGCGGCCAGAGAGTCAAGACACTCATTGAAGAGGGCAAAGAGGAAGAGATGAGAGAGCATGGCACTGGCGGCCAGTCCTCTCAGAGGTCCTCCAGGTGAAAAGATAATCAAAAGAATGGCAGATCCTCCTCAGCCATAGCCGTATGGGCTCCGGCTGAGGAGGTTATCTATCTTGAAGATTGCATAAGCTTTTAGAGGCAATGCCTTCTGGGATCTAGAGACCGTGCCTTCTGAAACCGCCAGCGGTATGAAGAATCCTAAATGTATCTCTGGCGATCATGAGCTCTTCATCTGTAGGTATTGTCAATACCCTTACTGCTGAGTTGGGCCGACTAAGCTCGCAGCAGCCATCGCCCAGGTCCCTGGCCACGCCTATTTCCGCGCCCATGAACTCCAATCCTGCGCATGCCTCCTCCTGGACTGCAGAGAGGTTCTGGCCGATTCCTCCTGTAAACACTATCGCATCCACTCCTCCAAGGGCTGAGGCATATGCCCCGATATATTTTTTAACTCTATAAATGTAAATATTCAGTGCCAGCTTTGACCTTTCATGGTGAGGATGGGCAACATTTAGCGTCCCGCTCCTGCCATCAATATAGACTGCCTTGAGTATCTCTCTCATATCCGAAGAGTAGCCGGACAGACCTGCCATTCCGCTCTTTTTATTCAGAAGGTCGCTTATCTCTGCCGGGTCCATGCCGGCTCTATCCTTGAGGAAGAGGACTATGGCTGGATCGAGGTCTCCACAGCGCGTCCCCATGGCCAAGCCCTCCAGAGGCGTGAAGCCCATGGTCGTGTCAACAGATGCGCCGTTTTTTATGGCTGCAATGCTCGAGCCGTTGCCGAGATGGCAAGTAATCAGCCTCAGCTTCCCGGCCGGCCTGTTCAGGATGCGAGCTGCCTCCTGCATTATGAAACTGTGAGAGATGCCATGAAAACCATATCGTCTGATGTGGTGTTTCTCGCATAATTCGTATGGGAGGGCATAGAGATAGGCGTGAGGGGGAAGAGTCTGATGAAAAGCCGTATCAAATACTGCCACCTGAGGCACATTAGGCAGGAGGCGGGCGATTGACTCAATGCCTGCCAGATTTGATGGATTGTGCAAGGGTGCGATATGAAGATTATCCCTCAGAAAATTCATTACTACATCGTCTATTTTAACAGAACTGGAGAATCTATCGCTTCCATGCACAACTCTATGTCCTACGGCGTCGATACAATCAAGGGATGGTAGAATGCTGTGATCAGACCGGGCCAATGTCTCCAGTAGCATTGAAACAGCATGAGAATAATCTCTGACATCCGCCTGGTATTCTCCCATAAGGCCCTGATGGACCCAAGCAGACCCGGCATTGGCCAGGCCTGCTCTATCCAGGCCTGCTCTATCTATAGAGCCTCGAATCAGCCTTTTTTCCTCGTGCCCCATAGAGAAGAGGCTGTACTTAACTGAGGAGCTGCCGCAGTTTAACACCAGGATTATCATATCAGTCTAGGCTTGGGAGATCGTGGCAGGGTTCGCAGAACTGCTGGGCGTATTCCTCCTATCCATGAGGCTGTAAATGACATCCCCTCTTTGAGCATGAACTTCAATGGTAAATTCCAATCAATTAGGATTTCGGTTTGAATCGCAGCCTTATATCTTGAGCAAGGGAGAGGCTCAGGAGCACTGGCACTTGCTGCAGTACTCCTCGCGCCACTCCTCAGAAGTCTGGTTGCAGGTGAGTCGGCTGCAGGCTTAGCAGACAGGGTCCACTGATCTTACGGGCACTACTGTTACTGTTGCGGTGCCATCATCACATGCAGCGGCAATCCTGGCACCATCCGGGCTGAAAGCCACAGATCTTACAGCGCCATCATGCACCATCCCGGTCAGTTCTTTTCCAGTTACGGCGTCCCAGACCCTGGCTGTTTTATCAGAGCTGCCAGCGGCAATCTTTGCACCATCAGGGCTGAACGCTAAAGCTTTTGATGCAATAAAGAAGATCTCCTGGTCGTATATGGTGCCGCCAAAGGCCTTTTGAGCCAGGGGTAGGGGCAGCAATTTAAGCCCTTCAAGCAGGGTATGATTTCCTTCGCCCGTCGGTTTATGATATATCGATTGAACTGCGAGCTTGGTGCTCTTGACGAACTGGCCAGGAATATCCCTGATTGAATCAGACTTGTATGCTTCATTAAGGGCAAGGAATTCTAGCATCTGTCGGTCTATTTCATGATTCTGCGGGTCTATTTTATGATTTTGTTTCTCAGATTGATCATACATGTAAAACGCAGATGCTGCGAAGATCAGAGTCATCAACAGTCTCACCGCCATTGGTAGCCTTTGCCCCTTTGCCCATTCCTGAGCATAATTTTCGGCACCTCTGCGCCATATGAGAAAACTGCGGTCCTCTTCAAGCATTTTGCTTACAACCATTCATCTGCCTGCAAATATCTCAGATGATGGGCGCGCTTCACTTGATGAGATCTAGTGACTTCCTCCCCAATCCCTGAAGGGATGGGGCTTCCTGCTTCATCGATGCAACTTGCTACAGGAGTTCTCCTGAAGTAGAGGTTAGATCTCGACGGGCAATCCCCCTCAGTCCGAGGGT